>ERZ1740059.1420-NODE-1420-length-12038-cov-6.636819_pt1 | contig 12038 bp, 14 predicted proteins | sample MGYA00581744_ERZ1740059 | MGnify/ENA primary metagenome ERZ1740059 (study PRJEB43018, sample SAMN04849738) | marine metagenome | isolation source: floating plastic debris | place: Pacific Ocean | collected 2008-08-28 | study: EMG produced TPA metagenomics... | reverse complement strand
ATGGGGGAGCTGGAAGGGCCGCATGACAGCGCCAATCGGCAAGACGTGGATGTCGACGAGGCGCAGCGCCGTGCCGCGTTTGGGGTGCTGGATCAGCACCTGGCGGACCGTGACTATCTGGTCTCGGATCGGTTTACGGTGGCGGACCTGAACGTCGCCGCGGTGCTGATGCGGCCGAAATATATGCCGCACGTATCTGGCTTTGAGGCTTTGGCGGACTGGTTCGGACGTTGCGCTGGGCGGCCAGCCCTGGCCCGGGCTTTGGGGCGGGCCTAGCCGATCTTGATCGCGTCGACCCGGTCGGCATAGACGGCGAGCGCGTCCTTGATCTCAGCCACGGCGGGGAAGGGCGTTTCATAGGTCCAGATGGCATTTTCGACGATTGATCCGTCTGCCGCTCGCAAATGATAATAGCTTGCCTCACCCTTGTACGGACACCAGGTCGTGTGGCCCGAGCGGTCCAGGCGCGACAGGTCGATCAGATCGCGGGGCAGATAAGCGACCGGCGGGTAGCGCGCCTCGCGCAATTCGAGATGGTGCGGGACGGCCAGCACGATTTCGCCCGCCAGCGTGACGCTGACGGGCGTATGTTTCGGCTCGATTGTAATCGGATGATCCGGGCCAGGTTCGAGCTGGCGGCGCATCAGGCCGCTTCCATTTCAATGCCCTTCTCGGACATGTAATCCTTCAGCTCGCCGGCTTCGAACATTTCCTTGATAATGTCGCAGCCGCCGACAAATTCGCCTTTGACGTAAAGCTGCGGAATGGTCGGCCAGTTGGAATAGGTCTTGATGCCTTCGCGGACATTCTGGTCGTCCAGCACGTTCACGGCCTGATATTCGACACCAAGATAGTCGAGCACCTGGACGACGACGGAACTGAATCCGCATTGTGGGAACGTTGGGGTGCCTTTCATGAAGAGCAGCACATCATTGCCTTTGACGGCATTGTCGATGGAGGTGTGGACAGCATCTGTCATGGCAACTTACTCCGCTTCTTTCAAAACTTGTTCCCGCGCCACCGGCAGTAATTCGGCCATATGGTCGCGAATGCGTGCATCAGATCGCTCAATGCCGGCTTTGTCGAGGTCGCCGCGCACCTTGCGGAAGACATCATCATCGCCAGCTTCTTCGAGATCGGACAGGACGACCGTCTTGGCATAGGCTTCCGCATCATCACCGTGCAGATCCATCAGCTCCGCTGCCCACAGACCAAGCAGTTTGTTGCGGCGCGCCATGACCTTGAACTCAGCCGCTTCGTCGAGCGCAAATTTGGCTTCTTCGGCGCGCTGGCGATCATCAAATGAAGACATATGTGTCGAACCTTTGTAACAGGAATTATGGGTCTGCCGCTGATATAGGGGCGCATAGGGGGCGGGTGCAAGAAGCCTTTTGCCTATTTGGCCCGTTTGGCGTAAGGGGGCGCCTTATTGCCCGGGTCGGTTGAGTCGCCCCGCGGTGCAAGCTCGCCAGAGGGATAGTGCGATGTCACGCAAGCGGATGATTTACGAAGGCAAGGCGAAAATCCTCTATGAGGGGCCGGAGCCGAACACGCTGATCCAGTATTTCAAGGATGACGCAACCGCCTTCAACGCTGAAAAGAAAGCGGTTTTGGACGGAAAAGGCGTGCTGAACAATCGAATTTCCGAATTCATGATGACGCGCCTGGGCGGTGTCGGGATCCACAATCATTTCATCAAACGCCTGAATATGCGCGAGCAATTGATCAAGAAAGTGGAGATTATTCCGCTGGAAGTGATTGTCCGCAATGTCGCGGCCGGGACGATGTCGAAACGGCTCGGCATTGCCGAAGGCACGCAATTGCCACGGGCGATTGTCGAGTTTTGCCTCAAGAATGATGAATTGGGCGATCCACTGGTCGCGGAAGAGCATATTGCCGCCTTTGGCTGGGCCCAGCCGCATGAAATGGACGAGCTGATCGCGCTGTCCCTGCGGGTCAATGACTTCATGTCCGGCATGTTTGCCGGCGTCGGCATCAAGCTGGTCGATTTCAAACTCGAATTTGGTCGCTTTTTCGAAAATGACATGCAACGCGTGATCCTGGCCGACGAGATCAGTCCGGATAGTTGCCGTCTCTGGGATCTGGAGACGAATGAGAAGCTCGACAAGGATCGATTCCGCCGTGATCTGGGTGGTGTGACAGAGGCCTATGCCGAAGTCGCGCGGCGGCTTGGCATCATCAAGGAAAGCGCCCAGGGCGCTGATATTGTGGACTTTACCCCAGCCGCTAAGTAACTTTCTCCCGAGGGGAGGGAGCCATGGCTTTAAAAGTGATTGGTGCGGGTTTCGGGCGCACCGGGACGCTGTCCATGAAGGCGGCGCTTGAACAGCTCGGCTATGACAAATGTCATCACATGTATGAAGTCATGCCGAATGACGCGCAACTGGATGCCTGGCACGCCATCTCGCAAGGCCATGCGCCCGATTGGGACAACGTGTTCGAGGGGTTTCAGGCGAGTGTCGACTTTCCCTCTTCGGCCTATTGGCGCGAACTTGCGGCGCACTATCCGGACGCCAAGATCATTCTGACCACGCGCAGCTTTGACAGCTGGTATGACAGTGCCAGCGAGACCATCTATCCGGTCAGCCGAAATATTCCTGGCTGGATGCTGATCATCCCGAAAGTCCGCAAGATCAAGGAAATGACCTTTGGCATCGTCTGGGACCGGGTCTTTGGCGACCGGTTTGAAGACAAACAGGTCGCGCGTCAGGTGTTCGAACAGCATGAGGCAGACGTGAAAGCCGCGTTTCCCGCCAACCGGCTTCTGGTCTTCCACCCGAAAGAAGGCTGGGACCCGCTCTGTGCATTCCTCGATAAGCCGGTGCCGGACACTTATTTTCCGAACGTTAATGACCGTGCCACGTTCCAGAAGCAGATCATCATGATGAAGCGCATGCAGATGATTCCCTTTGCTCTGTTCGGCACATTGGGTCTGGCTGCATTGATCGCCTATCTGGTCTTCCGATAGGCGGCGGTTTGCGCTAGACGGAGCGCGACTCAAGAGATCGGAGCGCGATTCCCATGAAAGCGATTGTCCATGTAGGCCTGAAACCTGGTGTCCTCGACCCGCAAGGTAAGGCGGTGGCCGACTCTCTGGGCCGCATGGGGTTTGACGAAGTCTCCGGCGCGCGCATTGGCAAAGTGATCGAACTTGATCTGGAGGGTGTGTCGGAAGCCGACGCCGAAGCAAGGGTCAAGGATATGTGCGAGAAGCTGCTCGCCAATACGGTGATTGAAAGCTATCGCGTCGAACTCGTCGCCTAGATTTTTAGCTTGGCGGGTCCAGCCGCATCAATTGAATATTGCGAAATGCGACGGGATGGCTTTCGGCCTGCAGGGCGATATAGCCATGCGTGACAGGGCCAGCGAGGCCAAGTCCAGCCACGTCGCCATCATCGGTATCATAGACCGGCGTTTCGAGCCGGAAGGCGGGTTCCCCCGCGATTTGCAATTGCATCATATCGCCGCCGCGGACTTCGATTTCAAACGTCACCCATTCGCCAGCAATGGCCGCGCGGGTCTCTGAATTAATGCAATGCTGAGTGACGGTCGCGCCTTGCCGGGAAATATGCGTGCCCGGCGTGCAGATATTTGCCGTGGTGCGCGACGAGTCGCTGCTGCGCGTGCCCAGAAATTGCGCCTCGACAGACACCGGGAAAGCCTGATCCTGCCGCATCGTTTCCGGCGCCTGCGCATGCACCATGACGCCGCTATTCATGAATGCCCAGCCGGGGCCGCCGAGGGCCTGCTCGCCAAAGAATCTGTATTCGAGCCGCAAGCGATAGTCTGTCAGATCCGCATCGAAATAAAGGTGACCGAAGGCACCGGCAAAATCTGCATCGCTGTCATAGGCAACCACGATTGCGCCATTTTCGACGCGAAACAGACCTTCCGCGTCGGAGCCAAGCGGCTGGCCAGCAATTTTCGGGGTCCAGCCGTTCAGGGTCTCGCCATCAAATATGGGCGCCCAGTCTGGCGCGTCAGAACTTGTCGTAAGCGTCGGGTTGGCGGAACAGGCCCAGATCAGCAGTGGCGTGCTGAGCGACAAGATCCGGCGTGCTTGTTTCATTGGATGTTTCCCCCCGTTTCACATGATGACCTATGAACGATCCTCGAACATCTCTCAAGCTAGAGGGCTAGAAACAGAAGATACGAATCTGAACGCCTGTTCATACTTGAATTTATTCAATTTTTTTCGACGGAATGTGCGCGCTTGCGCGTTTGACCCTCCATGCGAACGAAAAAACACGGAGGATCGCATGTTGAAAATTGTTACGATTGCATTGGCCACGTCTCTGGCAGCGACCGCAGCGGCGCCTGTCGCTCTGGCCGGACCAGCGGAACGCTTTGAGCGCTTCGATAATCGCCTCGACCGCCTGGAACGGCGCGGCGTGATCAAGCAGGGCTCCCGACTGGATTATGTCGAGGACCGCATAGACCGGCGCGAAAACAAGATTGATCGCCGCGAAGACCGCCGCGACCGTGCCGTTAATAACGGCCCACTGGACCGGCTCGAAGATCGAGTTGATCGCCTTGAGAACATACAGGATCGCCGCGAAGACCGTCGCGACCGACGCAACCTGTATTAGGGCCTGAACGCCCCTCTCGTCTGCCGGTCTCTTACCCCGAAGACCCGTTTTGCGCAGATGAGTTCAGCGCCTGTCTCAAGGCTTCAAGGACGGGCCGGAGTTTCGCTCCGGCCCGTTTTCTTATCCTCGCGCGTCGTGCAAAAACCAGGTGCGCGAAGAGTCTCCAGCAACCCTCGATGTGTGATTGCCGATCGAGAAGATTTTCTGCAGTGATCCATACCCGATTTGGCCATTGGTCCGTCCGAGTGATTGTCGGGTCGCGCCGTTTGGATTCTTCTATTCCGTTGCGCCCATGCGTTCGATTTTCGGGCGTTCAGGTTGAAGCGCTTCCGTCAAATCAATTTTTCCGTGATCAGAACGTCTCAAAAAAATATTATAAAATTGTAATATTGCCAAAAAAAAATCCAATGATTCCGTGAAAGAACATGTAAAGTGAGACCTGATTGACACATGTAAATAGTATTCGATCTCACCAGTTTTGGAGTACGTTGACGGAAATGTGAACCGTCGCATAGCGTCGCCGGTTCTCGGACACGAATAGTCCGAGTTGCTTCAAAAAATGAGACAAATTCACTTAAAGTACGGAGGTCCCAAAGTGACAGGGAATACAATGAAACGCCGTCTGCTTGCATCGTCGGTCATCGCCGGTGCAATGGTCGGTCTGTGCGCCATACCGGCAACGGCGCAGGAAACAGATGCCGAAACATCCGCGAGCGATGATGATTTGCGACAAAGCACCGTAATCATCACCGGTACCCGTATTCAGGCCCCTGGGATCGTTTCGTCGAGCCCAATTACGACGGTTGATCAGGAAGAGTTTGCGTTGACGGGGGCGGTTGAAGTTGAGCGCCTGTTCCGCGATCTTCCGATCGCCCTCCCAGGCGACAACCAAAACGTCAATAATGGTACATCCGGCGCAACGACTGTTGACTTGCGAGGCCTCGACGCAAACCGGACTCTGGTTCTGGTCGACGGCAAGCGTATGGTGCCGTTCGATGTTGGCGGTGAGGTCGATGTGTCGGCTATTCCGGTGACCATGCTGGAGCGGATTGATGTTGTGACCGGCGGTGCCTCTGCCGTTTACGGTTCTGACGCGATGGCGGGTGCCGTGAACTTCATCCTGAAAGATGATTTCGAAGGGGTTGAAATCAATTCCAAGTATCGCTTCTCGGAAGAAGGTGATGGCGAGCTTTGGGGAGATTCTGAAGTCTACAGTATTTCAGCCTTGATCGGGTCTAACCTCGATGATGGCCGCGGTAACGTGGCTTTGGCGATCGATTACACAGATCGTAAAGGCGTCCTTCTGGGCGATCGAGACTATTCGGAGTTCGGTGTTTCGACGGCAAACGGACCAAATGAAGGCGGCGCGCCCGCCAGCCCGGATGCAAACTGTGACGCGCCAAATGCAACGCTTGCGTCAACAGGGGTCGGTTCGACAACGTCGATCCCGACGGCTCTGGACCTGCCCGGCGGAACGATTCAGTTCCTCAATGACGGCACGACTGGCCCGCGTTGTTCTCGCTTCAATTTCAGCCCGTTCAACTATTTGCAGACGCCGCAAGAACGTTTTGTCGGCATGGCAACGGGTCGCTATGAGATCAACAATAATTTCGAAGCCTATGCACGCGCGAACTTTTCGGCGATCAATGTGCGTCAGCAAGTTGCGCCTTCCGGCGTGTTCGGCAACCAGTTCGAAATTCCGTTGATGAACCCATTCCTGTCTGATTCTGCCCGCCAGGACATTATCGATAATGTGAATGGATCCCTTGATCCCGCAAATGGGTTTGGCCTTGCCGAAGCAGGTGTGAATGATCTGAATGGCAACGGCATTTTCGATCTTGGCGATTCGATCACGACGCCCGTACGTCGTCGTACACTCGAACTCGGAACCCGTTCGACCAATTATGACTCGAACAATTTCCAGATCGTGACGGGTCTTCGCGGTGATCTGTATGCTGATTGGGAGTATGATGTTTATTATTCACACGCACAGGCAGACCGCACGGACATCAATGCCGGTTACACCAATGTTTCCGCGTTCGCGGATGCATTGAACACGGTCAGCGCAACACAGTGTGAGACACCGGCAGGTGATATCACATCCGGTTGTGTCCCAATCGATCTGTTTTCCACGGGCTTCGGGTCGATCACACCCGAAATGGCCGCGGCAAACAGCGCGACTGCGATCCTGAAATCTGAATACCGTCAGAACGTATTCAGTGCCGTCGCCTTCGGTCCCGTTTCCGGAGTGAGTTTCCCGACAGCGGCAGATCCGATCACGCTTTCCGTCGGTACAGAGTATCGCGAAGAAGTTGGCAGCACGACTCCTGACGAGTGTCTGAAAGAGCCGCCAACCAGCTGTCTTGGTGGCGCGGGCGGGACACAAGCGCCGATCATCTCCGAGTTCGACGTGACAGAATTCTTCGCGGAAGCATTTGTTCCGATCGTGCAGGACATGGAGTTCGCTCAGGATTTGCAACTCGAAGCTGGTTTCCGGACCGCCGACTATTCCACGTTCGGGAATAACGAAACCTGGAAAATCGGTCTGAATTGGGAAATCGTGGACGGTCTTCGCTTCCGCGTCATGCAGCAGCAAGCTGTGCGCGCGCCGAACGTTGAAGAGCTCGGTAGCCCGGTTGTCACCGGCCTGGAAGACGCCGCTTTCGATCCTTGCTCGAACGGTAACCCGATCTTCCTGGATGGGAATGGCGATCCAGACCCGACTTTGATCGCAAATGCTCTGGCTGCGGATACGGTGCTTCGTGACAACTGTATCGCGACGGGCGTGCTCGAAGCCCGTATCGGTCTGGTCAATGACATCGTCTCTGGTCAGATCAATACGTTTGAAGGCACTGATCCGGACAATCTGCCTCAGCCAGAGACTGCCGATACTTTCACGATCGGTATGACCTGGCAGGCGCCAACGTTCGGCAATATGACGAACGCGCTCGTCACACTCGATTACTATGATATCGAGATTGAAGATGAGATTGGCGAGTTCAATCCTCAGGAAGTTCTGGACAATTGCTATATCCGTAACTTTGCCGAAGACTGTGCGAAGATTAACCGGATTGGCGGAACCACCTCGACCTCCGGTGCAGGGGTTGAAGTCCTGACAACAAATCTCGACTTCCGTCGTGCAGAAGGGATCGACTTCAATCTCAGTACCGATTGGGATCTTGCTGAATATGGTGAGCTGAGCCTGGGTGTGTTCGCAACTCTGCAACTCACCAATGAGAGCCAGGCAACTGAGTTCACAGGCATTACGGACTGCCTCGGCAAGTTCGGCAATGACTGTCAACCAACGCCTGAGCTTCGCTTCAACCAGCGTTCAACATGGCGCAAAGGTCCATACACAGCCTCTCTGCTGTGGCGGTACTTTGGTGAAGTTGAGGTCCAGGAAAGCCAGCGCGACGCAACCTTTGACGGGTTCGAAACGATTGAAGCACAGCACCGCTTCGATCTGTCTGGTGCATGGGACATCAATGAGAATGTGACCCTGTCTGCGAACATTCGGAACATCTTCGACGAAGATCCGCCGATTGTTGGTAACCAGGCCGGTTCAACGGCCCGCAACTTTGGGAACACATTCCCAAGTGCTTATGAGACCCTTGGCCGTCTTTGGACGGTGAGTGTCAAGGCTGCGTTCTAGATTCAGCCGCACACCAAACCAAGAATGGCGGGCTTTCGGGCCCGCCATTTTTATAGGGATCGCTTATTGAATGCGTTTCACGCGAAAGCTTGCGCCATTGTCCAGCTTCATCATGAAACTGCCAAACGATGCGCGCTTGATGGCGGCCGACTCGACGCCCAGACGTTTCGAGAATTGAATGCGTTTGCCGTCTGTCTGCTCCCAGATCTGACCGTTCTCAAGCGTCACCCGAAGATTGTCATAGCGTAGGCGCTCGACTTCGGCGACGGCCAGCGTGACCTGTTCAATATCATCGGCTTTGTCGCCGCCAAGTTTCGGCATGACGATGCGCGGGATGGAGGGCAGTGAGAAGCCGAAGGAATCCTCTTTGATTTCCTCGATCTCTGCCTTGCTGATCGTGGTCACCTCGCCTGCGGCCTCGGCGGCTTCGAACCGGCCGACTGTCTCGTCATAGCAGGTGAGGCGTTCGGCATCGTCGGCAATTTCAGCGCAGGCATAGATCTGGCTGGTTGAAATCGGATCGACTTCCTGGGCGATGGCAAGCGGCGTGGCGAGGGCGACAATCGCGATCGATCCGGAAAGCAGTTTCGTCATTTTTTACGTCCTTCCAACAAAGACCCAAACAAATGCCTCCCCAAACCCATCTGGCGATGTGAGGCTATATGGAGGTGAAAATCAAGCTTCGTCGTGCGATATGGCCGCGGGCAAAATCAGCCAAACTGGCATGCGTCACGCTAAAGCCGCACGCCCATGACGATGTCATTGAAGACCTGGTCGCCGACCGGGAATTGGCGCTCGCCAACCTTTTCAAACCCGGCCCGTTGATAGAAGGCGACGGCGCGATGGTTCTGGTCATAAGTGCCGAGCAGCATCCGTTTGGCGCCAATCTCGCGCGCATGTTTCAGCGCATAAGTCATCAGCTCGCGGCCTGTGCCGGTGCCGTGATACTTTGAGAAGACATAGATCCGCTTGAGTTCGATATCGCCGGGTTGACCTTCGGTCGGGGCTTCGACGGCGCTGGTGACAGCATAGCCTATCGGCGCCCGCGTCGCCGTCGATTCGGCGATCCAGCAGGCATAGTTCGGATCATTGGAGGTGATATAGGCCTTGTAGACTTCCGGCGCATGCTGGTTACGGCAATGCGCGATCAGGTCCGGGCCGGGAATGGTTTCGCTATAGCTTTCCAGGAACGTGGCCGCACCAACCACCCCGAGCGCATATTCGTCGCCCGGGACGGCTGGTCGGATGTGGATCCCGATTGCCAAATCAGCCGGCTGCCATGGCTTGTTCAAAATTCTGGCCAACCGCGTTGAGGAAGCCTTCCGTGGTCAGCCATTCCTGTTCCGGGCCAACCAGCAAAGCTAGGTCCTTGGTCATCTGACCGCGCTCAACTGTCTTGATGATTGTGTCTTCAAGCTTCTGAGCGAAGGCTGTGACCTCTGGCGTATTGTCCATCCGGCCGCGATGCTGCAGGCCGCGCGTCCAGGCAAAGATCGAGGCGATCGAATTGGTCGAGGTCGCTTCGCCTTTCTGGTGGTTGCGATAGTGACGGGTCACTGTGCCGTGGGCGGCTTCGGCTTCCACCGTCTTGCCATCCGGGGTCATCAGAACCGAGGTCATCAGGCCGAGTGAGCCATAGCCCTGAGCCACGGTGTCAGACTGCACATCGCCATCATAATTCTTACAGGCCCAGACATATCCGCCGGACCATTTCATGGCAGCGGCCACCATGTCGTCGATCAGGCGGTGCTCATAGGTGCCGCCAAACTCGTCGAACTGATCCTTGAATTCATTGTCGAAAACGTCCTGGAAGATATCCTTGAAGCGGCCATCATACTTTTTCATGATCGTGTTCTTGGTCGACAGATAGACCGGCCATTTGCGCTGCAGGCCATAATTCATGCTGGCGCGGGCAAAATCGCGGATCGATTGATCGAGATTGTACATGCCCATTGCAATGCCGGCTTCCGGGAAATCGAAGACTTCATATTCCTGGCTGTCAGAACCGTCCGCGGCTTCCCATTTCATGGTCAGCTTACCGGCGCCAGGCACCAGAAAGTCGGTGGCCTTATACTGGTCACCAAAGGCGTGACGGCCGACCACGACCGGCTGGGTCCAGCCTGGAACGAGGCGCGGGACGTTGTTGATCACGATCGGCTCACGGAACACAACGCCGCCGAGAATGTTGCGGATCGTGCCGTTTGGGCTGCGCCACATTTTCTTCAGACCAAATTCTTCGACTCGGGCTTCATCCGGCGTGATGGTCGCACACTTAACAGCGACGCCATACTGTTTCGTGGCATTGGCCGCATCAATGGTGATCTGGTCATCGGTTTCATCCCGCGACTCAATCGAGAGGTCGTAATATTTCAGGTCAACATCGAGATAGGGATTGATGAGTTGATCCTTGATCATCTGCCAGATGATGCGGGTCATCTCATCGCCATCCATCTCAACAATTGGATTTTCGACCTTGATCTTTGCCATGCGAGCTATTCCTTTGCCATATAACGGTTTGCGAGGGCCTATAGCAGGTCTATAGGCGGCGTCAAAAGGGCAGATGTGGGATATGGTGATTCTTAAGTTCAAGGCCGTGTTCGCGGGCGTGATGATCGCGGCTGTTTCGATGTTCGACTTTGCACAGGATGCGATGGCCGATCCTTGGCAAGCGCGGCCAGGATTCTCACCTGGAAGTCTTGAGAATAGTGTTCTGGTGGCGTGCCGCCCGGTACATGCCGGCATGAGGATGGGTGGCGGAGAGTTGGCGAGGCGACAATTAGATCTTATCGATTGGGACGAGTTTGATCAGCTGGATCTTCATTTTGTGACGCTCTCCGCGGGACACTTAGCAACCTATATGCATGGCAAGCACAACACTTCATTTGGTCTCCCAGCGGCAGACACGCCTCTTCGCACCGGATTTCTGACGAAGCATGCGATTCCTAATCCATTTGAGAGCTTCGACTGCCCGGTTTTGGGCGAGTCTATTTCGCTATGGCAGGCTCAGGAAGGGCGGATCCAGACCTGGGCCGCCGCGATCAGCATGTCGGAATTGACGTCATCGGCCGACTAGACCACTGGCCGGGAGTGATTTTGGAGATGTCAAAAGGAGTGCGGACATTGCCAATCTGGAAGGTGATCTTGATGGCAGGCATCAGCAGTTTGATTTGGTCAGCTTCGGCACAGGTTGAGGGGGTTGGTCTGGCCGAAGAGCGCAATCCCTTGCTTGATGCACAATGGAATAATCGTCTGGTCGTGGTTTGCACAGAAGATGACGGGCTGACAGATCCGCCGCTGATGACCGCGCAATATGATGAGGCCTTTAAAGACTGGCCGGGCTATATCGAGCGCGATCTGATTCTGGTCTGGCTGACACATGATTATGTGATGAGCTGGCACCCCAAACCCCATGCTGTGAAAGCCGCCACCTTGATGATTGGCGGATCGGAGACGGACGATACAAATCTGCGCCATCGAACAGGGTGTATTCCCGAAACCGGCTTCGTCTCCCTGATCGGCAAAGACGGCGATGTGAAATTGAGATCAGAACTCATGATCGCCAATGAAGACTTGTTTAGCGTGATTGATTCCATGCCGATGCGCCAAAGCGAAATGCAGCGAGATCAAAGCGACTAATTGACGAGCCGGGGCGGCTGAGGCACCTCGTCGGTCGATGACTGAGACCGCCCCCATCATTATCCTGCACCACCCTCAGCTTGGCGAGAATATCGGCTCGGCGGCGCGGGTGATGCTGAATTTCGGGCTGACCGAGATGC
>ERZ1740059.1419-NODE-1419-length-12040-cov-3.620776_pt1 | contig 12040 bp, 5 predicted proteins | sample MGYA00581744_ERZ1740059 | MGnify/ENA primary metagenome ERZ1740059 (study PRJEB43018, sample SAMN04849738) | marine metagenome | isolation source: floating plastic debris | place: Pacific Ocean | collected 2008-08-28 | study: EMG produced TPA metagenomics... | reverse complement strand
TTATACCCATCTCCGAAGGTGGGAATAGTGAATGCATCGTCTGGAGATACACCTGGATATGCTGTATTAAAAGTAATGATAAACGCTTCGGGTGTCTCAGGACAGTCATTGGTATCACCGATGATATTCCAGCCTTTGTTGTTGATGAGGAATGATCTAGCGTCCTCACCATCGCAGTAGATTAGATTATTGGCCCCTAGAGTAACATTATCTTGCACATTTTGCGCCGCCCATCCGATTAGTGTATTATCATAATTTTCCCGTGACATACCACAATCATTAAGCATAAGTACCATATTCTCAACAGCGGTAATATCCCAATTTCCCAGATTTTGGTTGAAGTTTTCAGCGTCATCGAACATTCTTCCCATATTGGTTACATTGGACACATCCCAGTTGCTGAGATTACCATTAAATACTCCCGCATTTCTAAACATGCTGTTCATATTGGTTACGGCGGATACATTCCAACCCTCTAGTGTTTGATCAAAGGCAATGGCACTCTGAAACATTCTACTCATATCGGTAACATTGGATACATCCCAGTCACTGAGGTCGCTGTTGAAGACTGCGGATTTATTAAACATTCTATTCATATCAGTAACATTGGATACATCCCAAGTACTTAGATCACTATTGAAGACTTCGATGCCGCTAAGCATAGCGGCCATATTCGTTACATTGGACACATCCCAATTACTGATATCTCCATTAAAGACGATACATAATGAGAACATGGCGGACATATCAGTAACATTAGTCAGGTCGGGAGTGTCCGTTGCCGTTGAATTCAAGTTTCTACACCCCTTAAAAGCACTTCCCATGCTCTGCCAAGCAATATCTCCCCACTGATTGATATTGACAATCTTGTCTTTATCGCCACTATTATTGAAATAGATTCTGGGGAAATCTCCACGAATACGAATAGTATAGATGACTGGTGCCGGGAAGATACCGCTGACACTACCATTAACGCCGAGCTGGTCGTAGATACCATCGTTATTCCAGTCGACATCATAGTTATACCCATCTCCGAAGGTGGGAATAGTAAACGCATCGTCTGGAGATACACCTGGATATGCGGTATTAAAAGTAATGATGAATGCTTCGGCTGTTTCGGGGCAGTCATAGATGTCACCAGTGATATCCCAGCCTTTAATATCAGTAAGAAAAGATCGGGCAAATAGGCCATCACAGTACCGGAGACTATTAGCTCCCAGTTCGATATCTTGTGGCACATCTTGATTACCCCAGCCAATAAGGGTATTGTCATAATTTTCCTGCGACATACCACAGTCATCAAGCATCTGATTCATATGATTGATGACGCTCAGATTCCAGCTGCCTAAATCTTGGTCAAAGCTCTCAGCGTCGCGAAACATATTAGTCATGCTGGTCACATTAGACACATCCCAACTGCTGAGATCACTATTGAAGGAAATAGCTTCGCGGAACATACTAGCCATATTCCATATACCAGATACATCCCAATTGCTGAGTTCGCTGTTGAACGAAGTAGCTTCACGAAACATGCAAGCTGTTTTCGTTACAATTGATACGTCCCATTGACTAAGATCACAGGTGAAAGAATAAGCGTCCTCAAACATTCCAGCTAGGTCTGTTACATTGGATACATCCCAGTCGCTCACATTACTATTGAATGATTCCGCTTCTTTGAACATGTAGGCAAGGCTAGTTACATTCGACAAGTCAGGAGCGTCAGTAGCGGTCGAATTCAAATTGCTACAGCCAAAAAAGGCACTTTCCATGCTACTCCATTCGATGGCGCCCCACTGGTCAATGTTGATGATTTTATCTTTATCTCCATCGTCGTTGAAATAGATTCTGGGGAAATCTCCGCGAATACGAATGGTATAAATGCCTGGTGCTGGGAAGATACCACTGACACTGCCATTAACGCCAAGTTGATCGTAGTCGCCATCATTGTTCCAGTCGATATCGTAGTTGTAGCCACCTCCGGTGGTGGGAAGACTGAACGAATCATCTGGAGAGGCCCCGGGGTTATCAGTTTTAATAGTAATTACAAATGCCTCTGTAGCGTCAAAACAGTCATTAATGTCACCGATAATGTTCCAGCCTTTGGTATTGATGAGAAATGATCTGGCTACTGCGCCAGCGCAGTAAATAAGATTATTGGCACCCAGAGGAACATCTTCTTGTACATCTTGCCCGGCCCAACCGATTAAGGTATTGTCATAATTTTCCCGCGACATACCACAGTCATTCAGCATAAGTACCATGTTTTCAACAGCAGTAATGTCCCAATTACCCAGATTCTGATTGAAATTTTCAGCGCCGTAGAACATAAGGCCCGTATTGGTAACATTAGAAATATCCCAGGCGGTGATGTCTCTATTGAAAGCAACAGCAACCTCAAACATTCTAGCCATATTAGTGACGTTAGAGACGTCCCAAGTAGTGATGTCGCTATTGAAGACATTAGTATTAGCAAACATCCAAGCCATATCGGTGACATTAGACACATCCCAATTACTAAGATTACCGTTAAATGCTTCGGAATAGCTAAACATATTTCCCATGTTTATTACAGCAGATACGTCCCAATTACTGAGGTCCCCATTAAAGGCAACCGTTCGATGAAACATATAAGTCATATCGGTTACACTAGATACATCCCAGGCATTCAGGTTCCCGTTAAATGTCTCCGTACCGGTGAACATAGAGCTCATATTAGTAACGCTAGAAACATCCCAGCTATTCAGATCGTGATTAAAGGCATTGGCTCTGGCAAACATCCCTGTCATATTCGTCACATTGGACACATCCCAGTTGTTGAGGTCGCTATTAAAAGAGGTGGCATCTAAAAACACTCTACGCATGTTCGTCACGTTAGAAACATCCCAGTTAGAGAGATTACCATTAAAGGATGTTGCGTTTTCAAACATCGAGGAAAGGTTGGTTACATTCGATAGATCAGGGATATCAGTAGCGGTTGAATTCAAATTGCTACAGCCCCAAAAGGCTCTTTCCATGCTGGTCCATGCTACGGACCCCCACTGATCAATATTGATGATTTTATCTTTATCCCCATCATTATTGAAAAAGATTCTAGGAAAATCACCGCGGATACGAATGGTGTAAGTCCCTGGCGCCGGGAAAATATGACTTACATCGCCGTTGACTCCAACTTGTTCATAGAGTCCATCATTATTCCAGTCGATATCGTAGTTATAGCCACCACCTCCAGTGGTTGGTAGGTTGAACGCATCATCTGGTGCCACCCCTGGATTATCGGTTTTAATGGTAATGATGAAGGCACAGTCTTCAATATCTCCGTCAAAGGTCCACGAATGATTATTGATTAAAAAATCGCGTGCATCTGCCCCGGAGCAGTACCGTAGGTCAACTGCTCCAAGCGCTATTTCATCCTGCACGTCTTGTGCCGCCCAACTGATCAGGGTTTGATCATAATTAGCTGCTGACATATCAGAAAAAGAGAGCATGGCATTCATATTCGCCACCTGCTCAATATTCCAGCTCCCCAGGTTTTGATCGAAGGCCTCCGCAAAGAAGAACATAGCAGATGTACTAGTGGCACTAGCTGGATTCCAGTTGCTAAGATTTTGATTAAAGACGGTTGCGCCTCTAAACATCGATGCCAGATTCGTAACATTGGAAATATCCCAGGTACTAACATTACCATTGAAGGAACTGGCATTACTAAACATGTTGAGCATATTCGTCACATTCGACACATCCCAATTGTTTAAATCTTGATTGAAACTAGCAGCTTCATAGAACATCCATGACATAGTCGTGGCGTTGGATACATCCCAAGAACTGAGATTCGAATTGAAAGCGGGAGCAGAACGAAAGAGACTACCAAAATTGGTTACGTTGGATACGTCCCATTCACTGAGGTCACCATTAAAACTAGTGGCATTTTGAAACATACTGCCCATCTGGGTTACCTGGGATAGATCGGGGGCATCCGTGGCATCTGAGGTTAAATTACTACAGCCGTGGAAGGCTCCGGCCATACTGGCCCATTCGATATCTCCCCAGGAGTTAACCTCCAAAATCTTTAGTTTATCACCATCATTGCTGAATGAAATTCGTGGGAAGATTCCGCGGATGCTAATCTGGTAGATACCTGGAACTCCAAAATCGTGCAAAACACAATCAGTGTTCCAATCTACATCATAGTCTTATTCGAAGCCTGGACTTGAGGTAGGAATGGTGATGGAACTGTTTTTGGATACGCCCGGCTGGGTAGTGTCCCAGGTGGTGATAAAGGACTGTGCATTGCTGGTGTTAGCTAGAGCGAAAAACAGCAGTAGACTGAGCACGAAACTTAAGCGAAGTCGATTGTTCATTTTTTAAGAATTAAGTGTTGTGGATTTAGTGGGTACGGGTGATTTATTTCACACTACAAAGGTGGGCGGAGTTGAGCATCGATGCGCTTAAGAGAATTCCAATAAGTGTAAAAAAGTATTAAGCGAGGAGCGACGAATACAATGGGAAGGACTCCTGGTTATTAGGAGTAACGATACAAAAAAGCAGAACCTGGGAAGACCCAAATTCTGCTTTTAATGGCATCGGGTGATGTCTACCTCTAGTCGCGAATAAACTGATTTTAAATACCCTAGTATTCCGTCATCTTAATCCATTGTTGCGGGTAGTGACCAGGTATTTGTAAAACATATTGCCCAGCCGGTAAAACGCTGACATCAATATCCTGTTGTAGCGATTGTAAGCGTCCTTGGAGTTGTAGGGTGCCATCAATGCCGAAAATAGAGTAAGGCAAGCCAGTCGGTGCTTCTTTAGTCAGTGATACTTGCAGGAATTCAGTAGTAGGGTTAGGGTATACTTTGAGTTGACTTAAGAAAATGTCATTATTTACACTCGAAGATATATCATTGAACAAGCGGGTAGCATAGCCGAAAATTCCTATCTCTTCTGTTTCTCCTACTCCAACCAGGATGAGCCGATCATCTGATTGGAAGGAGATAGATAAACCGTAGTCATCTCCGACTTCGATTAGGTTTACGGTAGACAAGCCCAAGCCGCCAAAGGATTGTACCCATTGTCCGTCTTCGTCAATATGCAGTACGCCAGAATTAATACCTTGTGGGAACTCCTGTATACCTACGGCTAGATACAGGCCATTTAGCCCTTCTACGATAGCATGAGACACATCAGCACCGCCGATGCCCAGGTCGGGTTCCAACCAGCCACCCTGTCCGAAGTTCATATCCTGCTCGGCAGCTAAGGTAATGGCAACAGCAGCTGTGTTCAATGCTTCTGTATCAGGATTTCGAGTACTACCAGACAGATAGATTTTTTGATTGCCGGAATGAATAAGTCCGTCGCTAACCAGAAATTCTTTGTCATCTGGCCAGGTAATGGATTTACGACCATTGGCAGTGAAATCTGAGTTCTTTTCTCCGGTGGAAGTGAAAGCCGTAACATGTCCACGTATAACTCCATTTAATTCTCCATAACCGAAAACGTAAACATTGCCATCTGTATCAAAATCGATACATACGGATCGATCTACAGAAGGGAAATCCGCAATTGCTGCCCCGAAAAAGCCAAAAGTATGATCAAAGCCTGACCCATCCGGAAGGCCTTTTACGGCCAAAACATTGTCTTCGATACCCCCGGATAGAAATATAGAACGAGATTCGTCCACTTGAATACCTGTAACATCCATGTTGACTGCAGTGGGTACGAAGGCACCAAATTCACCAAAATCAGTCTTGAGACTCCCTTCGGATGTATAGCTTACTAGAAAAGGGGTGAACTCACCATTCTCTACGATGACTCCGGTTATGATGAGGTCATCATTTTGTAGTGCAATACCTTTGATGAATTCAAATTGATTCCCGCCGAGATTGATTACTGCGTAGCCGGTGCCTCCAAAACTCTGGTCATAGTTGCCCTCGGCATCTAAGCGGGATAGAATAATTCGCCAGTTACCGTCGATTGCAGTCTGACCGGCGATCCAGGTGCGATTTTGGCTGTCGGTTACGGAATAAGGGGTGAGTTCTTCCTCTGCTAAAAAATTAAGGGTACGAAACCCAGCATCATTGGCATAACTGAGGTCGAGCGTTCCAGACTGCCCAAAGAGGAATTGGCCGAGTAAAGCGGTTATGAAGAGCAATAGGCATTGCTTAAGCATTGTTTTAGATTTTTTGTGAGTGATTAATGTATGCCGCAAAGGTGGGCGAGTAGCGGCAGTGAATCGCTTAAGAGAATTCCAACAAGTGTAAAAAAGTATTAAAATGCGAGTGGGCAGGATGCGAGAGGAAGGCTAGAATACTATATTTGGATGTAGTAAGATCTTATCGATGAAACCTCGTATTCTTTTTGTAGATGATGACTTCCTGCTAGGCTCCATGACCAAGGAGTATCTGGAAGCCAAAGATTTTGAAGTTCGACTCATTCATAATGCGGAAGAGGGGCTGGTCGTTTTTAAGCAAAATGACTTTGATCTCTGCCTACTTGATGTAAAAATGCCCATCAGGGACGGCTTCTCATTGGCCACCGAAATTAGAGCCTTGGATAAGCATATCCCCATCATTTTCTTGACGGGGAAGACAGAAACCACTGATCGCATTAAGGGACTGACAATTGGTGCAGATGACTATGTTACTAAGCCCTTTAGTATGGAAGAGCTGGCCTTAAGAATAAATGCAGTCTTGAAAAGAACACTCGCTCAAGATGAACAACAGACTGAAATTACCATTGGATCCTATACTTTTAACGCGGTAAGCAGAGAACTAGAAAGGGCCGAAGAAATGATTAAACTGTCCGAGATAGAGGCCCATCTCCTCCAATTGTTTGCTGAGAATATTAACGGATTTATCAAACGGGATTACGCATTGTATATTATATGGTTAGACGAGGATCTCTTATAGGTGAGGAGCTTATATGTCTTTATCAGTAAGTTGCGTAAGTATTTGAAAAAAGATGAGAAGATCGAAATACTTAATGTTCATGGTGAAGGCTATAGGCTGGTAGTCAAAGAGTAGTATTTCACAATTGCACTAATACCTGTTTTACTTTACTTTGGAGTGTAGCTGTCAATCCAGGAAGGAGGTTAAGATTTTGTTGTTTTTCGGCGAGTTGCTCAATTTTATAGGCATGTTCTGCTATTTCATCTAATCCTAAATATCGACATTGACTTTTGATAGCATGCGCGGTGATAGACGTTTGTTCCCAATTACTCATTGCGATAGCTTTAGCCAGTGTTGCTAGCTGCTCAGGGGTTTGTGTTTTAAAAATCTTGATAAAGCGCTGGACCATCTTTTCATTCCCATCAAGTAGTTTTTCCAGTTTGGATAAGTCTATCATGATCTATTTATTTTTGGGTGTGAAAGTGAATTTTCTGCAATAAATCTTGTTCGTCAATCGGTTTGGTAATGTAATTGTCCATACCCGCTTGTTTGCATTTGTCCAATTGATCCTGGACAGCGCTGGCAGTAACTGCTATTATTGGGATGTTCCTCAGTTGTTCGTCTTCCATTTTCCGAATGATCTTCGTTGCTTCGAAACCATCCATGACGGGCATTTTTACGTCCATAAGGACCAGATCAAAAGGCGTTTTTCGTAGTTCTTCTAGCGCAACTTTACCATTTTCTGCCAAAGTGATGAATCCATTCTGAATGTTTTTATTCAGGAATTCCTCAATCAGCATCTGGTTGAAATAGGTGTCTTCTACCACCAAAATACGCAGATCACTTAACTCAGGCTTAGCTGCTTGAGTACCGGCAGCATGCTCTTCTGCAGTGATTTTATCAAATTTTAGCATGAAGGAGACTACCGTGCCAACTCCTTCTTCACTTCGGAGTTGTAGTGCTCCTTGCTGTCTTTCTACAAGTTGCTTGGTAATGGCTAATCCTAAACCAGTACCTTCCATCCCCTTATTAACTCCTGCATTGGTTTGATTCCAACTACCAAAAATAAACTCCAACTTATCTGGCGATATGCCAATACCAGTATCCCCAACTTCAAATTTTAATAACACCTCATTTTCCAATTCTTGTTTCATACCAACGGTGAGCCATATCCTTCCCACATTGGTGAATTTGATCGAATTCCCGATTAGATTGGTTAATATTTGATTAAGCCTGATTGGGTCTCCGATCAATTTTTGGGGAATTACTTCGTCCAATTTGACATTGAAAAAAAGCGCCTTCTCTCGGGCAGTATGACCGAGGGTGTTTTCAATATTTTTAACTACTCCAGATAGTTCAAACTGCTTCTTGGTGAATTGAAATTTTCCAGACTCTAGTTTAGTATGGTCTAGTAGGTCATTGATTATCGCTAACAGGTTTTGAGAAGATTCCTGAATCGCATTAACAAATCGATGCTGCTTATCATTCAGCTTAGTATCCATCGCCAGTTTGCTTAATCCAATGATAGCATTCATGGGCGTACGAATTTCATGACTTACATCCGCAAGAAACCGGGTCTTGTAAGCCGCAGACTGTTCAGCAACCTCTTTTTGGCGTTGTAGCAATAATTGTTGTCGCCTATTTCTGTAGATAGCATTACCGATCAAGAGTGCCAGGAGTAATAGAATAGCTTTAAACCAAATGGTCTGCCAAAAGGCTGGCGAGATTCGTAAGGGAATTACGATGCCTTCATTGTTCCAGGTACCATCAAGGTTAGCTGCAGATACTTTGAAGGTATAGTCGCCGTGACTTAGATTGGTATACCGTATTTTATGTTCGCGGCCCAAGTCTCGCCATTCGTTTTCGTAGCCCTCAAGTATGCATTTATATTCAATGGGAGCAGACTCGACGTAATGCAAACCTGAGAATTCGAAAGTGACATTATTCTGATCACTAGCCAACGTAATGGACTGCGTATCCTCAAAGGCTTTTGAAAGCACATAAGTCTCATTGTTTACAGTAAAATTAGTCAAAACCAAATCTGGCGGCGTAGGGTTTTTCTTGAGGTAGTCTGGATTGAACGCATAAATGCCATTGATGGCGCCAAACAAAATATTTCCGTCTGGAGCTATGTACCTGCTTCTGGATAGGAAGTTACGCATGCGCCGAGTATCTTGATAATTAATGAAGGCATTATTTTCTCGATCTAACATGGAGATAAAGCGGTTACCACTCACCCAGAGGTTCTCATTTTTGTCTATAAGTACTGCTTGCAATTCGTTTTCAATAATGCCATCCTTCTTACCATAAATCTTAAACTCCTGGTTATGAATATTGTAGTTGGTTAACCCAAAAAGAGAAGCCAGCCATAAGTTCCCATCCGAACTAATTGCGATGTCTTTGATATGCCCCTCCAGATACTTCCTTTTTGCTTCCGGTATGTCGATAAGAATAAAGCGCCCCTGATTCTTGTCGAAATAGCCAATGCTTCTTGAGTAGGTGTAGTACAACCAGATTTGATCATTGCTAAATTGCTCAAAAATAGTGACCCGGTTGCTTCGTAAAATGGGAATGTCCATCTGTGGATAAAACCATGCCTTCGCTCCTGTTTTCCAGTTGAGGCGGCATAGCCCCAATGTTGTACCCAGCCATAGGATATCATCATCTACCTCATCAATTACAATCTTGAAGTAGCCGACAGAGGATAGCGTGTCACCATAGTCTATTTTTTGAAAGGCTGTTCCCTGGGGAGCTTTTCGAAACAGTCCTTTTTCGCTAATAGTAAGCCAAATACCACCCTCCTTGTCGGCCAAAAAGCAATCCCATCCCATTCTGGTGATTAATCCATCTAATTCCTGTATAGGCTCTGCATTTACAGCCGTTCTTTTCTTTTGGTAATACCCTTCAGGAGTCTTGGAATAAATAGTTCCCTCGCTATCCTCGATCATCCGCAGGACGTGGTTCGCAGAATGCCCGTCTGTCTAAATTTTTTGTGCCTCACTAAAGCCAGACTGATCCAGACGCAATATGGAAGTACCATTTATAGTTACTACCCAAATATTGGCAAACCGGTCTTCAAAAATTCGGGTGACCGTGTTGTTATTGAGACTATTCATTAGAATAGAGCTGTGCGTGTAATGATTCCATGCATTGTTGCTGGGATCATACATAGCTAAACCATTCTGGTAGAAGGACAGCCAAAGTTTTCCATCCTTAGCTTTAAAAAGGTGGTTTATGGATGAAGTGGCTAGGTAAGCAGGTATAGCGATACTGCGATTTTGATTCTTGCTAGGATAATATTCAATCAACTCCTGCGAAGTGCTGACCCAGAGACCACCATTAGGTCCATGAGCCAGACCTGATATTGGTGCATTAACTAAAGCTGGTGGTGTTTGTGTGAAATCTGAACAGACGCCATCTGATAAGTTATAGGTCAATAAGCCGTTATTAGTACTGATCCAAATCTTATCCTGATCCGCAAGAAAACTTCTGATAAAGAATTCTTTTCCTTCTTCTGCGATAATTGGGATGAGTGTAAAGCTCTTCTTTCTTTTGTCAAAGAGAAAGAGCTTATTACGAATGCCCAGTAGAAGTTGGTCTGCACTGAGTGCTATAATGCAGGAGATACTATTTTGCTGTCGAGCCTCCAGTGAGGTGTCAAGGGTAGGATAAAATCGTTGGAATTTACCCGTCCGTCGATCCAGAAAACTCAGGCCATGAGCGGTTGCTACCCACAGGGATCCTGTGCTATCCTCAATGATAGCATTAATGTCGGGGTGGGACAAGCTTTGTTGATCAAAGATATCATGACGGTAGGCTTTAAATTCGTAGCCATCATAGCGAAAAATACCCTCTCGGGTACCGAACCACAAATAGCCATAGCTGTCTTCCATGATGGCTCTGATATACCCGTTTGGTAAACCATGTAGTACGCTTGTTCTTTCTACGTGAACATTGTCGGATTGACTAGCTAAAGGACAATAGAATAGCGTCAGCAATAACATGTGCAGTACACTCATGATTAGTGTACTTCTTATCGTACCTATACAGCAGCTGAACCCCATATATGTTTTAGCTCTCCGCATGTCCCAGTATCTAGCTGAATTTGTTCTCTACAAATTTGCTAAGATTATCCTTGTGAAGGACTGTTCGAAGAGCCAAAAAGTATTAAAAAGTATTAAAAAGCGGCTGTTTACATGCTCTTGTATAGCCTTACTGGAGCGTCTTATGGAAATATCCTGCCAGCTGCTAAAGGAGATGCACATTTTAATACTTAGAACACGTTCTTAGCCTTTAGTAACTTTCTTCCACTGTATTTCTTCTCCAATCTGAATTCGAATGAAGTAAACTCCGGCGGGAATGTTTTTCAGGTCTACCTCTAGGTTTTGGAGGCTCCACCCGCCGATATGTTGACCTTGCAGGCTCAATAATTCTATTGCTAGCGGTAGGTTCTGTGCCTTACTGGATAGTTCGATGAAAAGCCTATCCGTAGTTGGATTTGGGTAGAGCTTTACTGGATTTTGGCCCACGATGTTGTCATTGGTAGCAGTAATACGTTCCACTACTTCCACTTTAACCAATGATCCTCCTCCCGGGAAATAGATATTGCCGTTTTCATCTATAATATTATTGTTACCAGCATCGTAGAAAGGATCATCGAGAAAAGTACCTTCCGGACCAAGGAGAATCCGCAGATCCTCTTCTCCAGTTTGCCAATTTAGCCCGTAGAAGTAATTATTGCAATCGGCTTCCTTGCCACTACCGTATAGTAGATCTGAACCCCCAGAATAGGTGAGTACACCATTCATATTGACGGTATCGTTAGCCCAAGCTAATTCCCATTTGTTGGTGACGGTATTCCATTGAAATTTCTGAACACCTTTGAGGTTTTCACAGTCGTAGCCTAGAAAGCCATTGAATTGCCCGATAGCAATATCATAATCACGGACAGTAGGTGAGTTTTCGATGGATTGAAAAAGATTACTAAACGTCTGCGCAAGAGGTATGCTAATAGAGTCAGCAAAATGGATATCCATACCGGATATTCCGGTCCAGCCTTCCGGTAGTTCGCGCCAGAAGGACACCAGGTTATTATTGGCGTGGCCGTAGGCAACCCCTCCCAATTTATAGTCTCCTTCTTCCCCGCCAATTAGCGT
>ERZ1740059.1418-NODE-1418-length-12042-cov-8.857512_pt1 | contig 12042 bp, 8 predicted proteins | sample MGYA00581744_ERZ1740059 | MGnify/ENA primary metagenome ERZ1740059 (study PRJEB43018, sample SAMN04849738) | marine metagenome | isolation source: floating plastic debris | place: Pacific Ocean | collected 2008-08-28 | study: EMG produced TPA metagenomics... | reverse complement strand
TGCAGCGTAACATCAAGCAACAGTGACAGCACAAGTCTGTGATGGCATATGTCAACATACATGTAGGTTGCTTGGGTTTCCGCAACTGCATCAAAATTCCACCCAACCTAACCTCAGTCTTGGTAAACTACTCATTTATCACATTCTGAGAATGATTCAATTGTTGTTATTTATTTATTAATAATGCTCAATTTTTCATTTTAAAACTTAGACATGTATCACTGCTGCTCACAAACATGAAATTCCTTGCGGATGTATATCAGCGTTTCCGTTGGGGCCGATTTTCCTTGCTATTATCGGAACCTGCTGCTGATGACCAAAATGTTGCAATCCTCAGCAGAGTTGACCCAAATGTCCATGCGCGTCTACATTCGGAGAAAAGAGCTTTAGCAAATACAAAATGATATTGACTGGAGACATCGATGTTTTTTTGGCTACGTACAGATCTAAGCTTACTGTAAGATTAGCAAGTTCTGGGCAACGGTGTTCAGAGATGTTGCATAATTGCCGCCATTGCCAATCAACCAGCTGGACAACGCTTATGGAAATAAATCTAGATTCAATGATTGAAGGTTGTGTTTTATATACACCCGAGAGCAAATCCACGGCTCCAAACATATCTACTTCTCTGGTGTGATAAATTATTATAATTGTCACACATGTCACCAGTGAATTTGCAGAGTTGGTTAGTTGTTAGGGTTTTTGTGGAGGGTTTGCATTCTTATGGCTATTGCAAAATCTTCTCCAAATCTAAAATTGCTATGTATAGCCGTCAAGTTGACAGTTGAGCATTTTGATTAATTTTTGGGATGAGAATAGATAATTTAGTAATTTGGTTATAACATCAGCATGGGAGAGAATAATGTAAAGCCATATGGATGCTAAATTCTATGGCTGGCCTGACCAGTCTGTCAGCGTTTCTGCCCTAGGAGGGTCTATGCCAATACCAGCCCAATCAAGCCACATGGACAAAGGCAACATATACACTAAAGTGTAAATTATATTAAAAGAAAATGCTTTGTGATTACTGTGGATCAATGGCTCAAACTTGATCAGCATTTATTGTACGCTTCGCCTGCTGGGTAGACAATTCCTGAAAAGCTGAGTTAAAGTTCCACCTACATTCATGATAGGATAGGTTGATACATTTGAAGCTAAATGATTGATTAAACTGCCAAGGGATTCGAGTTGGAAAACAGAGAGATCACCTCACAATATAAGTCTTCCTTGTCTCAATGGGTGCGGTCAGACATTGTCGACTGCGGCGCATCCTTTTGAAAATTATCTGGTTGTACCGGTGTTTTGACATTCTAAATTCTGCCCTTTCATAAATTTAATTTTGTGATTATACTATGTGTAGTGTGTACCCACCAGGCACGTTTATTGTTGATTTAAATCCTGATTTAATGCACACAAAAATCATTGAAGGGTGATTCACTCCGCAGGTCTTTTCAGCCCAATCAAATTAATTTTTTTCTTGATCCGAACTACAAACAAGATAACATCACTAAATTTCGTCTAGGTTACAATCAATCAAAAAATTACTTGAGAAAATTTGCCGGCCAGAAACTTGTTGCATGGTCTCTTGATTCTCTAAGGCTGTATGAAGATGAAGAGCCAGATAGGGTTGTTTTGCCGTCGGAAGAGACAATAACCGGAGATCTATTTATGTATTGACACCTTGATACACATTGCGCTTAATCTTGTTTTTCAAGAGGTGCTGGCACCCCAGCCATGGTGACTTCATCCACCATGACCTTCCAGAAGCAAAAATCGTATGTTAGGTCGCTTGCCAATTGCCATGAGTGAATCTGTAAATTGCATCCCTTTTCTTTTTTTAATTAAACTGTGGTACTGTTGTTGCCAAATAGATTTCAGCAAATCGGTTTGGTTTGAGCTATTTGGCTATGTATGCTCATTTGGACATCTAAATCTTGTGTAACGGGATGTTACTAAAAATAGTGCCAAGTCTTCCCAAAATAAAATGTGAAAAAATAAACACTATATAGCATTGCATTTGACTTTCATAAAAATTGGTCCTGTAGTTGTGTTGGGGTCCATCCAAAGGGAATACCAGAAAAGTTTGTCTGTGGATTGGTTGGATTCCTGCAACCGAATGATGTGCAAGAAATGGTACAGTGTTGCCAATTTAACCTGGTCTAATGATATGGTAATTCCCAGCAATTTCTATGTATGGCAAGCTGAAATTTAATGTAGGCCTAAAATGGTAAACCTGAATCTGTGGAGCAAAAGGTATTATGTTCTAATACCTGAAGTTACCAACTATATTTCGCAATTCTGCCCTCCACCTTTACTTTAGCATGGTAGGTGCCAAAAAGACAAATAACCCTCATATTCACAGGAAATGTTGGGATTATTCAACCCCATTAGCAGAGGAGTGCTGAAAACTTTATCCAAAAATTTCTGCGTTTTTGTGTTGGGGTCAAAATATGTTCTCTGGGGTGTGCCACATTTCCTCTACGAATTGGCCAGAAATGCATGTGTGGAAGTTAATTATGTTCAATCACAGGTCGGAAACCTGTAACATGCCATTTATATGCTGTCCCTGATGACCTAAAACAGAGTGACCACATCGGAGATATAATTTTAAATTGTGGTTATGACATTTGTTTATATCATAATTGCGATCAAGGCGTACGACATGAGATTGAGATAATCTTATGACCTCACATGACTTAATAACTGACTCCTTAGCAAACCGAGGAGCACACTTCGGCGTAGCTGTCATCAGGCCTCTTATGCCTGGGAGAAGATAAAAGAGAGAGATAATGGCTGGTTAATCCTCGCTATATCTGAATCATAAACGCAATAACCCAACATAAGATCATGTGGTCAAAGACTAAACTTGTTTACACTCTGGTTCCATTGCAGTTCAGTCAATCTATCAACACAGGCTCTGGCAAATCAGCAGCGCCATGCCATTCAGCTAGCTATGGCGACAGTCTTGTTGGTTATCGGTTATTGCAGCTTTCAGCCAGTTTGCATTCAGAATTTTTGCCCCATTATATCATCACTCCATTCACAATCTCACAATTATGATTGAGTAAGTAAGAGATGGTTTGTTCAATAGAATTTAGCAAGATTTATTTTGCTCAATTTGGCTAGCCATTCATTACTTCCATGATGAGGAATGTCAAATCATGGTTCAGCTAGTACACAACCCGAAAAAAAAGAACTCTCTGCTGCGAAAGAAATTTATATCTTGTAGAAAAGAAGTAATCATGAGGTCAATCGGTATAAATAATTATATACATTAGAATAAAAAAAGGTTGATGATATCAAAAAATCTACAAAATATGTTCATCAGTTACCAACCTCTTGATTCCAATAAGACCTTCATAAATCAATGAAAATGATATTATTATAGCAAATCATCGGCCTGACTAAAATAAGTATCAAAAAGTAATTCTATGTACAAGCAGGCTAAAAAGGAAAAAGAGGTTGCCCCAAAAAGAAATCGAGTGGTGAATCCAAACCACTGCTGCAGTAAAAAAAGAAACCTATAAAACGATAGATACACAGAACATTGCACCTTTTCATTGTCAATGCATAAAGCCTTCGAGGTGGAGGAGAAAGTACTATTGGGGGGATGGTGGTCAGCTGTACAAAGGGAGGAGATTAATGTCATGTGTCATGGAAAATCTAGTTTTGTTGTGCTGTGTGCAAAATAAAATCAGAAAATATTCTGTTGTAGTAATGTGAGGGATTATAAATGTAGTAGACAAGGTCTGGATGAATAATCCTGTTCCATTATAATAACAAAAAGCTACGGCTAAACAGTTAGTGCTTTGAGTCTCGTGCCCTTACGAAAGGGACGACAGTGAAAATAAAACATGCATCTGGCAGTCAGCTACGAAGCTAGACTGTAGTAAAAACACATAAGCAACATTAAAAGCAGCAAAATTTCCATTAAGTAGTGCTGGTAATATTCCCTGATCAATTAAAACACAGCAGCGCAACGATTGAAATAAAACTAGACTTTGCCGTCATCAACAACATCATTGAAACATCATAAATAGTAGTTGAGCAAATAGTCACATTGCATTAATCATGTGGGATGGAAGGCTAAGTAACAGGAGGCTGCTGTGACGATGACAAGCAGTGGCGGGCTCCCAACTGACCATCACCTCTGCTTGCGCATCCATGTAGGTAGGTATTGCTGTTGCAGCTATTCGATGATGACCTGATAATAGCGACTCATGTGCATCTGATTGGTGGAGGGTGAGAGCAGATCAGCACTCTGATTGGCTCCTCTCCCGGCTGACAGAGCAGCGGCGGCGGCTTAGAAGTAAGTAGACAAGAAATCCCTGATATAGCATCATGTAGGTAGTACGGTTGTGGCTTGTTGAAGGGCGAGCTGGTACACAGTCTCACACTTCGGGAATGGTGCGGAACGAGCATTTCTGCACTCTCTGTGTGGCGACATCGAGTGCCTGAGAGGGAGTGTCACAAACAGTTACATCGTTCTCAGCTGCCATGTCTCGCAGATAAGCTCGAGCTCGATTAAAGTCTGCTACGGCTGCCTGCGTCAACTGCTATAAAATATCAAATCAAGGAGATTATTAACACTTTGAAGTAGTCCACATGACTTAATAGCATCTTGGTAAGATCTAGTGAATAATTGGATTTATGCAATCGGACTAATCAATGTTGATGAAATATGTTAAGCTTTTATATAAAATGATATCAACAAGCTAATTCAGAGTTTGTGAAATAGTTTGTAACAGCTTGTTCTGAACTATGCAAGATTGAGATGTATCACTACTATTACACTGATATTTAATGAATAAGATCCGCCATTACAACAGCACCTCATTATAATTCAGAGTCGTCCCCTCCCTGCACAATGAAGGGTATATAAATTCTACACAGCAGTAAAAATATAATTGTAATAATTGATTCTTACCGTATTGCCGTTGTCCACTGAGTCTGCTTTGAGGTCTTGTATACACATCACTATATTCTTATGTTTCGATAGCAAATACGCTGCCTGTCAAGAGAAATAAAACGAAATATATCATCATGAATTATTGTAGGTTGTTTTTTCCTTAAACATTATTATGTATTTTGATTATTCAATCACTAGAAATGAAATCCTGGGTAAGTGCCATGTGAGTGAATAGCCAGCTGGAATTAAGCATTTGAAACGGCGTGATATAAGCATATCAATTATTCATTAGAGCTGAGCTCTCGGTCATTGCAAAACACCCAAAAGTTCCGTGACACTAATCACCAAAAATCGAATCAGGGAGGCAAGGCACTTTCGCTGCGAAGCAAACTCACAAAAGGATGTAGAAAGAATTAAATATGGCGCCCATATGTTAATCCCGCTGCTAAATAAGACGATGTAACACAACAAGGGTAGTAATGTAATTATGTTTTAACCTTTTCTCAAGATCTTACAAACCCCTAATATAACACAGATCTATCATCGGCGAAATGCCATTTGCAGCATAACAGTGTGTTGTAACACAATTTGTAACTAATTAATATGCCTCCCTTTCTACTCACTGATTTGGCTGGCCTACACATCAAGTAGGGTGGGTTTGAATTCATCAAATATTCATGTAAAAATCCAGTGACTGGCTCGAAGGTACAGTCTAAAGATCCAACCGCACATTATTATGTAAGAGTCAAATGGGTGCTACCCAATATAGCTTCTTTTGACATGGCTATTGCCATCTAACCAGCCTGAATGCCACAGAAAGGCTACTGGTGACAGGTCTTGGCAGGTCCCATAAAACCTATCCACATTTGAATGATTGATAGATTATAAATGACAATTTTTCATCCAGCCCACGTTACCCCATAGCCACAAACACTTGATATTGTATGCACACCAACGACCGCTCAATTCCTGCTGGCATCAGACATAACAAGATTTTGGCTCAGCATTCAATCCAAAGGAGGTTCTAGTAGTATTTTGGCTCAGAGGTGTAGAAAGGAAATGACAACAGTAGTAGTAGTATTTACCTTGCACATGGCTGCACAGGCTGTTGAGTTGGAGGGAATAACTACTAATACGACAGAGCACTGCAATAGCGAGTCTGTAACGCTGCCTTCTGAGCCATGAGCCGTGTATATAGACGAGCTATCTCTATTGTTAACTGGTCCAAGCCTGCAATAACAAAAATAAAGAAACTTTTATTATAAATGGCAAGTTTTTTCTCACGCATGTACAACAGCTTGTTTACAAATGCTAAGTATGTCGCTGCTGAGCATAGTGCTGTTTCTTATTACCCTTGAGACATTAATCATTGTCTCCACTACTACGCATATTGCCAACACTCTCATAGCATTTTTTTTCAAAAGTATACAAAACATTATCAGTGCCATTGGAGTAAAGGTGGCTGCGCGGAGGACTGATCATGTGGTGGGTTTTCATCAATGTGATTGTGTATTGTGACTGCCTGCAGCTGGCGTTGACATGTTACTGAGGTTCAAAGTCGGCAGCCTTGGCGAATCCGGCCTGTGATGCCTCAATCAGCTGACGGATGGGTCGGTAATGTGAGTCAGCCTATTTTATATAAGCTCTGCTACTCAGGCGGACAATTCGCTCCTCAACAGAGCGAGCTTGTCACAACAAAGTATTTCACCTTACGACAACTGATGATTGAAAAGTAGAACCTATTATACGTCAACTTCAGCTCCAAACCTGTCCTTGTGCACTTTTCAACCTTAACTTAATCCATCCTACTTCATAATTTGAAGTGTTAGCTCAGTCTCTTAGTGTAGGACAATTAAAATAGGCGGTAAATCAAACTGACAGTAAGATCTTAGTGAATACATAAATCAAAATGTTGTTTGAAGGAAGAAATGGACTGTGACCAGAAAATGACACTGCCAAGTGGTGGGCACGTTACCAAAGCTTGTCTCATCATTCTCATACAACCAGAGCTGTGTTTCTCATAGTCATACTCTCGGTTTGTGAGTGAATCACCCGGTTAGTTGTGCAATCTCAAAATAACAATATCCTTTCCAAGTCCCCAATCCTTCTCTCACTCACGTTTCTCTTGCATCAAGTCAATAAAAAGTTATACACGACTAAATTTAGAAATTTCGTTTCCAGCTAAAATTTGAATGAACCAGATTTGCCAAAAATGTACGCATGACTATGTATCGTTATAAATATGACTGAGACACAGTCAGTAAATATTTACTGCTGCTATATTTATACAGTTTCAGATTGTTATTAATGATGGACTTTTTTTGTGACATCCTTTTGGCAGGTCATTTACTTTGTCTGTCCGATTGGGTCTGATATTGACTTACCCTATAGATGACAATCTGTCTGATGCATTCTGGTATAGGCCACAGTGGCTATCTGCTGTGATAAGCCCCAGACTATAGCGATGAATAGGTGAGATGTTCAGTTTGGCAGGCCGCCTTTTTCTAGAAGTTTGTTCTGCTAACAGAAAAAAGAACAATCATTAATCAATGCCAATCATTTTAAACATCATGTCGGTTAAGGTGAGATAAGAAAATAAGGCCCATGTGTAAATTGGGCCCTAAGTTCAAATTACCCTGTCAGTAAATTGAATACAGGGTAATGAACTCCTACACTACTAAATTACAACATAAACAGGGCCGAAATGTAGTAGGAGCAGCGCTAACTACTCATGAGGAATAAATAAAGGTTTAATCAGATAATTGAAGCTGTGTATTTCGCATACCGATAGACTTATTTCAACAACAATGTGACATCAGCAGAGCATGAATGTATTACCTGTGTTGTGTTTGTGAGGTCGAGTAAAAACATTGCTGATTTTTTGTAAGAAGTCATTAAGTATTTTTTTCTCTCCTTTACTGGTGTATGAATTGCCATTACTGCTTTGTACTAATGATGATGAAGATTTCTGAAATAAAAAATGAGATAAATATTAATGAAATGTACCTGAATCTTTTCTATGGACCAATTGTTTCAGGTACCGAGTAACCAAATTTTTTCAATTGGTACGGAAAAACCTATCAGCGAATCCTTTTGCGCAAGTGTATGAGCAGCAAGCTAGAAACATTTCAACATAAACACTGCCACATGGTCTGTTGTTTGTTGCTTTTGTTGTATTACATTCTCTAGGGGCAGTTCTGAAGGAAGTTCGAATCACACAGCAATGAAATTGTTGACCACACGGCATAATAAAGAGCATTTTAATGAGTCTAGACTGAATCAGCGATAGCTACCATATTTACTACCACCCAAACATTTCAAGGAAAAGGGAAACTATAATGAGGGAGAGTAATCCAAAGAAAACCAGTGCTACTAAATGATGTTCCACCCAAAATATGATCACGGAGGTGATGTAAACAATTTGCGTCAACTAATAAATTAAATGTGTAATTAACCTACAACCACCACAAGCTTACATGGAACGTGAGGAGACGCTGATAACTTGTCAAATCTCACATTTCATAAACACTTTTAACTTCGTATGAGCATCTGATTCAAAACCTGGTTTTATGAGTTTTATTAGATTTTGAGATTTGATAGGCCCAACAATTTAATGGGATTTATGGTCATCGCTTTAGTTTTTAGTCGCATCAAAACCATAAGATCAAATAACAAAAGATAAATTCAGAAACCACAGATGATGATTATAACATTCCAGCAGCTAATTTTATCAATGAATTGTTTCTCCTGTCATCAACAGCACAGCGTGTTTTTCTGAATGGAAACTTTACTTCATCTTAATACATGACTATAGCATCGATAGTGAACATGTTACCGGTTTATGTCATCTCAAACTGATGCTAAATTTTCCCATGCAATTAATGAAAAGGTTTCCCATGGATTGGATTAAAAATTAGAACTGTCTGAAGCTTGGAACAATATGTGAGAGGCGGCGGTAGTTTTTATCAGCAGGGGTTGTGCAATGTTTTACAATGTTTACACCCCAGGCCTGACTGTGATTTGCCCAGAGGTGGAGTATTGTGACGCTTGACTATTCTCTCGCATGATATCTTATCAATTCCACTCCCTTCCCAAATATATAAATGGTTGTGTATCCAGGGTACATCGTTCTAGGACCCTCCAAACTACTCAAATCATAGTTCTCAATACATTCGTACTCTTGACAATCTTTTTAGTCAACAATGGTTTTGCTGATAAGAGATTTTTCAATTTGGTTGGCTGCAGGGTCGACCAGATTTGATAAGAAGGCTATTTTTGGCTGAGAAACTTGGGGGCAGTTTTATAATGCGCCCATACAAGTAATTAACTTTGTTAATTATAGTCAGTTTGTACAATTTCAGTTTGTCTGAAATACCAGTTTGTTTATAAACACATTTATAAGGCAACAGTTTGATCATTGTGCTGATTGAGTTAGTAAATAGTAAGTCATTGACAGCAATGAACCCAATAGCCTAAATTTATATCTTGACTAATGATGTAATTTTCATTGCCCTGTATACAGACATATACAAAGTTATAAATGGTCATCCCTACAGCTAGTATTGCGTGACTGAATCGAGTAGTTGAAATTCTGTTAAAACGTGCCCACGAGCATGAGTCTGGTGACATATGATATGTGCTCTGACAAGAAATCTTGAATCCGCCCAACTTGCCAACTTAATGGCTTTTAATTTTCTATAGTACATGTAAGCCACATGCTTAATTTGAGACGTAAGTACATTCAAGTTCAAGGTCACTTACAGATACTTCGTCGACTAAATGATGGAGGCCTTTCTCTAGCACACTAAAATATTGACATCTATCGTGCTTAGCTATGATGGAACCGAGCAAGTTCTGTGATTCTATTATATCATCTCTCTCGCTACAAAGAAGAAGAACGCAAACAACATTAAGAAGTAGTGATGGTAACAGGGATGATGAAATTTTGTTTATTTGGGATGGAGGAATCGCTCTACCTGGTATTGCACATGTTGTTTGAGTCACGCTGAGTTTGGTACCTGGCAACAACACGGATGAGTTGGGCTCTGGGGCATAACAGCAGGAAACAAGCAATGTAAACAGTATGCAGCTGCGGGAGAAAATCTTACTCAACAGCGATCACTTCTCGGTACAGATGATTATCCATAGAACAATAAATTTGAGCTTAGTTGGCAACAAGTCCAGTTTCACACAGATATAAAACAATTTCCACTCTCTCACACCCTGTCCGCCGTATAATGTGAGCGGAAAAGAGTGAGGGTGTTGCAATAAAATGTGAGAGAAGGCATTAAAGCCAGCGATGTTTATTGGCGATTGTTTAACTTAGTACAGGTCGGGCATATAGCAACTAGCATAACACTCTTCTATTCTTAATCGTCGCTGATCAATACCTCAAGGAAATAATATCGCTGCCAACAGCAGCATTCATATAAACGCTGACTGGCGGAGCTGCGTTGCGACCGCTGAGCGCCCTAGTGTTGTGTAAGTCTTGTTGATGATTTCGATTAGGAGTAAATAAGATGTTGGGCAATTTGAGAGCGATTGATCGCCATGCTCAGCCCAGCACCATTATTACGTAGTGTCATTAACGCTCTCTCTGTTTTCATAGAATGCTGTAATTACACATTAGGCCTGTTAACGATGTTTATCTCGGAAGAAACTTTAATAAAATAATAACTTCGGCCCACTTAGTCACTTACTGACTGAATGAAGTAATATCGACTGCTGGCAGAATGAGTAAGCGAAAATTTGTTTGTGAGATAACTTACATTTTAGTAACTTCATCTTCTTTGATGCATAAATCCCCAGTGACCCTCTCCTGTTGCAATACAAATACTACAGATTTACCAGCACCTGAAACCAAAAACAAAGAAAACACTGAAACATTATGATGGGATATAAAGAAGGTCAGCAAACAAATAACTTACTCAGCAAATACTTGAACATGAAGGGCATACCGAACATTGCAAAGGTTATCGATTATTAATTGATAGACAAACAAACAAAAACAATCAATGAGACCCCACAAACAATCTGGGGGTTAGTTAGCGGGCTATGCCGGAGTCAGAAGAGTCAGTTAACTTATTAACCCTTTTATGTCAATGACTGTCATTGACTCAGAAAGCCAACTCATAATTGCCCTGCTGATACAATTGAAGAGTGCACCTCAGACTGTACAACGATTGCGGTGAACCACACAAGTATGTATGACATGTGCTTGTATATCCAAAATTACAGTTTCCCACGCGTTATAGGCCAGGAAGTTAATATCAGCTCCACAATGGATGCATTATGTGGTATCTTGGCAGCCCTCGCCAGTGGCGGATACAACTTATCCTGGAGGCCTAGAGTCTAGACAGCAAAACCACTCACCTACTAAATATGCTACTTCAACAAGGGAGACGATTCCTCTTGTGATGGTCTCCAACATAAAAAGCAGCCAATCAGAGTTTTCTTTGGCTTTGTTTTCTTTGTATATCAGGTCATGAGTCCATGTGTCAACTTGCTGCAAATCAGAAAAAAAGATAGAAATGAGACTCATTCTTTTGGGTGAAATATAGTGATTTTGTTAGCTAATATCCTCAAAAATGAAGCAATGGCATAGTTGATGGAATAATCACCAGTAATTGGTAAGCTTATGCTTCCTATAAAAACAAGGTTTTGGTGTGCAACACAGATTTCTCTATGAGTGAAACCAATTGACGATAAATTAGCATAAGCAACATCAATTAGGATTGGGTGTCACATAATTTTGGGGATTTTGAAAAGTTCCGCGAAAAGACCAATCAAGCACAAAATCTCATGTTTGTAAATAAGAGATAATCCCATTGGGCTGGGTTGCAGACTTACTGGATTAAAAAATGTTATATGGTTTTCGGTTAGCAGGGGAATAGCGACTTCTTTTCTCCATGTGGTTGGTGACGTTCTCCCTCCACAAGAGCCTCCCAAAAATACTACAAGAGAAATAAGCGATAAATATAAACATTCATGTAAGCGTTCTAAAAGCTTGATATAAACGTTTAGGTGAACCTTCAATATCTGTAGCGATGAGTTTAAAACATCGTCAGAACATAAATCATAACCAGTAGCGATGAAGGAGCGAGCGTTCAATCCTATCAGAGAAGTAAAGGGCC
>ERZ1740059.1417-NODE-1417-length-12045-cov-13.692410_pt1 | contig 12045 bp, 3 predicted proteins | sample MGYA00581744_ERZ1740059 | MGnify/ENA primary metagenome ERZ1740059 (study PRJEB43018, sample SAMN04849738) | marine metagenome | isolation source: floating plastic debris | place: Pacific Ocean | collected 2008-08-28 | study: EMG produced TPA metagenomics... | reverse complement strand
ATGCGTGTAAAACAAAAGTGGTCAACATATCACTCAGAAAGTCTCTCAATATGATTGGAACATACCTCGTTGATGGTACACATCAAATCGAAATAGAGGAGTATGCTAAATTACTCGGTGTACATATTGACAGTCATCTGAGCTTCAGCCATCACATCGAAACTATAAAAAGAGCCGCCAATAAAAAATGCCATGGCTTGCTGTTACTCAAGAGAGCCGGTGTAAAACAGCCAAGTCTTGTGATGCTGTATAAGTCGCAGATACTACCAACAATCACTCATTCATCTGCAGCTTGGTATCCATACACTACTGACTATCAACAAAAAGATCTCGAGAAATCCCAAAAGCTTGCTCTGAGAATTATATTCCCTGAGATTGAAAGCTACGCTGAACGATTAGCTGCCGCGGGATGCCTCAACACCCTGAATGAAACACTCAAATCTATTTGCAGGTCCTATGCTACCAAAGTCAAAGAAACTACCAGCCATCCACTTCATGACCGTCTACCAAAGAGACCTGCAGGTGTGCGCTTTTCGAGGCGCCTGAGCCAATCAGACCTCTACATCCCCAAAACTCGAACTGTGAAAGGAGAGAAAAGTGTCCTGCGTAATCCGTTGTATCTACTCTGAGTGTGATACATGTACTTGCTAGTTTTTACATTTTCTTTGAATTTTTTATGCAGTTTTTAAATCGGGGCTCTTTTATGAAGAATTTTTACCATGTTTACTCCTATTTATGTACACATTCCTGGATTGGAAGTTTTAAAATATACATACATACATATACATACATACATACATACAAACTAATCTCACGGAATGTTGTAATCTGGATGTTTGGGGGTCAGATATCAGTCTTCATCTGATCATGCCAATATCCTTCCTTTCCTTTTTCACCAGTTTTCTGCTTTCAATTTTTAGCCAAGATTGTAGTTTGTCTCAGATAATCTCATAGTTATGTTTTTACAACATTTTCCGTACACGTTCCCACACAGGTACGGAGTCGAAGTCGTAGATCTGTAGGCAGCTCTACACCGTCAAGTCTGTCTGTTAGTCCAGCTGCCAGTGCTGATCCATCTCCTAATAGAATCTCACTAACCGCTGTCGCAACTCAGACCAACAAAAGAGAAACTGAGATCACAATCAGGTATGATAGCAATGACATTTTGACCGCCATTGAATGCAAGGAGTATAGATCTGATGCAATAAATCCCGGAACACCGCTTTCATGAAAAACTGCAGCTGGATCAGACTAAAATATGGACAAACAATGCTTGATCAGATCCACATAATGAAAAAAATGATGATGAATTTTGAATACAGGTGTTATCAACTGTGAGTTGTCTGTCCATTGTATACAAGAGGACAAGTCCATTGATGGGTTTGTCACACTCAGAGACATATGGGGCTGGATATAACATTGGAACAGTTCTAAGACAATAATGACACATAATATACAATACATGCCCCCAAACAGCGGCAAATTTGTATAATTAGGCCGTTGGTCTGGTGTCAAAGTACTGCACATAAGGCCATATGACTTATTAAGCTAAAAATTCATGTGGCATTATGGTACTTCATATACCTTCTATCTGTTTTAAAAGATATTTTTAGAATAGTAAGCTGCAAATTATAAACAGCTTGCAATCAGTATTTGACCTTGCAGAAATTTGTCAAAAACATATAAATATCTACATACCTATCATACTTAACTTACAGAAGAACAGTAGAAACAAAGACTGTAACCACAGCACAGAAGCGAGCATCAGCAGAAGTGACACTTGATCCATCTGATTCTGAGCCCGAGTTCGAGCCGTTCCCATGGGTGGATGTCAGTGACAGTGAGCTTCAGATTGATTACTTGTAAGTGACATAGATGATACATTAGGCGGAAATAATTCTCAAATGGTGATAAGTCTATCTTTTATTCACCTGACTTTGTGGTGTTCTAAAATCCATGCATCCAACACGGTAATTAAATGACGTTCCAATAAAAATCAATGGTGATTTGCACAAAGGTGTAATGGCTATTTCTCTCATTTCAGACATTTACCTGAGAGTAGAGTTAAGAAGAAGCGCAAACTCAAAAACTCCAATCGAAGCAAGAAGTCGGGCGATAAGTCTTCAAAAGAGAACTCATTGGATGGACCACCAAAACAAGAGGAGAACTCCAAGCATGGCAAATATTCCAAACACGGAACAGAGCAGTCAACCGCACAGCCCGAACCCATATCTCATTCTACCCCTATGGCCACTCCCACAAAGCCAACTGGCTCACCAACATCTCAAAACCAACCTCAGCCTTTCACCAAATATTCAGATCGGCTACCTCAAACCACAAAACCTCTAGGAGGAAATCAACAAGGACTACTCCAAATCTCCACTAAGCCACAGCAGGTAGCTAAAATCCCTGCTGGTAGTCTATCTGAAGACCTGAGTAGCAGCAATGACAGTCTCATAGAACACCTACCAAAGCCTGGCTTTGCATTGTACAGCACATTGCACATTGTACCTGAGAATTCAGTATCAAAATCTAGTGGTTCATCCCTCAGTGTCGAAATACCAAATAACAATTATGGCCAGGAGAAAATGCTCAGAGAAAGAAATCAAAGAGAAAAGGCTACTATTCAAGGCTCCAGGGATATAATAGATATGAGTAAAAAACAAACAGCACATGAAAAACAAGATTCCGAAAACAGATTGCCTGAGTCTAAACTGGTAGCACCGACTAATAAAGCCGCCGATGATGACAAACCTGTTCCAATAGAAGGTGAGACTCAGCAAGGTAGCTCCACCAAAGATACAACAGATCTGAGGAAAAGACCAGCGCTTGAGAATCAAGAATCTAAAATTAGATCATCTTGTTCTGATGAATTGACTACAACCGAAGCTACAAAGGATCGCAAACCTGTGTCTAAAGAAGGAGAAGTTGAGAATGTACTATCTATAAACAACGGAAGCCCACCTGCTAACCCCACTAATAAACTTCATGAGTCTGCGGACACAATTCCAAGAGAAACAAATCCAGTTACTAATTCCATTATTATAGACCCATCAGTGATGAGAGAGACCGCTATCGATCAAGAAAAAAATGGTGGCGAGATGACCACTATTCATGATATCATGATGACCACTGAGACCACAACGGAAGAATATGACTCTCCGATACTAATAATGGAAGTTACTGAACCACTCATCACAAGGGAAACAGCTAAGCGTAAAGGACACAGACCAAAATCCACCGATCATCTCAGTGTGAAAACACAACCACAGCCTCAGAAAACCAACACTTCAGAATCGGAGGATGAACGAGATTTTCCTACAGACGATGAAGAGGGGGATAACTCTGAAAATGAACGATCTGAAGATGAAACAACTCTGGACTTATCCCAAGTCCCATACAAAAACCCACCTCAAGACTTCAATAATACCTACCGCCTTGATTTTACAGCTGTTGATGAGTCGGATTCACCTAGAGGAAACACACCCACACCTAGATCAACCCTGAAATCGTCTAATCTCCTTGTATCATCCAGTAATGCTGATAAAGAGAAACTTCACAGCGCAGATCAAACTGAATCCACAGCAGACAACGAAGAGAACACAAGAAGTTTGCTAGTGTCAGGAGGCCAGCGGAGCGCCGTGGAATCAATATCTCACTCACCGGCTCCAACTGCCAGCACAGGAGGTTACAACGACTCCGGGTTCACTGATGAGCTGGAAACACCAGATGTCACTCCCAGAAGCCAGTCAGCATTCGTTGAAGATAGTGTTGACTATCAAACTCAGAGGAATTTTGAGTGTCATGAGCAGAAGGCACTACAGGATCTCGTACTAGATGATCATGGGGAAATGTATCACAAAGGTGAAGTTGCTTCGGGTGTTGGGGAGAGAAAACTAACAACAGTAGATGAAGAAATTCAAAACAAACTTGATAGCAGCACAGAGACAGAAAAAGAAAGGTAAGCAACTAAAATTTAAGAAGGCTGACCAGCAGTCTGTCCTAAAGTAACTGGATTTGTGACATTTCGACTGATTGGCCCAGCATTCATGTTCAACTATTACCTCAAGATAACCAATTAGCTGCACAAATAAATAATACAGAGATTGCCTTCCGCTCCCTGGCATATAAACTACTACAACAGTATATTAAATGATTGAATAGGTGAATGTTGCAGAACTTACATCGCAGTATTGTAACACTGAGTGCAACGCATAGCAGTAGCAACGGTTTTTCAACGAGAAGCATTCACTGAAAATCAACTCATTGCTGAGAACTTTATCTGCAATATCGTAGTTGTTTCCTCATTTATTGGAGGGGGAAAACTTTGGTAAGAACAATTCAGGGCTACCAAATGTGATATAGTCATTGATAATCTCATTGCTAATTCAACCTGTTACATAGCCGAGTTGTGAGCACTGCAACGAGGTAACATAAACCTAAAATCAATGAATTTTTTCCGCCTCTTTTGTAGATCCTCTTGGTGGACCAGAGTAGCATTGTGGACACTGTTTTTCTTCTTCCTGTTGCTTTGTATACCGTTCTTGGCTTTTGGCTCATGCTGTGACAACTCTCAATATCACTGTGGGATGTATGGGTTCAGACGAAAGTATACTGCTATCCCTCCTCACTAAGATAAAACGACGTTTTTATTGGTATAACAGATTCGTGGCCTCGGAGTGTTCGACCTATACATTTATTATTACTCAGATTTTAAATTTGTCAAAAAAATTCTGAATGATGTAAATCAAAGTAATTGTAGTTTGAAAACTTTTTTAGGTTGAGTGATAATTTTTTTAACGCCAAATTGCTGTCGATGTTTTTCCATCCACAAATTCCGTCTACAAATTAATATTTTTACAATGAACCTTTGTATCATTCCGAAGATTTAGATTAGAATTCACCCAAACCACACGAATTGCACTGGTTTAAAACTAATAACACCACTTTTTTCAATCCAGAGTGTATATAAAGAAGAAGGAAATTCATTCACTGGATGCTGCGGATGTGTGAATAACATGGTATTGCGTCTCAACAGCTGATGATGCTATGGAATATACGAAAAAATAACAACCGTTTTCTTTAACCAATCTACTGGAACCACGTTTGAGCATGTGATTGTGGCCTGAAAATTGTCTGCCCCTGCATACATCAATCAGATGAATTGATGACCTATTTTGTGGATAGAGTATTCTACCAATTGCTAAATTTAAAGCTGACTCTATCGTAATGGGGATTTGAGTATGAGTTGAACAAATCCCCACAAGACCGGAGAAAATAAAAGATGTGTGCACAATATATGGTCTCAGCTTGTTACAGAGAAAAAAAAACTAAAAATGAAATCATATTTGGAGAGGAAGCCTAAAACTGCTTCCAATTACAGGGGCCTAGACTATGAAATAACATACCACAAATATCCTACTCGAGATGAGGAAATTGACGTCTCAATTTTCTGCTGGCAATGCCCAAGAAAAACTTGACAGCTATAGGTAGCTACAGGCTTGCTGTACTTTTTCAAGTATTTTCTTAATATAATCACTTGAAACTGTAAAATTGAACTACATATCTACATAATACATGTTGTTGTGTTATTAGGACAGAGTAACAAGATTAAAAGATTGAAGTCCTTTCTATTATTGAAAATCTAAATTGCAATTCCACCATTCATCATTATATAACCCAAATACTGGACATCTATGGGCTTAGTTATCAAAATAAATTGATAGTATCACTATAATAAAACTAAGGAAAGAGGTGAGTGTTTGGTTAGCAACCGACCTTTCAAAGACTGATGGATCCGATTCCACAAATGAAGACCTAGAACAACAACATTCATTCTCTCTTGGTAGTAGCAATTAAAAAGGTAGGTGCAGTATGTTACAATGAACGAATAGAACATACAAACAGTGAATTTTCTGGCTTCCAAAAACAGCACAACATCAGTATTTATTCGTAATTTGCAGCTTTGAATTCAAAAATCTCTCGTTCACCTAAAAGCAATACTTAGTAGCAGTCTCAAATTTTCAATAAAGCCTATTCACTTAGATTAAAATCATTATAGATTATAAACTATTGTCTTTATCACATTAAATCAATCATGCACTTAGGCTTTTGATTTCTATTTTGTTATGATCTAAAATCTAAACATAATTTTCGCATGCAATGCTGAAATCTACTACATACATGCAACAACCACAGTATGATAGAAAAGTTTAAGCCTTTATACATCAACACACTTATCACAATAAGTTACCACATTTGAAGCAAGTGCCTGTTTAGCAGTCAGGTAAAGCAAGCACCTGCCAGCTATCAGGTGGCGTAACTTTTAAATACAGTTAAAATCAGAACATTGCGATGTCAGCGACAGAGGAACCTCAGCAGTCGAGTGAGTCTGGCACAGACAGTAATAAAGAATTTCTACAGTACATACGTGAGAGAGATCAAGCTAGGGAATTAGCGGCAGAAAAAGAGAAAGAATGTAATGCTGCTAAAGGTCGCAGCTATGAACTTATGAAAAAAGTCGAGGAGCTGGAAGAACAGGTATTTATAGTGACAGCTTGCCGTTTACAATTACAAATCGGCGACAGGAATACCAGATTGTGTTACACCTAAAACATGTACATGCACAACTTCCTGCGACTGCAAATAATAATCGTCCAAATCCAAAATATACCATAACGTTTTGACAATTGTCCCTATCACAGTTCTCATTGCTCAACTTTTTGGACCTGCGTTAGCTCGAGGTTGATGAAATCGCCCATCTGAAAAGCCTGGCTAATGATGATCGTCTCATACCACCAATTGTCAACTTAGTTACCAATCATTGCCCTGCGATATGCTATGAAATCAAGACACTACTTGTGAATCAGAACTTATCTTTGCATATAATCGAAATCAATTGATTAGATTGTAAAATTGCGGTCTGACTTAGTTGATAAAATCCATGTTTGAAGATCTAGCCAAACACAAGTATTACCATAGATGATTAGTCACCAGCAAAGTTGCAAATGCTTTCTTACAGGTGAAAGAGCTGAAAAAGACCAAATCCAGCAGACAAAACGGGGTAAGTTATTGTTGCTTAGACTTTCAAAGTTCATGTCCACTTCTCAGGCATTGGCTGAATTGTCTGCTCTTTTTCACAGACATGACAACTACCGTTAATCGGTAGTGAGGATACAGTTAGTGCAATCAACACTACCTATGTGACTGTTAAGGATAAAGAGTAGTCTTAGTTCTAGTTTAAGTTAAACTACTCAAGTACTAGCCTTAGGAGTAGCTTGGCCGTAGCTGCTGGCCATGATTAGAAATTTGGGCAAATTTGCTTTACACTGTATCTCTCTATCCATTATTGACAGCAAATAATCATCTTTTATTAAACTGTTTTTCAAAGTTTTGCAACAACGAATAGCAACTGTTGATGACTTATAGAGAAGGCTCATTTTAAGCGCCATATTAACGGATTTGTCCTACCACGATTCACAACCACAATATCATGGCGATGTAGCAATAAACCTTAATTTTGCAGGGAGGAGCAAAGAAACAAGCAGCAAAGCCTTCCAATCAGAATAAGTCTCAACCAGTCAACAAAACAATCACTAGGGCTGAGAAAGCGTCGAAGAATCCAAAGAAAGGCACAACACATCCTATTATACCTGGAAAAGAGTCACTAGCGGAAGACACCTTAGCTTTCTTTACGGTAATATTATTATAGATTGTAGATTGTACCACAAAATAAGGCCACAGCTACGAAAAACATGTACCTTGCTCTAAGCAACCAGTCCTCCAAACCCTCTCAGAGAGAAGATTGTCCTTACAGTGTACTGGCAGCCAACATATGCATATAATTCTATAATTAAACTGATGTCATAGAAAATTTTGATTAATCTAATTCTCAACTAGGTATAGGCTAACAGTACCTTGTTTGTTTCTAAATAATTCCGGTGGCAACCCTGCTGGTACAAGTATATTGAAGATTTAAATGCCAACAGATACGACCCAGAGACGAAAACCTTTTCTTTTCACCACTTCCAACTCATTAGATATGACTAGCTGCTCAATTATTGATTTGAGGCATCATATTTACAGTATATAGGAGAAGCATGTCCAGATCTGAAGCTGTCAGTAGTGAGAAAGACCGAGAAACTCTTCATAGAAGGAGATATTAATGGTGATGGAGTAAGTGGTTTTAATTTCACTTCATTGTCAGAAACAAATGCGAAATTTCAGTCTTGATGTGGGGCTTAAAATTTATGGATTCAAAGGGAAACCCAATCAATGGGTGAAAACACTAATAGAACACAGCAATGAGTAAGAATGGCTTCTTAAAAACAGACCAATTAAAAAAGAGGTGAATTTTTCGCTATGTCATATTATCATTCTCATTTCACATTATTTACTGGCCTGCATAGATACTAAATTACTTTGTATCATATGGGTAGCTTGACTATCCACATATGGCTTCTATATAGGTACTGTATATATACAAATATATTATAAACACGTAATATAAACTGGCGTTGCTTATGTCGCAGTGAACATAAAAATCTCTGATTCATGTACCATATATTTTATAGCTAATAGACGTCGATGAGTTGGACACACTATTTACTAAGCATTTTGCGTTGTACACAAGAAAACAAGTAGAAGAGATACTACATAGTGTGGATGCAGACGGATCAATGACACTGGACTTTATTGAAGTCCTAAATGTAAGTCTATTCTATTAAATGGCTAATAGGGGTTTCCTGTGTTTTGAATGAGCACTGTAGGCAATTTGAATGTAGTGATTAAAATTGCATAAGTCAACAAAAGCGTGAGAGACCAATCCAGATCAAATTTGGGAGGGCCGTCATTTGTACCAGAAACTACAGTAATTATGTTCTCTTTAACTTTAGTCCCCAATCTAACAACTTCCCACTAACACTATTACACGTATATTACCATTGACACTTGACAGGTAGTTCAGCAGGTCGATTCAGGAGAGAAGACAAATCTACCACATGGATCAGTACAGAAAAGCTCTAAAGGCACTGCTATCTGCTCCATACAGTGATGTGATTACCGGCTTACTCCTTGTAAGCACAAGCATTCAGAGTATTACAATCTGTCCGGTGATGATGATGAGGACAATATTCAAACTGATGAAATATATTTATTCAATCAGTTTGATAAACCTGTCAAAATTTTCTTAGCACAGAATAGTTGCTGATAAAAAATTGACATTCTGCCATACATAACGTAGAAAATTCTGCCAACTTTACAGTATATTGATATGCGCAATAAATTTATCATTTATGTTTAAACTTCCTTAATATATTTTTCTTTATTTAGCTCAAACGTAATTTTACATATTTATATATGTTATATACAACACACTAACTAGTTGTGTCATTGCCGAGCCTGTCACTGTGGCTCAATATGTAGAAATTTATGACTTATCTCACAAACTGAGGAAATGTTCTGCTGTACAATCGACTGGATTAGCTTCAGATCATCTTCATCTGAGAATAATAAAAACAATATCTTTTATTCTTAATGTGATATGTGCAATGCAAGTTAAATGCCTACAATATTCAATCAGTATTGAAACACTGCAGCAGCTTTTAATACTAATATCATCACTGTTGTCTTCTCATTGATGTTAAGAGGATAACTCCAAATCACATTACAATGGTATGATTATTGATCGGGATAACAGTTATGGTGCAGTTGGTCCAGCTGAAGTTTGCAACAGTTCTAATATTATTCCTTACATTGCACTTCGATTGATTTTAGCAACACAATCGAAAGAATCAGGAAAAAGAACAGCGTCGTAGATATGAGTCCATACTTCAAAGGAGCACCTTTGCCTCGTTCTTTCAAGGAATATGCGCAACAGCAATATAATAAACTCTCATAATCGAACAAATAAAGCTCACCTAGCTGTTGTTGAGATAGACCTTGTAGCAAACTATTCTGTAAATATCTGCTGACTACATCTAATAACAGTCTCACCTCATAACAAGCTATCAGGGGAAACAACTCCGATAATGCTGATAATATACTGGGCAGCAGATCGGCCTGAAACATAAAGCAACGAGAAATCAACTTTTTACGCTTAAGATGAAATTAGTGATAGGAATAATGTTCTATATCCTTGCTCTGACCAATGGATGTAACTGCATGACTTGACCATGTAAATTTCAGTAAAGAGAAAATATTTCTTGCTTATTGGTCAACTTCTTACGGGGGCTTTGATAGGTATTTCCAATTTCATCTATTCTTTGTTGTAGCAAAATTCAAAAATCGGTTAAAAATTCACCACCATTTACAGCATTGACAAAATAATAAGCTAGGGATACATCACTACATTACTTTCCCTAAAGTTATGTAAAGAACGAACCTAGAAATTCAAGTTTCAGACTTGCAGTCTTCTCTCATCAGCTAGATAAAGGCCTTGAACTGTTGTTTCGGGCTATAATATCGAGACAGCTCAGTGGGTGCGGCCAAATCAACATGATGACATTGATCCGGCTGCAACCACTGGACTGTCTCAATGTTTGGGATTGGTACAAAAGTTCATGGCCGTAATCTGCCATTAGCCAAACTCCTCTCACCTTGACTAAGAAGCACATAACTCTCTCAGTGGCCTCCATTTCGCGAGGCATACACCTGGCCGGTCCGTCGATAGCTTTACCCCAGGCTGTGAGAAGTGTACCCAGGTGACATCGTATAAGCAGTGACACGGTGACAAAACAAGGCTTATACGTACATACATAATTCATCAGATCCCAGAGAAATGTGTGCTTGTCTATAGTCCGTCTTACAGCCAACTCTCTACAATACAAGCAATGGATATCTGGGAATGGAATATGGCGTTTTGTATGTATGCTCTGTGTACGTATGCAGCATCATGAAGAACTTTCACTGTTATCTTTTTGTTGTACATTGTATATTGTTTAAATTGAACAGAACACTGCTTGTTGACTTGAACACTGCTTGGAGACTTGATACATTGTTGAAAATATTCATGACGTTATCCATTGTAAGCTCTGGCTATACGAAACACATGTAATACTGATCTTTGATATCTTCAGCTCATACTTGGCCGATCTTGCTCTAAGTGAACAAATATGCTGTAGAGATGTGTGTTACACTCTAAATGAGCTACAAATATCTATTTTACCCACCTTTCATGAGTGAGTGGATCATGCCACAAAGTTTTAGCTGCTATCACATCTGGTACAGACAACTCTAATATTAGCCTGGCAAGTAACTCCTTAGCGTCCGTAGAGTTGTATGCTGTAGATTTGGCCTCACAACATTGCAGCATCAATAGTACTATGTGTCTCCTAATATCAGCTGCCTACAGTCATAATGATGTCCGTCATTATTATGATGTTTATCGTGGCAACAATACAGTAGTTTAAAACAGTGGACTCGCAATAGAGTGGATTCGCAATAACTATTTTTGCGATGAGGTTTATTCCTCGAAAGTAAGTTTTCTGATCCAGCTGGAATGAGGGGATTTAGTCTAAGAGTACGCAGTTGTGGCATTCTGTTACTAACTCCTCCCACTTTCCTATGGTCAGGGGAGAGGAGCCGATAACATATTGTCGTGACTCTTTCCGATTTGCCACAACTCTTGCTCTTGAGGTGGTACAATTTTGTTGACACACTTTGTGTTTGTATTTCTATTGAAACGAGAGCAAGATTGTGCTTCCAAATCTCAACAGCCGCTCTGCTGAGATATCTGTCCCTTACCCTAGCAGGATTAGCGAGCGACTTCCGTCCTCTACCTATACTCTCAGTATGTAGTATATAGGTCTTAGTGGCTGGTAGATGCAGTCTGTTCAGTAGCTGTGAGTTCTGTTCACTGAGCCGAACTTCTGATCCGTCAGTAGCTGGCTTGTCATCGACCAATGAGCCAGGCTAGAAAAACAATAGCATCCTGGAATTGATGAGCATGTTGTTGCAACAGCTTTTTGTGATTCAGCATTGTCTTGGACGGACCGATTTATAAGGATTTATGACAGACAGCCTTTTTCTATGTCCATTGATGTCTAG
>ERZ1740059.1416-NODE-1416-length-12046-cov-11.433158_pt1 | contig 12046 bp, 5 predicted proteins | sample MGYA00581744_ERZ1740059 | MGnify/ENA primary metagenome ERZ1740059 (study PRJEB43018, sample SAMN04849738) | marine metagenome | isolation source: floating plastic debris | place: Pacific Ocean | collected 2008-08-28 | study: EMG produced TPA metagenomics... | reverse complement strand
GTATTCTTCGAAAATATTATTAGCTTGGGATTGTCCAAAGGTTCTCATTAATACCCATTACAAAAAGGGTCAGCTATACAGTAGAATGACATCATAGGGTGCTATTTGATTGACGAAGTTCAGAGCATTGCTAAGTCAGCACGGGGTCAGTGAAATGATATCATTCAGCCAGGTCATCACAAGAAAAACAATGATACGCTGTCAGCTTACAGAAGTATAAATATTTTCCTTGTATATCTTTGTCTGTTGTCCAGATGTGTATGTTAACAGAACAATCAAATGGATGTTTAATCACGCAAGTATTTTTATTACATACAGTTAAACAGGGGAGTTACCCCTCCGTTTCACTCATGCAAACTTGGGAATATAATGCTTATTGCTTTTAAATTAGGTCGGAATATTTGCAAGAGGAGGGCACATGTAGTACATTCTTTGGACCGTTTTAGTTTAACTTTTGGGCTAGCCTCAGTTTGAAGACAGCAAAATAATGAGACTTAAGCAAACTTATCGTGGTACCTTACAATTGAAACCACATCAATCACCTGTAACGGTAAAATCCATGGTCCTTTTGGCGTTGCAAGTCATTGCTTGTATGTAAAATAGGGGTACCAGTCCTTCAAATCAGGTCATGGTTGGCTCACGTTTTGCATCACTTCAAGCAGGTGAACTGATTATGATTGTTTTGCAACCTGCTGGCTGGTTGTGTCCTGCTCACGGTTCTGCTGTATTAAATTGACCCACCCAGGTCAACCACCTTACCATGGAGTCCATGCTTGCCAGGCTGCTATCCATACTGTTCCACAACCATAAACTAGCAGTATTATACTTTTTGCACAAAGTTTTACATGCTGAAATAAGCCTGTCAAGTTCCAGGCATATAAAGTTATACCTTATCCATTCCAGTGTTTGATGTTGAAGCCATTGGGGCGATAGGTAGCCCAAGATGTTGTCCTGACTGTGCCATCAGACTATGAAATGCAGGAAGAAATCCTTGCGCAGGTAAGAACTGTGCCATCGAGGCTGGGATCCCTGCAGCCATAGCCAATGTGGCAGGCAGCTGAGTGGCCATCGTGGAGCTCTGTGTCATAGCAATATGTGCAGCCATCGAGACAGGGCTCGTCATCTCTACCAACAGTCATAAAACCAAAGTGTAAGCACGATTCGGTCATCGATTGAATAATTTGACGCAGAACTCTGAATCAACGTTGACTACCATGTGAGAATTTGATTCATTATTGACCATGAGTAGCTAAAGCATCATAGACACTGCACTGTTCATACAGTAGTTTATCACACCTTTGGTGTACAGGAAAAGTTAATGGGGCCAATAAATACTCTTTCATTCTTTGGTGCTAGAGTTGCCTTCCCTTTGTTCCATATGTCATTTAGCACTTCTTTCAAAAGTATATAAAACTGATTTGAAAATGAAAGCACCAGTCAGGTGCTGTTTTAGCAGAAATTTGACCACAAACGCATCCTGTCCGATTTAGAGTGACCAAGCGCCACTCTGTCGCATTAGACAGTGAGCAATAAAATTGATGGCCAGTGGGCAATGATTATTGTCTTGAGCTGAGAATTAGATTCAACGTAGCTGCACCAAAGAATAGACAAAAATCTATTCCCATGCTAAAGGTTATTACAATAAAAATCCTAGCTAATGGAATTCTTCAAAATTGATTTCTAGTAATTTCAAAGTCGCAAAGATTCAGCCCCAAGACACATGTTATATAGACAACAATATCTTATTGTAATCGTGGCCTGTCCCCTGAGCCTTTTGGTTCAAAGCCTTGGCATCATACATCTGTGCCAGTGTAGATCAATAGGAATTACAAAGCTGAATTATGCTTTTGACCATAACACGTAAAAATTTGTTATTACAATAATAAGCAAAGATGAGAACAGAATTGCAAATCGGACAAAATTAAATCAGCAACATAAACTGATCAGATTCATTGTCCGACCAACTATTCTGGATTTGACTATAATTGAGTTAAAAAGTAGACTTTTATTATCAAACAAACACAAAGAGATTCAACTCATTGGGGATATAAACCCAATTACCAACAATTATTCATCAAGTGGAACAATGATTTTGTGGCACATCAGGCACAAGGAATCTTTGCTTCCCTTAGAAATAGACTTGTGGTTATTTACTGTCAGTGAGTCTTCAATAAACTCTCCATTTACTGTTATTGTTTATGGTCTAGCAGCCATGAAAATGAAAAGTACCTTTTTTATGCTCATTACTGCTGTGGCTGGCGCTGCTTCTACGCTGTGATGATGAATGATGGTTACCACCAATTGTATGAGAGCTGGCTTTATCGGCCTTTGTCCTGGGTTTGCTTAGGTTCAGTGGGATGTCACCTAAATAAAACAAAAGAACATTACAGCATCAATCAATGCTCAAACAAAACTATCACCTACAATAATGTTAGTTTGCTCACAATCACAAAAATTGTAACTCTACACTTTGAATGATAGGAATGCTGGATGAATCAAAGCCTTATTGTTTACAATCTAACACTGGTGATGCCTGCTAAAATTACATTTCCTAACTCGCTTGAATCATACTTTATGGCTACCAAATCTGATGAACATAGAAAGGAAGTCCCAATTAGTTGTGGTCATGATTTCGTAAGAGTTAATGTGCTGTCACAATGCTCTCCACACAATGGTGAAAATGAATTGTATACTAATAATCAATTATTATTACAAATGCGCTGAATGGAAGACAACTCCAACAGCCGACTGAGGCTATTATTCGCTGATAACACAAATATTGGATGAGGCACAATGACCGGTTTATGCTGGCGCTGCTCCAGCTATCGACAAACCGAACAATGCCACCACCTGACAGCCCACATATTACAATGTAATTGTTTGGTTGACATGAAGCACAATGCAAACTAAGCTTCCAAGTTCAACAGTAATTAGAGTGTCAGCTTTATTTACAACAACACAATACAATACTACCATTTTGAATGTCATCACCGCAAAGCTTAATTTATACGGGTACGGGCGGAAAAGGGTTGGTTTAATCAACTAAGGGAGACAACTCACCACAATCACTGCTCAGGTCGCTGTATGGGCTGACTGTGTTACTTCTCCTACCATCATGGTCTAAAAAACAAAAGTTTTTCAAATAAAAAAAGGATAAATCAATTTGAAGATGAGGCACAGCTCTCAAACTAGACATCAGCTAAAAAGATCAGAGAGCCTGGTTTGAATAAGCTTGTGTGTTAACAGTACAAAGAACTCTATTGTGTTTTTTATTCCATTTTGCTGGCAATTGGAGAAGCTGATAATAATTGAAACAAGTGCTTGCGTAATCCCTCAAGAATGCCTGCCAGTGTTAATAGCAGATAGCTGACTTAACAATCGCTAACGTTCATTGTAACTGACTGGCGATTAAGCAATAGCAGCCTTTGTCCCGCTGATGCTGAGCCTTGTTTGTGCTCGGCCTCATAATAGCTATTGTAGCTGGGGGCATGCTTGCTTGCCGCTGCCAGTCCACTACCATCAAAATGTTAGCAGCTTTAGGATAATGCAACATCGGTGGTCGATTGGTAATATGTGATTATAACGCTAGCATTGTATTCTTATATTGATCTGCTTGTATTACGTGCATTTGACAAAGTTATTGTAGTAGCTGGCCTACAATAACATCATTGAACAGCCCCTTTGGATAAACAGCCTAGCTGTTCTCCCACTGGACAATTTCTTATGCACCAAATACAGCCTACTCCATTCTTTCAAGTTGAAAAGATCAAAATGAGCTGCTTAGGGCTTAAGATATTGGATAAAAATGCTGCCCAACTACCAAACTATGTATTCAATTATTATTTCCACAAATACGCCTTGTTTGTTGTTTTCCTAGGAAACCTTTGTACAAAAAACAGATTTCCAGTCATCCCCAAAAGTTGAATAATATATTGCGCAATAATTGCGAGGAGGAATTGACTTGGCCTTACCATTGTTATTTTTGTCTTCAGTCCTTTGCAGGTGGCCATTTTCCTCTGCTCGATCCTACAATAGATCGCAGTATAAAATATGATACACAATATACAACAAGAACACTTGAGATACTTGATACAAAAGCTCTTGTGTAACAATAAATGGAATGCCTGACATTATTTTGACAGCGAATTGATTGTGAATTGAGTTTTAGTTCTTGGCTGTGTGTGGTGTTTCACAAGTGAAGTGTCTGCCGGGCGAGCAAGTGTCTGTCGTGTATATGCATACATACACAGTTTTTACATGATCATACTTTTTTTCTTTGGTTAGGTCGAGTTTTGAAAGGGAGGTGCTCATTTTAAAAAACATAATAATTCTCATAATTTGTTTCTGGACAAGATGGCGCTTGCTAATAGAGCTTTGGGATGTCGAGGACTGCCATCCATGGACTAAGGATGGCATGGATGACACCCATCGTGTAATAGGAGAGAATTTAATTTGAGGTAGCATGGTCAGCCCAATAGGTCATGGGATGTCAAATTCTGGGAGCACCACATAGTAAGCAATCAATAGCTCCACTCATTGAATGACCAATTTCTTACTACGCTCTACCAGTCCAGAAGATGGGATTGCACCTATATCAGTTTCCCGTCTAAAAATTTTGGGTCAGAAAAACAAGTGGCACAACTTATTTTAGTAATCCTTTCTTTGTCTTATCTGAATGATCTTGTCTGCAGTGAGCAGAATCCAAAGACCAATTGCAATAATCGCATCTTCCCAGACAGTAATAACCACAAATATTACAAGCTTTGATCTGAAAAGCATATAATTTGATGCTGATTTAAGTACCAGCCCTATAATGGCTTTTAGCAATTTCCATGTGGTTTACCATATAAAAATGTCCAAAAAATAGAATTGATCACTAAACTTATATATTATAAATTGAACATAGTGAAAAGAGTTTCAAAACAGTGAGTGTAAATGAGAACACAAAATCATGTAATAAAATAATGAGATTTAAATTGTGCGAAAATATGTAGATAACGCCAACTGATGCTTTCCTAAGTCACCTCAACACTCCGGAACTTGTGTGAACAAGGCCTGCTAAAATGAAAGTTTATGAAATAGGTGTGACATAGCGCTATCATTTATACTGATTCTGCCAGCTAACCAAATTTTTTGAGTCCATCATCAGAAACAGAGTGGCAGGTAATATAATTATGGATTAACACGCAAGATAGAAATATTGTGTGGCCACCACCAGCCTAACACATTGCATTAGGAGCTGTCTTGACTTTTGCTAGCATCTTAAACAAGACCATGACGTACCCAGTCCAACACTACTTTGATGAGTAATTTATTTTTCTAATGGATCCAAGAAATCAAAACCTTTAATTTAGCTTCTTGGCCATCAAAACAACCACACAGCTATTTATCATGACTGATTTTTTAAAACAGGGAAGCCAACACAATGGATACATGAAAACTAGAAGATAACATTGAAGCTTTTTTTAATGAACACACAGTGGTAATTTGATTATGGTTGAAAGAAAGGAATGATTCACAAAAGCAATCAGAAGCTTTATTTTCATGTAATATTACATGCAGGGGGTGGAAAACAAGACAGTAAAACTAAAGGGGATAGTCATGATTTCATTGATAGTGCCACAAGGTCAGGAAAACTTTCCATTAATTGTCAGCAAAAACAGGGGAGATTACTCTTTGTTACTTGTTGGTTAAGAATTGTATTTATAGAAAAGCTAGTTTTGTACATGAGGGAGACAACGTTATTTACCTTTGACTGTGTGTGTAGATTTTGCTTTAGATTCTGCAGCTCTGCGATCATTCTGCTAAGCTGCTCCTGTTTTTCAGATACACTCACGTCACTAGCCATTAGAGCTTGCTTCACACTGTCAATTACACCGCCCTCTCTGGGTACGGCAGCACTGGTGGATCCAGCATGAAATCTCCCCTTCTTATTAACAGGGGGAGATGATTGTGAATCGGAGTCGTCTGCACAGTCACTTAGCGAGCTTGTGCGTCGTTTGCTGCTACTGCTGCCGTTTTGCTGCTGCATGTGTTCGTGGGGAACGCTTGTCACATCTATGTGTAGTGGTTGGCAGTGCTTCTCCTGACGTCGGATGTCTTCGGAGCCGAGGTTAAGGCTGTCAGGCCGGAAGAGGCCTTCGTCTGATTTGTCGTTTGATTTGGACATTGTCGGTGAGAGTTTTATTGGTATGTTCTTTCGCTTCGATGACATATCACTGCAATAGACAAAATTCTCACTTTCAATATATATGCGTAAATACAGATAACTTGCAAGGTCATTGCTAACTTAACAAGGGTTTACAGACTTCGAGCGTCCATGACAATGCATCCCTATGAATACGGTGGCGTTCAAGAAGTATGACAAAAAGATAACAATGACTATTGAGGTCTTGTGATAGCCTGCATACGGTATTAGCCCGATGCTAGCATATTATTATCATTTTATAACAGATACTGCCAACGTAGCCAAGTAACAGGTCGAAGAAAAACAATGCAATGTTACAAAAAGAGATTTGCCAACGATTTGAACACCAAAAACAAGGCAACAGTATCAAACTACAGCCACTTAAAATTGGATGAGATAAGATTTCTATGAATTATATATGACATGAAATTTCCAATCTAAACATATCGAGCTATTAGCTTGTCAAATGAACAAAAGAAACAAAAGCACAGCTCCCAATGTACCACTATTGTCTGAAGCACAAATCAATACCTTGGAACAATTAATAGGAACCTGAGCTAAACAATACCATCCTAGCATATCCATACAAATCTTAGGAATCCATACGTAACAAATACGAAAATCAATGTAATGCTATGCCCTAAGTATAGATCAGCTCCTTAGCTCCAAATAAAAGAATGTATATGAACTCATTGTTCTAAATCGACAGCTTGCCGTAGCAATTCAGCTCTAAAAGCATCGTCTCTGTTTAAGTGGAACAATACAATTGTATTAGGCAAAATCTATATTCTTCATGTGCATGCATTAGACAACACTACAAAAACAATCGATGCCTGTATATATCTCCTATGACCTTTAGAGATAAAGAGCTGCTGCCATTGGGGCAAAAGCAGCGTCAAGGTCCAATATAACACACAAAATCATCTCTCCATAACAATGGTGCCTATATCATAGTTAGGCAACTGAAAATAATGATCGTGTGTGATGACAATCCTATTGTAGTTTTTTTTCACTGACACTTTCGTACCAAACCACCAGGAAATCAGACCACAATATTCCAATGGAGATACCCTTGCATTGCTCTATAGAGGCAAAAAAAGTGTCAGAGACAATTAAATTGACATGGCAATAATATGAATAGTCGTTTGTTATGAGATAAGCATTGGCAATGGGACAATAGGTATTGTGGGAAAAGACAGATGAATGAGCGAGAGATATCACTGCTGAGAGATCGCTACCTCGAGGAAACGTTAGACACAACACAGGGGAACTAGAGAAGCTGATTGATACGACAAGATTTTGGGAGATGACTAATGAGCCTATTGAGCAATATGAATTGCTTGAACAAGTGAATAGGCAATAGTAGAAGGATTAAACATACCCTCCTCCATAATCAAGACCTTGTTGTTGTGCGTCTAGATGGGCAAGAATGACTCCGAACAATAAAAATGAGTAAAGTTTACTTTCGTACCATTACCCACACAAACTCAGTCAGTGAGAGGAGACATAACATGCTAAAAGCCACTCCTAATGTTATACGCCTTCTATAGAATTTGTGTAACCGAACAATACACATACAATTTTGTTTGATGGACGATTTATCATAATAATAGCTGGCAGAGAATGGAATCTGATATTGACCCTGCCTATCAAAAGTATAACCTTTCAACGTTAAACTCAACACTCTGCTCCGAATTAAATATAAATATTTCTCTCATACACCACAATAGAAAATAAGACAACAATGCTAGCGCAGAAACACATTACCAGCAACAGAAAAAAAAACACTGGGAAAAATACAAACAATGATCATAAATTAATCACTCTCTGCCAAAACAAACCACAACACTATTGTCTGCCAGAATTTCTGACAATGGATCCGTTTATTGTTTTGGTGACTAAAAGGCATGAGAGAGCAAAAGTAACACAAGAGATAGGCAACAAATACAAGTGAAAAAAATTGATGCAAGAGAAAGGAGCCAGGAAAAAAACATGAAAATAAATATTCACCGTGTGCCTGTCGAAGCTTTTCTCTCGAAATAATCAACACTAAATAAAGCCGAAGAAAGTAAGCATCCGCGGTTGAGAAAGTGTCATGCGCTTGTGAGAGGTAGCGAGTCAAGAATGCAGCCGCGATAATTTTCCACGACGACAACGCAGCTATGCTATCCAAAACAATGGTGACAGCAGTTGACTCGGCAGGTCAATGAGAAAGACAATTGACCGACGTGACAGCTTCCACAATATTATGGCAGAGGATGGGGAGCAACTGAGCACAATACATTAGTGCTAGCCTTAATAACACAAAAGACCCTTCGATTAGATTACAGATGTTAATAACACAATATCTTTCTTTCTTCATAATGCACATAGAAACACGACAGCATAGCATAGTTTTCCACGCATCGTTATTGTCATAGACAGCACAGATCAATACAGCAGCCCAATGCATATTATTACGCACATGATAATAATTGTCTGATTGTGCGTCTAGGAACAATGGCAAGAATTAGTCTTTGGGAAATCGTTTGGTTCACGGATGTCAAACTCAATCTCCGACAATGTTGATGGCACATTTAGCTCTGATTACAAACCCTAAACTAAATCGATGCCACGCATACATTGCATAAATAAGCTGGCTTTGGCAGCATCAGAACAACCGTACCTTTTCTTGAGGAAATAATAATGACAATGTCATATTCATTATTATCTACGGCAATGATGCCAGCTAATTTTTGACAAACAGAAAAGAAAATTGAACTGCTTACTTTGCTTGATCAACTAAAGTAATTACATTGAGCGCTCTATTCTATTATTATCACCATGCAAAAGTTGACATTGTCAATATCTATAATGGCTGTCAGGATGCTGACCCAATAACATTTTAACAATAAGGAAAATAACAAAAAGACATTAATTACCATGGCATTTTGACTTGAATACAAGCTGTACACTGGCACATTGATGCTGCGGAAACTGATGCCAAAGATCGGCCATTGTTCAAGAAGCGGCAGCTGTCTTTTGAACTGAAGTATATCAAGTGCAAAAATGAAAAACAAAATATCACAAGATGAAAAATTCTTACCAGAAAGCAGCCAGATGATGGTTATGGGTTGGGATCCATTGCAAGCGCATGTTTACGCTTTGTGTCGTGAGTAACAAATAAGATGAATTAGATAATAATATATTGTTATATTCAGTGTATCTCTATTATATTGAATAGAGATTGTACACTCCTTCCCCCTACCTATTCACTAATAAACTATTATTATAACAATACAATATGGCCGACTGAATGAGTCGTCCTTTCTTGTTGAACTTCCCACTAATTCTAACTGACTGGCTGAGTGTGCTAGTTTTTGTTTAGCCTATCATCGCACACAAGTTGATAACAATCATCAGACCTTGGCCTTACTGCATGATACACATAGCCAGCGCTATTATAGTTCAGTGAGGGTATTTTTTATACCAATGAGGTCGTTTGTGGTTTGATGGGTCAAATGTCATAAATTGTGAATACAATCAAAGGAATGTTCCACTAAATCAAAACCCGGATTCGTCTATCACAAAAGACAATGAGCCATCTTATTGAATGATGATAATAAATTGCTCTGGTCAGTGCAAATTTTTACCAGGCTCATTTTGCCATCATGCGTAGCGTAACAAGAGTACAGTGTATGTGAAATGCAATACTCCTTTGTTATGGTTGCCAAAATATCTACGGCAGTAAGTGAAGACCATGAATTGATCAGGGTTTTTTATGTTACAGTAAGAGCCTGATACCTACACAGGGGGTATGCTCTAATATGTGCAACATAAGGAACCCAGCAACACCATAAGCGAAACCAGTGTACTTGACCACAATCATTATGATTTCACAACGCTAGCGAAGCCCGGGAAGTGTGGGCTCAAGATAGCTATGGTAAATTTCCATTTCAAGCCCCGACTCACTCTACCCAAAAGACCAAAAGAACAGGATACCAGTAATCAGATTTTACAGAATAGAGTCTGACAGGCTGGTGTTACTGAAAATTCCACAGGTATTGGTGTAGAGAGAATAGGGATAGAAGAAATGATTTAGACTGCCAAATAAAGTATTGAAAAAAAGCTGAGAATTTTTTGGTGATTAGTACTTGGCCCTTTTTCAAAATAGGACAACTCCCACAGCTAAGCTCTCGGCAACAATCATGATTTTCCTTACGTAAGGGTTCAATTTGTGTAACCGTGAAAATACATGTACTAGCAACTTTCATTTTTTATGGAATTTGACACCAATATTAGCATCAGAACCAACCAAACAATGGTCTCTGAATGTGATATTCTGCTAACAAACACAGAGGACATCTATGCCGCAAATCTGAGAGCATCTTTTTACATACATGTAGATGTATATCATAGCTAAATCACTTGGTATAGCTGACTCAAACACGATAAAAGCATACGTGACAATAAAATAGTGGAATATCCACGCTAAAACTGAAAATCTAGGGCTTGCTCCGTTGCAATCTGCACAACCTAGACCGGTTGAATCCGCCAAGCCCTATCCAAATTATTTTGCGTAGATTTGAGAATCTAGCTGCCTTCCTCTCTCACCCCCATCGGGTCAGGTTACAGATCAGCCAAAATACACTGAGCTAAACAGATACGCTTATTGACTTAAAAAGATCAAAACTTCTTGGTCAAGGTCATCATTGACATATTGGTGGCCAAACCAGTTGGACTCAGAAACATGGTCAAGGTGCCAGCACAGTCACTGACGCACATATATTACCAAGGTAGGTATATATAAATCAGCAAATACAGGCATTGACACTGGGCTGGTGTCTTTCAACAGTCCCAAAATGCTGAAACCCGACTTGATTTTCCACTCTCAGCAAAGATGTCCTCACATACTAATGGATTATTTTTGTTAACACAATACTAAATGGCTGTTAATTGAACAAATTTTCCGTAAGGGTTTCTGCTGTTGTTACAATGACTTGCGCATGATGGACGATGGATGTAAATTTAGATTTGTCATCCATGTCGTCTGACGTCTCGTACTTTTGCATGCGCTATAATATCTCCCCAACCCTCGAAAGTCTGAGTCTTTCAAAATCAGTGACCAGTACATTCTTTCCAAACAAAAAGATCGGTCATTCACCTGCCTGTGCTCTTGTTTTATGCCTAAGACCACATCCAACCCTGCATTTCCACATTTAAACTGATACCAATAATCAGGCAAAGCCACAAGATCTACTGAAATTCTGTAGTGCTAGAATTTAAATCGGCATTGGCCCGTTTATGCTTTGAACCAACCTTCAGGGTCAGAATGGTAACATAACTATCTTGTTGCAGGTAACATAGCAGACAGTTCGGAAAAAGTGAGGCTGGCTGGAAGTAGTACCGGCAGGCAAATACCGGGTAACATATTCCCATCTTATCAACAGCTGGCCACCCCTTGTCAACATGAAACAAATGGGGTATCCATCTATTGTTCCGTTGCTCAAGTCCAGGTCGCAATTTCTGTCAGGGAATTGACTATCTAGGACAAGCCCATTGTGTTTCACAGATAATTAGCCAGGCCATCGATAGGGCACTAAAGGTTTTGTCTCATATACAATTATCAGCTGTGCAATAGAATATAACCCTCATCCTATCAGCAATAATGACTTTTTAATTAATCAGCAAACAATGGAATAATAATATTATTGTCACTGTTAGATTCAATCAGCTAGATAATTAGTTTGCCTGGTGATGATGATGATGATGGTACGTATCTTTATCATTCAATAATGGAGCTTGTGATAAGAAAAACAATCTGCCCTTTTTTGCCTGTCAATCTCTTTCGACTGCTATCCCAGAGTAAATGATATCCCC
>ERZ1740059.1415-NODE-1415-length-12047-cov-7.764510_pt1 | contig 12047 bp, 14 predicted proteins | sample MGYA00581744_ERZ1740059 | MGnify/ENA primary metagenome ERZ1740059 (study PRJEB43018, sample SAMN04849738) | marine metagenome | isolation source: floating plastic debris | place: Pacific Ocean | collected 2008-08-28 | study: EMG produced TPA metagenomics... | reverse complement strand
TCTTGAGACGTTTATATGCAATCTTGTCTGCTTAGACAGATATTTGCCACAGCTAAGGTGAGCCGGTTTGTGGATATGCCATTACATAGATCAGGTATGGCAGTCAGGTATGGCAGTCAGGTACAGCTCAGGACGGTATTCAGATATGACCGCTGCCCAGGGCCACCTGCCTAGGGCCACTGATAACTGGCTAGGGCCACTGATAAGTGGCTCGACCATACAGCTCGGTAAGTGTGGTGAACTGCTGACACACAGTGGGGGTTAGCAGGGACGTGTCAAATCGCCACTCCCAGTTGCCCTCCCCCAGACCGGGGGTGTTCATGCGGGCTTCGGTTCCGAGTCCGAGGAGATCCTGTAATGGAATGATGGCCAACGTAGCCACGGATGATAAGGCCAGACGAATCATAGCCCAGTGGACTGACTCTGGCCCCAGGGCACCGACAAACGTGGTTAAGCGCTGTTTTTCGTAATCATTGGCATGGTTATACCAACCAACGGTGGTGTCGTTGTCGTGGGTACCGGTATAGATCACAAAGTTGCGATCGCAGTTAAACGGCAGATAGGGATTGCGATGGTCTGAACCAAAGGCAAACTGCAAAATTTTCATACCTGGGAAGTCAAATCGATCCCGCAGCGCCTCCACCTCAGGCGTAATCACCCCCAGGTCCTCAGCCAAAAAGGGTAGCTTGCCTAACACAGCTTCAACCCGTTCAAACAGCGGTACCCCCGGAGCCTCAATCCATGAGCCATTCAACGCGGTCTCTTCCCCTTCTGGAACTGCCCAGAAAGACTCAAACCCCCGGAAGTGGTCGATGCGAATTTGATCCACATAGGCCAGTGAGGTTTTGATCCGCTGGAGCCACCAGTCAAACTGAGTTTCCTGGAGAACCTCCCAGTTATAAGTAGGGTTGCCCCACAGCTGACCGGTTTCACTAAAATAGTCCGGCGGTACCCCCGCCATCTGGGATGGCTTTAGGGTTTTCCCATCAATCATAAAATTTTCAGGGAACGCCCACACATCGGCACTGTCGTGGGCCACGTAGATGGGCATGTCACCAATAATTTGAATGTGACGCTCGTTGGCATAGGCCTTGAGGTCAAACCACTGGCGACAAAACTCAAACTGTAAAAATTTCTGCAAAAAGATAGTATCGGCCAGTTTGGTGCGCCAGGTGTCCAGGGCCTCTGGCTCCCGGGTGGCAATCGCCGTATCCCAATCACTCCAGCTGGCCCCACCGTTGGCATCCTTGAGGGCCATAAACAGACTGTAGTCCTCTAACCAAGATGCCTGGGCCTGGCAAAATTCTTGAAAGGTGTTGGACTCGGCAGGCTTAAAGTTTTGGGCAGCAAGTTTTAACAGCCCTAGCTTATAGGGAATCACCCGGTCATAGTCCACCCGCTGGGTGGAAAAATTTGGCACCTCCGCCAGGTCAGCCTCGGACAATAGCCCCTGCTCTGCCAAGGCATCTAAGCTAATCAACAGTGGATTGCCCGCCATGGCCGAATAGCACATGTAGGGAGAGTTACCATGGCCCGTTGGCCCCAGGGGCAAAATCTGCCAGAGCTGCTGTTTAGACTCTGCTAAAAAGTCAACAAATTCATAGGCCGTCTTCCCCAAATCCCCAATGCCATAACGACCGGGCAGCGACGTGGGATGAAGCAGAATACCGCTAGCTCTGGTGAAGGACATGGTGGAGAAGTGAGTAATAAGGGGTGTTTGTGGGGGACCCTGGACGTTACTGAAGCTTTCACAAGGTCTTGGCTTTAATCTAGGCCAACTGACTTTAGCATGGTTATTCGATGCTATACCGTCCTGTTAACACACCCTATGGACTACCGAAATCCCGCCCCCACCGTCGACATTATTATTGAGATGACTGACCGTCCCCATCGCCCCATTATTTTAATTGAGCGATTAAATACGCCCCTGGGCTGGGCCTTGCCCGGTGGCTTTGTCGACTATGGTGAATCGGTGGAAACAGCCGCGATACGCGAGGCCCAGGAAGAGATTGGCCTCACGATTGAACTATTGGAGCAATTCCATGTGTATTCAGACCCTAGCCGCGATCAGCGTAAGCACACCATTAGTATTGTATTTTTAGCCACGGCCACGGGAAATCCGACCGCTGGGGATGATGCCAAGAACTTCAAGATTTTTGACCTGTGGGAGCTGCCCAAAAACCTCTGCTTTGATCACGACAAGATCCTGCAGGACTATTGGCTTTATCGGCACTATGGTCGGCGCCCGCTGGTATAGCTGGACGGGGCTGGGCTCAGCCATGTTAGTGACGAATGGGCCTTAGCAAAATTCTCAACCTGAGCCCAACCGTCAGATCCCAATGGAAATCCGTAGTTTATGCAACGCCCTGTTACCTTAGATTTAAGGCAATCTTTAAGCTATCAGTGACTTTGCAGCAAACTACGTGGACTAGATAGTATCTTATCCCTTAAGGAATAAACGAGTAGAGTTCAGCTCTGCCGTTTTACTATGCTGCTGTGTCACTTTATCGTTAGACAATGCACCCCCGGACCGACACGTTGGCCATGTTCTCTACGTTTGCTACGTTTGCTGGGGATCGTTTTGATACGTGGAGATCGAGCCCGCCACTGGCAAGAAGCATGCAAAAGGTGCTGCTTCAAAGTAATGTGCCAGATAAGTCAGAACAATTTTGGGCGCTCTATTGGTTTCGGCTGAGACATGATCATCCCAATGCCCCGGGTCACCTGTGGGCTTATTTGCAAGAGCCGTGCTTTTGGGCGGCCGAGAATATTACTCGGCGCTTTACAACGGTGCAATGTTCACCAGCGGATGGGTTCCAGATTGCGATCGCAAACGTAAACCGTATTCTCAATGGGTATGATCCTGACTTTGGCAGTAGCCTCAAGGCCTATGCCCACAAAGCTTTTGGCAACTGTATCCGCGACCAGCTGCGGCAGCAGCAGGAAATCAACATCAGCAGCGACTGGGGGTTGTTGCGTCGGGTCAGTCAAACCCAGCTCACCCAGGCACTCCTGACAGCCGGATTTGTCCAACTAGGGGCCTATATCCTGATTTGGCAATGCTTTAAGGCCATCTGCATCCCCGACCTTAGCCGCAGCACAGCCCGCGGCTTGCCGCCCCCGAGCCCACAACAATTTGAGGCCATTGCAAAACGCTATAACCAGATGTGTCAAGGGCTCTCACCAGAACTTGCCACCGTCGATATGGGTACCCAGGATGTTGATACCCAATGGTTGGCCATGGAGCTGAGCAAGCTGGCAACCATCGTTAGAAACTACCTAAACCCGACGGTTGTTTCCCTAAACCAGCCCCAATATGACGATCACTCTGGCGAAGAACCCGTCAATATGTTGGCTTCAGATAGCACCCCGATGACAGAGTTAGTGGCCTCTGAGGACAACGGTCAGCAGCAGCAGTGGATGCAGCAGATCAATCAGGTTTTGAAAGCTGCGATCGCAGATCTTGATGCCCCCAGTCACAACCTGTTAGTTCTTTACTATCAACAGAAACTGACCCAAACAGACATTGCCCATCAGTTACATAGTCAACAATATCAAGTGTCTCGCAAACTCCGCCGCATTCGCCAGCAGCTACTGCTTAAGGTAGCCATCTGGGGAAAAGAGACCCTGCATATCTCCCCAGAGTCCGCCATATTAGGCAATGTCAGCGAGGTCATCCATGAGTGGTTGCAGGACCACTACTCGCTGGAACCGCCGGAGGTATCGGAATGAGCTTGCTATTAGATAATCCTGTTCAACCTGTTTTAAAAATGCCAGCAGCACCCGCCCAGTGGCAGCGCTGCAAAAGCATGGCAGATCCAGCCGCTCGCTGGCGACTTTACTTACATCAACTTGGGTTAACCGCCCTGATGGCCTGGTGTCAAGAAGAATTTGAGGGACCTGTCTTACCCTGGCCCCATGCGGCTCCGTTTGACAGTTGGCATGTTGTTGACGGTTTGGCGCTGCAGTTAGGCGACACCCGCATCGTCGTTATATTGTCGGAAAGTATCGATGCAGCCGAGCTACAGGTACCCCAAGAATGGGTTGACCTACGGGACTGGTCCGCCGATTACTACATTGCGGCCTACATTGATGTTGATGAAGAGCAACTGGCGCTGTGGGGCTATGGGACCTACGACCAGCTCAAAAATCAGGGCACCTATAACCTGGCGGAACGCACCTATTCGCTAAAAGATACGGAGCTAGTGCAAGATTTTTCCGTCTTTTGGGTGGCGCTACAGCTGGCCCAGCCTAGCTATCTGGCTCCCGACCCGCTGCCCGATTTGCCCGCCCCCCAGGCCGAGGGCCTGCTTCAGCGGCTGGTCAGTGCCCCAGACCCCAGACTGACATTGCCCATCAGCCAATGGGGAGCCCTACTGTGCAATGACCACTGGCGGCAGCAGCTATACCAGCAGCGGCTAAGCCTCTCCCCCGTCTGCATAGAAGACTGGCTCAATCAAATCTATGAACAAGGGTGGCAGCCCATAGAAGAATTGCGTCCCCAAGCCTCAGCGTCAAGGTTTCGTTCGGCTGCCAGCGGTACCGCCGTACTCACCTGTGGTAAAAAAATTCTGCTCAACGCCACCCCCGATGAGCTACTGCTGATGTTTAGCGTAGACATTGAAGCCAGTAAACGGCGCAACATTCGCATTCAGCTCCATCCCTCTGGTGACTCTCTACTCCCCAATAATGTTGTTCTTGCCCTAGAGCTGTCGGAAACGGGAGAGCTACTCAAAACGGTCAAAGCAGGGATACAGGATGACTTTATCCAAATCCCCCCCTTTCGTTGTTCTGCCGGTCAGCGACTCAGGGTTCATATTCAACTAGCCGACAGCATGTGCCAAGAGGAATTTATTAGCTAAGCCGTTAGCTAATGGGTTTAGCTAACGGAACCCCGGGCAGCCATGGCCTGTCTCAGCTGCTGCTCTAGCTGTGCAAGATCAATCCCTAAGTTCGCCAATATATGGGTGGCCACGCCCCCACCTTGTTCCGCTTCTTTAAGGATGCCTAGCAGCAGATGTTCTGGCTCCAGATATGTCTGGCTGTTCTGACCATTTTGTTTCTGATCATTCTGTTGCGTCTGTTCTATTTGCTCAAGCGCTAGCTCAACCACTAGCTTGGCCCTAGGGGCGTAGTTTTTCTGTCCAGGTATCTCTGCCGATTGTCGTCGCCCTAACACGTCCTCCGTCAGAGTCTGTACCGCAGCCAGGGTGACACCTGCAGCCGTCAATACCTGGGCAGCCACACTCTCGCCCTCTGCTAGCAGCCCCAAAAGCATGCCCTCTGTGCCAAAAGCATTGACATCAAACGGACGCAGGGCCTCTTGACCCAGTTGCAAAACAGTTTGGGTAGCAGGGGTAAAAATCTTGGCGGTGGGAATCACCATATCCATGCCTTCCGCTAAGGAAAGAAACGAAACTGCCTGCAAAATGTATTCAAATGTGGCCGCATCAAGGGTGCCCCGACTGGCCACCGCGGGTCCTTCCTGTTGGTACATTTTCACCAACGATGCGTAAATTTGGGCATCACCGTCGATAAAAGATTCCATAATCCATCGCCAGCGTCTAGCTAGTTTGCGAACCGATGGACTGTTGATATCGGCTCCCTCTGTCATCTCAGCCCGCACCTGGCTCAATAGGTCCTGCCAGTCGGCGTTGCCATCACGCCATCGGTCGTCCAGGGTGGCTTGTTGGGCTGGGGTAAAGTATGGTTCAGTCATTGAGATTGCCTCCATGGCGTGAATTAGGTTTTCGATTGCAACTGACTGGGTGGTGTTTAGCTCGGTTGCGATCGCATCTAACCGACCCAGCAGCGTGCGCGACAACACCATCTGTTCCCGCAGCCGGTCTCGGTGCAGGTCAATCACCTGGGGCAAGGCAAAATCCGGGCTCTCCAGACATTTATCAATCTCCTCAAGCGAAAAGTTCAACTGCCTCAGAGAAATGATCCGCTGTAGTCGTTTAATATCTTGTTCGCCATAGAGCCGATGCCCAACATTATTTCGGTGAGATGGCACCAGCAGACCAATCTCGTCGTAATAGTGCAATGTTCGAACAGAACATCCCGTCTGCTTTGCCAACTCGCCAATTTTCATTAGGCTAGCCATGCCGTTATCGCTCCCATAATCTAGAAAAATGTTGTCAACAGGCCAATCCTAAAACCTGACGTAGCGTCAGGTGCAAGGGCAATTTCAGAACTTTCCTGTCATCCCACAACCAGACTCGTAAACTTACACGATAGGCGTGGGGGCATTTCATGAAACCTATTTTTACCAAAGGGCAGCTAATCACCTGGAAAGAAGACAAGGGCTTTGGTTTTATTAAACCGAACAATGGTGGGAAAGATGTTTTCTTACACATCAGTGTGCTGCCCACAACCAGTCGCCGCCCAAAGGTCGGCGATATCATTTTGTATCAGCGCGTAACCACCCCAAAAGGTAAAGTCCGGGCGGCAAAAGCTTCAATTCAAGGGGTAGTTTCTCGGGTGCCAGCTAATCAACAAAAGCCTGGACAGCAGGCAGTTCCCAAGCCTAAAATACGCAGTCAGCTTGAGCAAATTGTCGGGCTAGCTATCCTATCCTGCGTTGTGTTGGCAACAATAAAGTTTGCATTGACCAATCCCCCTGATCTTATTACAGCCGTTACCAAACCTGGGTGTAACATCAAAGGTAATATCTCCATTGATGCTAACGGCAATCCTAATCCGGATAAAAAGTTTTATCATCTCCCAGGCATGGAAAATTACGATGCCACAACGATCAGACAAGAGTATGGAGAAAAGTGGTTTTGCTCAGAGGAGGAGGCCATCAGAAATGGCTGGACCAAAGCGCCGAGATGATCTGTGTCAATGCGAAGAGAGCGAGCATTAGCTATTGACCGCCGATGCCCCAACAGAAAATCGACGTCTATACTCCCCTGGCGGCAGCCCCACCAGTCGAACAAAGATTTTTCGAAAGGCTCCCTGGTCTTCATAGCCCACATTCCAGGCAATCTCACCAAATGACATTTGGGAAAACTCCAGCATTTCCCTCGCCTTACCCACCCGCAACGTCTGTAAATATTCAATCGGTTTCATACCCGTCGCTTTTTTGAACCGACGCAGAAAGGTGCGTTCTCCTAGCAAGGCCACAGCGATCATATCTGCGATCGCAACTGATTCCCCATAATGCAGCTGAAGCCAATGTTGTACCCGCAGTATGGCCTCATCACCGTGGTGAAACTGCGGCGCAAACTTACTGTAGAACCGCTGTTCTCGCCCATTGGGATCGATCAAAAAGAACTGGGCCACCGCCAATATCACAGACGGCCCTAAAAACCGCTCAATTAGCCTTAACCCCAGATCAATCCACGCAGTTACCCCTCCGGCGGTAATAATATCCCCATCCTCAATCACCATCCGATCGGTTTGCACACAAATCTCGGGAAACTGCGTTGCCAGCGTCTCTTTTAAGGCCCAATGGGTGGTAGCGGGTCGCCCATTTAGTAGTCCCGTACGCGCCAAGATAAAGGCAGCCGTACAAATAGAACAAATCACAGCCCCACCTTATAGTAGAGCCATAAAACAGACAAGTAAAACAGTCACTGGCAAATCTGTACACCGGCATTCAAGAAAGGTCGGAATGAAGCCACCCCTCAGCTGACTTGGCCCAGTACTGGCATCCAGAACCTCTACCTGGCCAGAACTCGGCTCCAGCTGCCAACGGCTTACCCAAAGCGGTTCAACAGTGCGAGGGGTGTGCTCCATGGCTATCCGATTAGCCGAAAGAAACAAATCCATCAGCCCATAAACCGCTGATAGCTGTGCACCAGGATACATCAAAAGTCCAATCGCTATCTGCTGAGCCATAAATTGTCGGAAATGACATCACATAAGTCGATTTTGACACTGTTTTTTCACTTTGAGAATTAATAGTCTAGATAGTGTGAACCAGCAAAGGACTCCAACCATGAGCCACAACTCTCAAAATTCAGCCTTGTTAACCGCTGTCAATGAAGCGAGTGCGCGATGGAAAACAGCCTTTAACAGAGGGGATGCGGCAGGCTGCACAGCTCAATATGAGCCATCAGCTACCATGGAGGCCATCCCATTTGGCACGTTTGTCGGACAGGACAATATCCAAAGCTTCTGGCAACAGTTGATTAACGATGGGTTTTCTGATGTGGAGTATATTGACCCCAATATCGAAGTTGTGGATAACACATCAGCTGTATTGTCTGCAAAATGGAAAATGAACAAGGCTCATGGAGTCATTCATAAGGAGCTATGGGTCCTACAGGCAGATGGTACAGCGAAGTTAAGAGAAGATAGATTTGAAGCTGAAGGTTAACAAGTTTTATCTTTTTGGTGGAAAAATAGGGACCAAAGACGACAGAAAAGCTCCATTGTCTAAGCTTTGGGGTTCACTTCACAGCCCCACATAAACAATGGGGAATACTGGCCATCTTCACAGCACATCCTCAGACTCAGGCTTTAAGCTATACAGACTTCCTGCCTGAAATCCATTGAGGAGCGACCGGCTATGGCAAAGCTAATCCGTAGAAACTGGGGTCTGTTGTCGTTATTGCTGCTCATTAGCTGTCAAGATCTCACATCTGGCTCTCCCCCCGCGACTCAGCCTGAGATCACACAGGCAGCCTGTGAGGCTAATGCCGGGTTTGCGTTTGTGGGTGGGGGTGATTTTATTGCAGGTAGCGATCGCAACGAACGCGACTATGCCTATCGCATTAGCGCAGAGGGGTTTGCAGATGCTCCTGAGGATATAGCCGCAGCCGAAGCGGGCTACCGTAGACGAGGTTGGTTTGAGCGAGAACCCAGCAGGCGCACGGAGACTCTACCAGGTTTTTGTATCAGCAAAAACCTGGTTACCAATGCAGACTATCAGGCCTTTGTGCAGACCACCGGGCACCGGGCACCGGGCATTTCCGCAGCGGAGTACCAGGAGCAGGGCTTTTTGGTCCATGACTACAGCGAGGTAGAACCCTATCTATGGCAGGGCTCTCAGTATCCGGCAGGGCAGGCGCAGCATCCCGTGGTGCTAGTGTCCTTCGAAGATATCTTGGCCTACGCTGAGTGGCGTGCCCGTCAGGACGGTATGAGCTATCGACTACCGACGGCCTTGGAATGGGAAAAAGCTGCCCGGGGAACCGATGGGCGCTACTTTCCTTGGGGCAGCGAGTGGCGCAACGATGGCACCAATTGGGCGAAAAATGGCTCCTATGGAACCAGTGAAATTGGGGCTTATCCGCTAAGTCAAAGCCCTTATGGCATTGAGGATATGGCGGGCAATGTTTTTGAATACACCAACACGTTGGTTGAAAAATCTAACCCTGAGTCTGACGTTTTGTTCAAAGGCTGCAGCTGGGATGATTATCCTGGCTTTTGCCGCGCGGCCTATCAGCATGATCGCCCCGTAGATTCTCGGCACATCCTATTTGGGTTTCGCCTAGTGATGAAAGGTAGTTAAGTCTTACCCATAGGTATAACCAAAGTATAACCAAAGTGGTATAATCTTATCCAAGAATTTCATATGTACCTTTCCTTCAACTTCACTTGGGGGAGGCTTAGCTATCAAAACTCGTTATGAAAACGGCCATATCTCTTCCAGATCAAGTATTCGAAGCGGCTGAAACACTCGCGGGGCGTTTAGGTATTTCTCGAAGCGAACTCTACGCAAATGCACTTAAAGCGTATCTTCAAAAATTCAATCGAGATCATATCCTCCAACAGTTAAATCAGGTTTATGCAGAAGAGGATGCTTCATTAGAGCCAACCTTAGCCACTTTACAGTCCATGTCTTTGCCCCATGAGGACTGGTAATGTATCGAGGAGAAATCTGGTGGGCAAATTTGTCTACTCCTGCTGGTTCTGAACCGGGATATCGACGTCCTGTATTAATCGTGCAAGACGACACGTTTAATCAAAGCAAAATTGGTACGATAATTGTCGTTGCGATCACGTCAAACACTCGTTTAGCTGCGGCACCTGGCAATGTTTTACTACCGCCCAGAGCATCGGGTCTACCCAAAGCATCCGTTGCCAACGTATCGCAAATTCTTACTCTCGATAAAACATTTCTGACTGAACGCATTGGAACACTTCCTGACCATTTGCAAGCAGCCATTGATGAAGGACTACGAATGGTTTTATATCTTTGATTTTCTGTCCAAAACCAGGGTTTCACTTCAAGTGGTGAGCTTGTACAGTAGAAGGGTTGTATGTTGCGATCGCACCCCATGAGCACCGCCGTTGAATGGACCGCCGAAGCTAAAGCCCGATTGAAAGAAATTCCATTTTTTGTTCGTCCAGCAGCCCGCAAAAAAATTGAGAAATTTGCCCAGGAAGCGGGCATTACCGAAATTACCGCTGACGTCTATGAGCAGGCCAAACAAAAGTTTGGATAATCAACACAACCATTCACTGTGGATAGATAAAAATGGGACGTTTGCGTTGGCTATGCTTACTTAGCCTGGTTTTACTTCTACAAGCCTGTAGCAGCTTGGGTACCATTCCTCCCCAATCGGTGGTCGAGCGTGGCCTGGCAATGAAAATGGCCCAAACTCAGCAAACGCTGATCGCTCACCTCGCCCCCAAAGTACCCCAGCTATCCAACTTCAAACTACGTCATGTAGACGTCACCCTGCGAGAAGCTCAGGACGACGATACCTTCCATGTTCAAGGAACCTACGAAGCCATCATTCAGCTTACTAACCGAGAGAAAAAAGACGCTGGTCCATTTGACCTTTACATCGCTAGGGAAAGGACAGACGATACCGTCAGCTGGTTTTTGGTATTTAACGAGCGTAGAGAACTATTGGTAACAAACCCTGCTTAACACAGAAATAGCAACGTAGATCGAGCCTAGTCTTAGACTCTTTTTAATCATCAAAATAGAATAGGAAAACTTTCTCTTTACCCTGGTCATCCCGTACGCCATGCATAAAAAAGTTACGGCCTGTCACAGGTGTGGCAACAAGATTATATTGACCCTTTAACCACCCTTCCAGCGAAGTTTGCATCGTTTCAGGAGTATGCATATTAGCCGCGTATTGAACCCGAGCAAGCATAAGCTGAGATTTAGATTCGATCCAGGCGTCTAGGTGTTTTTTAAAGACGGGATCTTTTTCTTCTAAGCGTTGACACACCAACTGATAGGAAGCCAGCAGCATGTCTTGATCCATATCAGTTGCGGTAAATGCCAAAACATAGAGGGAATTTGTGGGGGCTGTCTGTTTTTTTTCCGTAGTAGAGGGCGTCTGCTTTTGGTCGATACGCTGATCGGCAACCTGACGAATAAATCCAAACTTGTTCAACAGTGTGTTGCAAGGATCGTTAGGCTTTTTTAGTAATTGATTGATGTCATCTGCCACGCCGTAGACTCCACCGGGCGTTAGCAACAGAAATTGCACCAAGTCTGGCTCAGGCAGGGCCCGATCCTCTATGGGAGACGCCTTTGGCAGTAGGGTTTGAGCCAGCTGCACGATCTCTTGAGCAACTTGGGCCACCTTTGGATCGCCCCCCAACCCCACCATGCCGCCCCCTGGTGTGGGGCGAAAAGAAGCCTCACCAGATAAAAATGCCGTTAACGATATCGCCCAGCGTTCCGACGTTTGGTCATCTATCATGCCGACATCCATCAGCACGCCATACACCTGGTTTGTGTCATTTTCAGAACCCCCCGCTTGACCAGCATCGATATTAAAAATTGTCTCGCGCCAGGTTTGATAGTCGGGCGTTATTCTCATGCGATGATTGGAGGCAATAAACTGTCGCGCCTGCTGGTTCGCATCTTGTGTTGTTGTCAGTGGCCCTAAAAACTCTTTAATGGTTTGCAAAGCGGCATCGACACTCTCGCCGTCATTGTAGTAAGGCGTTCCTTTTTTCTGCTCGTCGCTGGTTACAAACGTTAGGTTGTAGGACCAGCGTGTTGCACGATTACCATTGGCTTTCGTATATCGGCGCTTAAACTTGCCTACACTGACAGCTTTTAGCGTAGAAAGTGGCAGCTGCCAGCGGTTGGTACCTAGTGCAGCGTCAAGACTTAATTTTGG
>ERZ1740059.1414-NODE-1414-length-12048-cov-4.644626_pt1 | contig 12048 bp, 4 predicted proteins | sample MGYA00581744_ERZ1740059 | MGnify/ENA primary metagenome ERZ1740059 (study PRJEB43018, sample SAMN04849738) | marine metagenome | isolation source: floating plastic debris | place: Pacific Ocean | collected 2008-08-28 | study: EMG produced TPA metagenomics... | reverse complement strand
GGCAGACTTCTCGAGCTGGACGGCGGGGCGCGCCTCGAACGAGACGGCCGCTGAGGTCGCGCCGCAGTCGCCCGGACTTCGAAGAAAGTGCGTGACGATCGCGAAGCCCTCTTCGTCGGCAAGCGTGATGTTGAGCTCGTGCCAGTGGTCACGGAAGTCTCTCGTGGCTTCCCGGCGGGACACGTCGAAGACCCAGCGTTGTGAAGCGGCAGAAGAGCCTCCCATGGGGGCCTCGAGCCTCGACACGGAGATGGCGAGCGGATGGTCACGCTGGGAGTTGGGCGTGCAGACCAGGGCGTCGTCCGGGAGCCGCGCGCCGCCCTCGCGGTCGATGGGACGGAGGAAGGACGGCTCCGTGTCGGGCGGCGTAGAGAGCCGCAGAGCCCAATCCTCGAAGAGGGTGGGCATGTCGGTGCCGCCCCAGTTCCCAAAGAAATCCGTGTAGAGCACGACACCACCGCGGGCCGTGAAGGCGTTGACGATGGGCGGTGTCCCGTAGCGCTCACCGAGGTCCGTCGGGCCGTCGTAGTAGGTGTCGTCCTTCCACGGGAAAACGTAGACGTCCGTCTCCGCGTCCGTCATGCCGTACCCGTCGCCGGCTCCGATGTCGACGACGCGGCCTCTCGCCATCGCCTCCGCTTCGATCGCCGCGATGATGGCGAGAGCCTGCGGCATGGCCAAGCCCGCTGCGCCGTTTCCGGCGGGCCAAAAGCCAACGCGCAGCGTTCCCGTCTCCGCGCTCAGAAAGGCGCTGTCGCCGATGATCTGGCGCGCGACGGGCTGCACGACCCCGTCGAGCTCCAGGGTGAAGTGTACGAGGTGCCCAAAGGTCGTCCCGCATCGCGTCTCGCGTCCTGGCGCCCATGAGGTGCAGGCGCCCGACGTGCAGTCGACGGCAGAGTCGCAGCCGCGGCCGTCGCCGCAGAGTCCGCAGCCACTGGCTGCACCGCAGTCGACGCCGGTCTCGATACCGTTGGCGACCTGGTCGCTGCACGTCGCGGCGGCGCATACGCCGGAGTCGGCCGCGCACACTCCCTCAGCGCAGTCGGCGGCGACCGCGCAGGCGCGACCGACGGCGCACGGGGCACAACGGCCGCCACAGTCGACGTCCGTCTCGGTACCGTTTCGGACCCCATCACCACAGGTCGGCGCCGCGCACTGGCCCGAGTCACACACGCCATCGGCGCAGTCGGACGCGACGCGGCATCGTTGACCGGGTGCGCACCCGGAGCACAGCGGTCCTCCGCAGTCGCGATCCGTCTCGCGGCCGTTCGAGACCCCGTCGAGGCACCGGCAGACCTCGGTCTCGCAGGCCAGCGTCGTACGGAGGCACACCACGGACGCGAGGCGCTCACAGCTCAGGGGGGCGAGCTCGGAGTAGAGCCGGTAGAAGAGCGACCCGACGCCCCGGTCCTCCGCCCGCGCCGACGACCAGTCCGCGCAGGTGTCGGCGACGGCGCCGGGCCGCGGTGTCCCGGTCCATGCCAGGCCGGTGAACGGTGGGGTGCCGGCTCCGCGGCGGGGCTCGATGCCTCCGAAGGTGAGCGGAAGCCGCCGGAGGCTCCCATCCAGCGCCATGAAGTCGTCGTAGCGTGCCGACACGAGACCGCGGTCGGAGCACGGCGTGGGCCGCGCGTCGGGCGGGTAGGCCGCGCAGAGGTTGTAGCCGGGAGACCCGACATCGACCAGCGCGACCAAGTCGGCAAAAGAACGTGCCGGGCCCCCGCCGGTCCCTTCGGCCACCAGGAGCGCACGCCAGGTCCCTTGGAGCTCCCGTTCCACGGCGTTCACGCCACAGGCCTCGTCGGCGCCCGTGAGGCCACCGAGGTCACCGCTTCGCGGCACGTCGAGGCTCGCCAGGAGAAGCTCTCCCGTCGGGCCGCACTGCCCGAGCGTGCACACCCCATCGCGGCAGTCGGAGGGTCCCTGGCAGCGGCGACCGAGACCGCAGCGCCCGCACGTCGTAGCGCCACCGCAGTCGACGTCGGTCTCCCCGCCGTTCAGCCGTCCGTCGTCACACGCGGGAACGCACGCGGGACACGAGGGCCCGCCGCAGTCGACACCGAGCTCGAGGCCGTTCCGCGCGCCGTCGGAGCACGAGCTCTCGGGCGCACAGAAGCCCGCCACGCACGCGAAGCGGAGCGGGCACTCCTCGCTCAGACAGCACGCGCCGGCGTCCGGGGGGCCCATGTCGACAGGCCCGGCATCGGCAGGGCCGGCCTCGGGGGCCCCGGCGTCCCTGGTTCCCGCGTCACCCGCGTCGACGACGCCCCCGTCCATGGTGGGGCCCATGTCGGGCATGCCTGCCTCGGGTGGCCCAGCGTCGGTGGGCGGAGGCAAGGGCACGACGCAGGCGGAGTCACGACACACGAGGCCCGTTCGACACTCCGTGCTGCGGGTGCACGGTCGGGCGCAGACGTTCGCCGGCCCCGCACGGCATCCCGGGTTCGGTACGCACGCCGCTTCCCGAGCGAGGCGACTGCACTCGGCGGTGTTGGTGCATGCGACGGTGCAGCGACCGCACTCACAGCTCGCGTCCGGCGCGCAGTCGGAGTCGACGACGCAGGACTCGAGCAGCACGCCCCCCGAGCCCACCGCCTCCCCCGTCTCTCCGCATCCCGCGGCGAGCAAACCGAGCGCCGCCCCGACGAGAGGTAAGACCCACGGCGCGGAACCTCTCGTCACGAATCTCATGCGTTTTGCCTCCGCGTCCTGACCCCTGCCGTCGCATGCCGACTCACGACCCCGAGCTCCGGAGGAAGTGGGTGACGAGCGCAAAGCCCTCCTCATCAGCGAGCGTGACGTTCACCTCGTGCCAGTCGTCGCCGAAGCTCGACGGTGCGGCGCTGCGTACGACGTCGAGCACCCAGCGCTGACCCCGTCCCGAGAAGCGCATGCTCGGCGCCTCGCGCCTCGCCGGCGACACGGCGAGCGGATGCGTGCTCTGCGTGGTGGGCGTGCACACCGGCGCCATGTCCGGAAGCTGGGGGCCGAAATCCCGGTCGAGCGACGCGAGGAAGCTGGGCTCCGTGCTCGGTGGCGTCGAGCTTCGGAGCGCCCAATCTTCGAAGAGCGAAGCCATCTCGGCGTACGTGTTGCGCGACGGATCGTCGCCGCTGTTCGCGAAAAGGTCCATGTAGAGAACGACGCCGCCCCGCGCCGTGAAGGCGTTGACCACGGGTGGCCGGGCATACCGCTCGCCGAGGTCCGTCACCTCGTCGTAGAGCGAGTCGTCCTTCGCCGGAAAGACGTACACGTCGGTCTCCGGGTCCGTCATTCGGTATCCAGGTCCGGCGCCCGTCTCGAGGGTGCGCCCACGCGCTCTGGCCTCCGCTTCGAGGGCGGCGATGATGGAAACGACCTGCGGCATGAGGAGCACGTCGTGTCGGCCGTCCTCAGGGAAGGGCCAGAAGCCGACGCGCAGCGTTCCCGTCTCGGCGCTGAGGAACGCGCCCTCACCGATCACCTCGCGCGCCACGGGCTGCGTCGCGCCATCGAGCTCCATGGTGAGATGTACGAGGTGCCCGAAGGTCGTCCCGCAGCGCATCGCGCGGCCTGGCGCCCATGCGGTGCACGCGCCCGAGTCGCAGTCGCCGGGCGCGTCGCAACGCCGTCCGTTCGCGCAGAGCCCACAGGCGCTGGACGCACCGCAGTCCACGTCGGTCTCCAGGCCGTTGGCGACCCCGTCGTCGCAGCTCGCCGCCACGCAAGTGCTCGTCTCGAGGTCGCACACCCCGGAAGCGCAGTCGGCCGCCACGGCGCAGGTGTCGCCCGCCGGACACGAGCCGCACACGCCTCCGCAGTCGAGGTCCGTCTCGCCTCCATTGCGCACTCCGTCACTGCACGTCGGCGCCGCGCACCTCCCGGAATCACACACCCCGTCGGCACAGTCCGAGGCGACGCGGCACTCCTGCCCGGGACGGCAGGCCGAGCACTCGGACCCGCCGCAATCCGCGTCGGTCTCGGACCCGCTGAGCACACCGTCTCCACACCGGCAGGCATCGGTCTCGCACGCCAGCGTGGTCCGGACGCAGAGCACGGCTCCAAAGATGTCGCAGGGCGTGAGCTGCTCGAAGTAGAGCGCCCGGGGCATGAAGGTCCCGATGCCCTCGTCGGTCATCGCGTCGGACCGCCAGTCGTCGCAGGTGTCCGAGGCGGTCGCGCCGAGCCGCACGGCGCCGATCCACGTCGTACCCGAGAAGGGCGGGTCGCTCGCCGTTCGGTAGGGCCCGCGCCCCCCGAAGGTGAGCACCTCGGTCCCGGAGATGCGGCCCCCGATGTCTCCGACGAAGTCGTCGTAGCGCGGGGCGATCTCCGTTCCCTCGCTGCACAGCCGAGGACGAGCGCCCACGGGGTAGAACTCGCAGGTATTCACCACGCGGTTCGCGGCGACCGCGGTCGGAATCAGCTCGGCGAGCGCGCGGCTCGGCCCGCCTCCTGCACCGCCGGCGCCGAGCAGGGCGCGCCACGTGCCCCGAAAGCCCCACTCGGCGGCGTTGCGGCCACAGAGCTCGTCGGCTCCCTCGATGCCCCCGAGGTCACCGTTTCGTGCCACGTCGAGCACGGCGAAGACGATGTCGCCCTCCGTCCCGCACTGTCCCAGCGTGCATGCGCCCGCCGCGCAGTCCGCCGCCACCTCGCATCGTTCGCCGAGGTCACAGCGGCCGCAGGTCGTCGATCCACCGCAGTCGACGTCGGTTTCCCCGCCGTTCAAGAAGCCGTCATCACACGCCGGGACGCAGGCTGGACAGGAGGGGCCCCCGCAGTCCACTCCGAGCTCGAACCCGTTAAGCTCGCCGTCGGTGCACGTGGGTCCAGCGGGCACACACGCGGCACTTTCGCACGCGAACTCGACGGGGCAGTCGTCGTCGATGCAGCAAGGTGCCGGACCGGCATCGGGAGGGCCCATGTCCATCGGCCCTGCATCCGCGGGCCCGGCGTCCGGGGGTCCCGTGTCCGCCGGGCCGGCGTCCACGGTCCCGGCGTCGGCAGGGCCCGAGTCGAGCGGACCGGCGTCCATGGGTCCGGCGTCAATGGGGCCCGAGTCCCCCGTGCTCGCATCGGCTGGCCCAGCGTCGACGGGTCCAGCATCCACGGGCCCGGAATCCGTGGTTCCGCCATCCATCGCGCTGGGCCCCGCGGTGCCGCACGCGACGGTCATCAGCAACGCGAGCTGAATCAGGACATGGAGAGGGCTCGTGCGCGTGCCCCTTCGGAGGTGGCGCGTGGAGGTTCGTGTCATCGTCGGACGCATCGCGCCAAGCTCCCCGCGTTTCGAGAAAAGCCGGTGCCGGTGGCGACCTCGGCACTCACGAGCGCAACATCTCCTTGGACCCGAAGGCTGACGGGATCGTCGACCGCCCACCCGCTTACGCGGTGCCACGCCCCTGCGCGGTCGAACCAACCGATGGCGCTGCCGGAGATGAAGAAGAGACCCTCGATGCTGTCGCCGGCGACACCGATCAGGCTTCCGAAGAGCGTCGGAAACACGAATCGGTCGTCGCGGAGGCCGGTCTCGTCGAGCGTCTGGAACTCCCGGTTGTTGACGAAGAGAATGCTCGGGTCACCGCGCGGACCGATGCTCACGACGAGGGCGCGAGGCGGAACGCCCCCGATGGGAAGCCAGCGCCCCGACTCCCGACCATGCCGAGTCCCCGAGGCGCACTCCGCGTAGAGAGACGAGATGCCGTAGAGGCGGAGATCGACCACGCTCGCGCACGGCGGCGAGTCCGCCAGGGTCCAGGTCGAGCCGTCGAAGAAGTAGAGCGGCTCGTCATCGCGAATGTCGTTCGTGACCATCCAGACCTCGCTGGCCGAACGGCCCACGAAGCGGCCGGTCGTCCAGCGCCTCAGGTCCGTCTCGATCGCGCCGCTCGGCAATACACGAAACGTGTCCAGTCGGTCGGGCCGGGCCGACGACGTCCGACGCCAACCGTTGACGAACGCGGTCCCGTCCGAAGCGACCCAGAGGTTCCGCATGAGGTAGTCCTCGAGTCCGGCGACCGGCGTGAACGCTCCGGCCGCCGCCTCCTCGAGCGTTCCATCCTCTGCGAGGCGGTACCTTCGGCCACCACCCTCCTGGCTGTCGTCGAAGCGCGGTAGCTCGACGTCGTCGAGCACCGACTCCCAGTCTCCGCCGGAGACACGACGACGAGGAATGCCCTGAAGGCTCAACACACTCTCGTCCTCGAGCCCCTGAATGCGCGTGGGGCGACGGACGGTCTCGACCCGCCGCCACGCACCGGCGACGCGTTCCATCAAGGGGCGCTGAGCACGGCATTCGAGAAAGACCATGGGCTCGCCGCCGGTGACCGCGAGCTGCCGGACGTAGAGCAGCTCACCGCACTCCGGCGTGGCGAGCGGCTCGCGCTCCAATGCCGTTCCACGAAAGCGGTAGAGGTCGACGTCGCCGAGCGCGTAGACCTCGCCTTCGCGTTGGCCACCGACGATCCGGAGGACTGGCGGCGTACCGATGGCGGGGGGCGTGAAGCTGACCCAGCTCCCGCGGGGAGAGTCCAGCCGGTGGAAGCCGAGCTCATTCACGAGATAGAGCGCGCTCTCCGTGCCGGTGAGGGGGCGCCGCGGGCTCCCTTCGGGCGGCGCGACGTCTAGGCTCCCGGGCGGACGGGGGAGCGTGTTCCACGTGCCGGACTCGAAGATGAAAAGGTCATCACTCCCGGCCACCACGGGTCGATTCCATGCCGCTTCGACGCGCCGAGCCCATCCCACGCGGGGATCCGAAACGTCGGACCAACGTCCGGTCGAGGCATCACGAAGCAGCAAGAGGTCCTCGAAGGCGCCGAGCACCCAGCGCTCCGCCGGCGCCGCGCCGTCTCCCGAGGCGATGCCGGTCGCCGACCGCGGGGTCACGAACGCCGGGTCCTCGAGGAGCCACCACCCGTCGGGGCTCGACCCGACGAGGAAGCGCCCGCCGATCATGAACGTCCCGTCGCCGTTGACGGTCGCCTGGTAGTCGGCCGGTGGAGGCGAGGCCATGAAGACCTCGCAGTCATCGAAGGCGAAAGGCACACGGGCCGCGCGAAATCCGCTGGCACCGACGGACGAGCCCACGCCGAGATCCGGGCCGGCATCGGTCCTTCCGAGGGCCTCGGGTGGGAGGTCCGTGGCCGCATCGGTCGGTCCCCCATCGGCGCCGGGTAGGTCCCGGGTGGCATCGAAGGGCTCCGCATCTCGAACGCGAGCGTCCGTCATGGCATCGGGCGTGCCGCCCCCGTCGGGACGACCGGCGTCCCCCGTGTCGGAACTGCCCGCCGCCTCGCCACACGCGGCGAGGGCCGCCAGCAAACCCACGATCACCGCCGTTTTCATGTCTCCCCCGAAACGCACGAAGCCCGACCCTCGAAGGCCCTGTTGTAGACCGAGGACCGATCGTTCAAGGAGCGGGCCAGAGCCCCCCCCCATCGAGGGACATCTCTCACGAAAAGGCGATAGGCGCGCCGGCGGCGGGGACCACACACCGGCGCAAGGCTCCCTGCGCTCGTGCTCCCGGCATGAGCACGACCTGATCCAAGCGTGCGCCGGGGAGCGCGACGCTCCCGGGCCCGGCCACGACCGGGCCGACCCGCGTCCGTGCGGGCACGTCGGCCTCGGGATGTACATCGGGACCGTCCACGAAGTCGTCGGCAGGCCACAGCTGTCCTTCCGCGTAGCGTGCGATGGTGCCGAGGTCGTCCCACGGAGCACGGGTCTCCACGATCCCCACGGCGCGACCCGCCTCGAGCCATCGCCAGTAGCCCTCCTCCACGACGTCTCCGCGAGGTGGCAGCCCGGTCAGCGCCGCCGGGGACAGAACGTGAGCGCCGCAGAAGACGACCCGGCGCGTCTGCGCGCTGGTACGACCACGGACGCGCACGCCGACGACCCGGCGGCCGTCCACGCACACGGACCGAGCGAGCTCGGTCCGGGCGTGCGTCGTGACGAGCATCGTCGCGACCGAGTCCTCCGCCGCATGAGCGCGAACGAGCGGCGAGAGCAGCGGCGGCAACAGCACGTCACCGTTCACCACCAGCAGCGCGCTCGACCGCACGCGCGGCGCGAGCTTCGCGAGCGTGCCGGCCGTCCCGAGGAGCGACTCCTCCCGAAGGAACTCCACCGGGCACCCGACCCAAGCCTCGAGCCTTGGCCGAAGGTCGACGAGTGCGCTGGCCGCATGGTGGACGTTGATGAAGACGCGGGTCGCGCCTGCCTCCCCGACGGCCCGAAGCGCGAAGCGGATCATCGGCGCGTGGCGAACGGGCAACGCGGGTTTGGGCGTCGCGTTGGTCAGCGGCCGCAGTCGTGTGCCCCGACCGGCTGCAAGTACCAGCGCATCCATGCTTCGGTCTCCCGCATCGGAGGATCAGCCGATGAAGGCGTCGGCTACCACACCGCCGCTCAGGTCGTGAAGGAACAAGACCTCGCCCGTGCCCGAGAGGATACGAGTCGCGGGTCAACGCCACCGTAGTGGAGTTTGCCTCGCGTTCCAGCGCCTCGGCCTCCTACGCTGCGGCTACCTCCGTGGGCTGCGGCTGCCCGCCCGCCGTTCGGATGACCGCGATCGACTCCGGGCGGCTCCTAGGGACTGCACCCCGAAACAGGGGGCGTATCTGGTCACGCGCCCCTTGTGCTGTACCCCGTCGGGTAGCGCTGCGACATCGAAGACGGCGAGGGCCAAGGCGCGAAGCACCGCCGCATCTCCGGCGACATACGGCCCGCATCGCGTGCTGCCTTCCACGGACCGCCCATCCGGCCACGTGGTTCCGGCCGCACGCCTGGACACAGCTGTGCCGAACCCGAGCTTCCCCCGCGGGCGTGATGTCGGTGTACGTCAGACCCACCGCGTCGACGAAACAGCGGATGACGGCGGCCATGGGGGACGGGTTACCTCGTCGACCACGGCGAAGTCCTGTGCCGTGCAGCGTCCGAGAAAAGTCGACCGCGTCGTCGGCGAAGCACCGGGGCCGCATCGGGCGCGCAGCCGCACGCGAGAACGACGGCACATGTTTGCATCACGCCGACCATGGCGGTGCGCATGCTGGGAGGCTAGCGACCAGTCCGTGCTCCGTCGACGGCGCGCGTCTCGCAGGTTAGGCCGTTCCAGCATCGCAAACCGGTACCCTGCGCCGATGGCGCATACGGCACGCCAACGCGAGGCTGGCAGACCTGACGCCAGCTACCGCCCCGACATCGATGGGCTTCGAGGCATCGCCGTGCTGGGGGTGCTCATCTTCCACCTCTTCCCCCACGCGATGACCGGCGGCTTCGTGGGCGTCGACGTGTTCTTCGTCATCAGCGGCTACCTGATCACGCGGATTCTGAGGCGGCAGACCCGGGACGGGAGCTTCCGCTTCCGCGACTTCATGCTCCGCCGGCTCAGGCGCCTTTCGCTGCCCTTGGTCGCTGTCGTGGTGACGACGTGGTGCGTAGGGCTCACGGTGCTGTTGCCGGAGAACATGGCCGGGCTCTCGGAGTCCGTGCTCAGCCAGCCCGTGGCCCTCCAGAACGTCTACTTCCTCGTGGACGGCGACTACTTCCGCCGAGCAGCGCACAAGCCACTCCTGCACACCTGGTCGCTCGGCGTCGAAGAGCAGTTCTACCTGCTCTGGCCCTGGCTGCTCGTCCTGCTGCGGCGCCGGCGAGGCTGGCCCGAGTTGCTGGCGCTGATGGCGCTCTCCTTCGGGCTGAACCTGATGCTCATGCCCCTCTCGCCAAAAGCCAGCTTCTTCTTGCTCCCTTCCCGCGCATGGGAGCTCGGGGCCGGCGGTTTGGTCGCCTTGCTCGAGGAGTCGGCACGTTATCGCGAGGCCATGCGCCGTGCCGCGCTGCCGCTGGGTGTGGTGGGCGCCGCCTGCACGGGCGCGTCGCTCATGCTCATCGACGAATCGATGGGCTTTCCCGGCTTCGTGGCCCTCGCCCCGGTGCTCGGGACCACTCTGCTCATCGCCCATGGGGCGCACGAAGGCTCCCCCGTGCGTCGTGCCCTCTCCTGGAGACCGCTCGTCGGCATCGGCCTCGTCTCCTATTCACTCTACCTCTGGCACTGGCCCGTCATCGTGTTCGCGCGTCGTCGCGGCCTCTACGACGGTGAGCTCGCGGTGGCGCTGCTCTTGGCGCTCGTGAGCGTCGGCCTCGCCGTCGGCACCTACTACGGGCTGGAGACGCCCGTGCGCCGTCGGCGCTTCCTTTCCACGGGACGTTCGCTTCTCGTGGCAGTGCTGGCTTCCTTCGCTCTCGTAGCCCTACTGGGCCTCGTTGGAGTGAGGTCCCAGGGCGCCGCATTCCGCTACGAGGGCGTGGCACGGCAGCTCCTGACGGCGCCCTTCGACGCCGCCGACGACAAACGCTGTGGCTTCCTCTTTCGGGTGCTCCACCCGCGCGCCCAGGTCTGCCAACTGTCGCATGGCCAGGGAGAGCGGAGGGTTCTCCTCTGGGGCAACTCCCACGCTGACATGTGGTCTCACACGCTCGTCGAACTGGGCCGGGAAGCCCACTTCGACGTCTTCCTGAACGCGCGAAACTGTCGGCCGACGAAGGACAGTGCCTTCTGTGGAGGCCGCGTCCAGGAGCCGATCCTGCAGGCCATCGAACGAGAGGGAATCGAAGACGTCGTGCTCGCGGCGACATGGTACGGCGCGTACGACCGCCCCGACGAGGAGCTCGAAGCCGAGCTCGAAGACGTGGTGGCGGCCATCCAGGCGCGTGGGTCGCGCGTCTGGCTGCTCGTGGACGTACCGAGCGACCCTCAGTTCGACCCCGAGCGCCGTTACCGTGAAGCTGCCGGGGACCTAGAGTTCCACGTGAAGGAGCGCGCGGCGCACGACGTGGTCAGGCATCGCGAGCGTGCCCTCTTCGAGGGAATCGCGCGTCGGATTCCCGACGTTTACGTATTGGATCCCACGGACACGCTCTGCCCGGAAGCCCAGGGGGGCGGCTGCCCGGGAGGCCTTGGCGAGACCGCCTGGTACCGGGATACCAACCACCTCACGCACGCAGGCGCACGTCGGGCAGCATCTACCTTCGCTCGGCTCGTGAGCGCCAGCGCGGGTCGTCGCTGAGGGTCGAGGCCTCGGCGGCAGTGCGGGCTCGGGCCCCTTGCTCACCCCCCGGGCGGCCACTAACACCCCCGCAAATGCAGGTGGTGAGCTCATGAAGCTGTGCATGGTGGGAACGGGGTACGTGGGGCTCGTCAGCGGGGCGTGCTTCGCGGAGACGGGAGCGACCGTGATCTGCGCCGACCTCGACGCCGACAAGATCGCCACGCTCGAAGCGGGTGGCATCCCGATCTACGAGAACGGCCTCGAGACCATCGTCAAACGCAACGTCGAGGCCGGTCGCCTGAGCTTCACGACGGACGTGGCCGCGGCCATCCGTGAAGCAACGGTGGTCTTCGTGGCCGTCGGGACTCCTCCGCGTGGAGACGGTGGCGCCGACCTCAGCGCCGTCGACGCCGTGGCGATGCAGGTCGCGGCGGAGGCCCAGCGGGAGCTGGTTCTGGTCTGCAAGAGCACGGTGCCGGTGGGTACCAACGCACGCGTACGGCGCCTCGTCGAAGACTCCACGCACCCGATTCACGTCGTTTCGAACCCCGAGTTCCTCAAGGAGGGGGACGCGGTGAACGACTTCATGAAGCCGGACCGAATCGTGGTGGGATGCGATGCCGACGACGCCTTTGCGCGTGGCATCATGGAGCGCCTCTATCATCCCGTTTGCCTCGAAAAGAGCCGGCTGGTCTTCATGGATCCGGCGAGCGCCGAGCTCACGAAGTACGTGGCCAACACGATGCTCGCGATGCGGATCTCCTTCATGAACGAGGTCTCGCAACTCTGCGAGAAGGTCGGGGCAGTCGTGCACGCCGTGCGCTATGGTGTGGGTTCGTTCAGGGGTATTGGGGCCTTTTTTCTCTTCGCGGGGCGCCCGCTTCTCTTGTGTTTTTGTTTCTGTTCTTTTCTGTTGTTTTTTGTTCTCTCTGGGGGGGGGGGTCCCGTCGTAATCTTGCTATTTATTTTTCATTTATTTTCCTTATATATTATTTGGGGTGTTGTTTTTTCC
>ERZ1740059.1413-NODE-1413-length-12051-cov-6.187896_pt1 | contig 12051 bp, 8 predicted proteins | sample MGYA00581744_ERZ1740059 | MGnify/ENA primary metagenome ERZ1740059 (study PRJEB43018, sample SAMN04849738) | marine metagenome | isolation source: floating plastic debris | place: Pacific Ocean | collected 2008-08-28 | study: EMG produced TPA metagenomics... | reverse complement strand
CGCGCCGGAGGCCTTCGCGCGCGGGGCGAGCGCCCGGCGCGCGACGGCGTTCCCCTGCGAGGAGCGCGACGGCTACGTTTGGGTCTGGCCCGCGGCCGGCGCGACGCCGACCCGAGCGCCCTTCGCGTTCCCGCACCTCGACGACCCGCGCTACGCGACCGTGCGCGCCGACCTGCCCATGGAGGGCTCGCTCCACGCGACGGCGGAGAATGCCCTGGACGTGCCGCACACGGCCTTCCTGCACGCGGGCCTCTTCCGTTCCGAGGGCGCACAGCGACCCATCGAGGTCATCGTGCGCCGGTGGTCCGACCGCGTCGAAGCCGAATACGTCGGCGAGCCGCGGCCTTCCGGTCTCTTCGGCCGGCTCCTCGCGCCCTCCGGGGGCGTCGTCGAGCACTGGGACCGCTTTCTCCTCCCCTGCATCGCGCAGGTCGAGTACCGCCTCGGCGACGACGCGCATCTGGTCGCGACCACGGCGCTCACGCCGGTGGAGGATGACCTGACGCACCTCTACGGCGCCGTCAGCTTCCGCGTCGCCTTCCTGCCCGGGGCCCGCGCGACGGAGTTCGCGGGGCGGGTGCTCCGGCCCCTCGCGCTCCGCATCCTCCGCCAGGACGCTGCCATGCTCCGCGAGCAGACCCGCGCCATCCGGCGCTTCGGCGGCGAGCGCTTCACGTCGACGGAGATCGACGTGCTCGGGCCCGCCATCCTTCGGCTGCTCCGCCAGGCAGAGACGCAGCGCACCGCGCCGATGGACGCCCCCGAAGAGCGGCGCGTCACGATGAGGGTCGGATGAGCGAAGAGCGACGCAGCCGCGCGGCGGCGCCGCCCCACGCGAGGATGGGCGGCGAGACCGCCCAGAGGGACCTGCTCCTCGGCAAGTACGCGCTCGTCGAGAAGGCGGGCAGCGGCGGGATGGCGACCGTGTGGCGGGCCATCTGCCATGGCGCCGCCGGCTTCGAGCTGCCCGTCGCCGTGAAGCGCATGCACCCGGGCCTCGCGCTCAGCGAGGACTTCGCCGACATGTTCGTCGAGGAGGCGCGCATCGTGAGCGCGCTTCAGCACCCCAACGTGGTCCGCGTGCACGACTTCTGCCGCGACGAGCTGCAGCGCTTCTTCATCGTGCTGGAGTGGGTCGACGGCGTGGACCTCGGCCGCTGGGTCAAGGTGCACGAGCGCTCCGGCGCGCCCACGCCCTGGTCCCTCGTCGGGACCGTAGGCCTCGGCGTGCTGCGCGCGCTCGCCGCGGCGCACGGTCGCCGCGACGTGGAGGGGCGGCCGGCGCCCATCTTCCATCGCGACGTCACGCCGGCGAACGTGCTCCTCGGCCCCTACGGCGAGGTGAAGCTGGGCGACTTCGGCCTGGCGCGGGCCATGGACCGGGTCACGCTCACCACGCCTGGCGTCGTGAAGGGGAAGCTCGCGTACGTGGCGCCGGAGCTGGTCGGCGGCGCCCGCGCCTCGGTGGGCTCGGACCTCTACAGCCTGGGCGTCGTGCTCTGGGAGGCGCTGGCCGGGCGGCGTCTCTTCGAAGGCGAAAACGAGATCGAGCTCTTCGTCCGCGTCGGGCGGGCCGCGGTGCCCGCGCTCGCCGGCGAGCGCGACGACCTGCCCGCGGGTCTGGTCGCGGTCGTCGAGCGGCTGCTCGCCAAGCGGCCCGAGGACCGCTTTCTCGTAGCCGAGGAGGCCGGCGACGCGCTCCAGCACGCGATAGAGGATGCCGGCGCGCGCGAGAACGTGGCCGGGCTGGCCGCCAGCGTGGCGCACGCCAAGCGCGAGCTCGCGCGGCGTTAGCGCCCCGCGCTACTCGAGCTTCTCGAGCGCGTAGAGCGTGGCCGACGCCCCCTCGCGCGCGAGAAAGACCCCGCCGCCCGCCGCGACGAAGTGCTTCCGAAGCCGGGAGCGGTACCACGTGACGCTCCGCAGATAGACGTCGCCGTCCGTGTGGTCCTGGGAGACGTTCTCCTCCCAATCCTCGCGCGTGAGCACCTCGAGGTAGAGCGCGCCATAGGTGAGCCGGGCCAGGTTGGTGAGCGCCTTCTGGGCCTCCCGGGCCGGGAGGTACTGGAGGACTCCTTGGCAGACCACGAGGTCGGCGCCGGGCCCGGGGAAGTCGACCACGCTGCCCTGCAGCCACCCGTACTCTTCGCAAAGGTGCGCGCTCACCTCGACGCCGCGGTAGGAGGCGCGGAGCTTGGTCGCGACGGGCTGCCACCACCCGAGCCCGCACCCCAGGTCGAGCACGGAGTCGACGTCGACCTCGAGGAAGCGGAGGTAGGCCCCCACGAAGGCCCCGAGGCGCTTGGTGGTGCTCCGGTCCGCGACCCGCGTCCGCGGGTCTTCGTAGAAGCGCCGGTAGTAGGCGGCGTCGAAGCGGTCGGCGGTGGCGCGGGGCATGGCGCGGTGGTCGCAAGCGGGGGCGACGGGCGCAACCACGATCTCGGAGCGGGAGATGGAGACGCGATAACCGAGGGGCTACGCCCCCTGCCCCGCTCGCCCCAGGAACTCCGCCAGCAGCCCCGCCACCTCCTGTGGCCGGTCCTCCTGAAGGAAGTGTCCGCAGCCCGGTATCGACGTCAGCTCGGCGTGCGGGAGGCGGTCCTTCACGCGCGCCATGGTCTTGGCGACGTTCGGCAGGATGCGGTCCTCCTCGCCGTAGATGAGGCGCAGCGGCATGGTCAGGTTGCCGAGGCCACGCGTGATGGTGTCGAAGCCCTTCGGATGCAGGCTCCCGCCGGCCTTCAGCAGCGCCTTCCGCGCCGCGCGATCGCGGTAGGGATCCGTGTAGAGGCGCGCGACTTCGGGGGTGATCCGCGCGACGTCGCTCACGCCGAAGCGAATGGCCCAGGCCACGCCTCGCGGAGACGAGAGGAACCCGCGGAGCCCCGGGAGCTTGGTGCCCGCGACGAAGGCCTTCACCGCCCAGCTCATTTCGGGGAAGACGACGGTGTTGAGCATCACCAGGTCGCGGATCCGTCCCGCGTTCGCGACCGCCCAATGCACCCCGATGGGTCCGCCGAGGTCGTGCACCACGAGGCCCAGCGCCTGGAGGCCGAGCGCCTCCGTGAAGCCCGTGAGCAGCCGGTCGAAGAAGCGGAAGCTGTACGAGCGGTCGAGGGGCTTGTCGGACTCGCCGAAGCCGGGCAGGTCGAGCGCGATCGCGCGGCGATGGGCGCCGATGGCGAGCAAGGCGTGCCGGTAGAGCAACGCGTTCGTCGGCCAGCCGTGGAGCAAGAGTACGGGCGGGGAGCCCGTGTCGTTTCCGGCCTCCAGATAGCTGAGGCGAAGCCCCTCCACCTCGACGAATCTGCGCTCCATGGGTGCACCGTAGCCGGGGCAAACGCCGAGAGCGACGGGGCCGGAACCGGCCCGAAGGGCCCCGGATCGGCGAATCGGCAGCGCGACGGCCGCGTAACGCGCTTCCCGTGACCCGAATCTACGCGCGCGCCGCTCTTTGGCCCCCGATGACGCGAATCGACGCAGGCGGTCGGGCATGGGGTCCAGCCCTTGGATGGAGCGCTCTGCTCGCGCTGGGCGCCTGCACGGGCACCATCGGCGACGGGTTCGCGAGCGGTGGCCAGGGCGTCCCTCCGGGGAGCGTGGACGGGACGGCGCAGGAGCTCTGGGGGCAGCTCTGCGCGGGCTGCCACGGCACCTTTGGCCTCGGCTCGACCCTGAGCAGCGGCGACGACAACGGCGACTTCCGCCTCGACGCGGTCGCCGCCCTCGAGATGCACGGCGACGGCCTCGAGGCCTACATCGAGGAGACCATGCCCTTCGCGGCGGCGGAGCGCTGCGTCGGGAGCTGCGCCGAGACGCTGGGCAGCTACCTCCGCGGCATCCAGCCGCCGCCGCCCGTCGTCTGCACCGGCGACGAGCCGCCGCCCGTCGGTCACCGCGAGGTGAAGCTGCTGACGAGCGGGGAGTACCAGCGCTCCCTCGAGGACCTCCTCGGCGTGCCCACGGACGTGGGAGCCCGCGTGGCCAACCACGATGGACGGCGCGGCGGCTTCGTCGACATGGCGGGCAAGCCCGTCTCCAGCACGCTCCTCGATACCTACGTGCGAAACGCGGCGGACGTGGCCGGCTGGGCCGTGGCGAACGAGCGGCCCTTCGCGTGCGGGGACGCGACGTCATGCGGCAACCGCTTCGTCGACGAGTTCCTCTTCGCGCTCTTCCGGGGCCCGATCTCGCGGGACCAGGCAGACGCCTACCGGGCGCTGATCACGGACACGGGAGACCTCGGTCTCGCCCTCGAGGCCGCGCTCACCTCGCCCTACTTCCTCTATCGGCTGGAGGCCGGCGTGGCGCTCGCCGAGGCCCGCGGCGCCGGCATGTACGACCCCGGCGCGACGAGTCCCGGCGGCAGCGGCGGAGGCGGCGACCCGGTGCCGGCCGGAACGGCCGTGGGCATCGCGGGCCCGGACCAGTTCCTCCCGGGGAGCCAGGGCCGGCGCGAGGGCGCCGAGTGGGGCCTCTTCGAGAACGGCACGGTCCGCGTGGCCTTCGAGGTGGACCTGCCGGACGCGGCGGTGCTCGAGGTCGAGGCGCGCGGCACGAACCACGGCTCCCTTTGGCCGGAGCTGAGCGTGCGCGCGCAGGGGCGCGACTTCGGCACGCGGCGCGTCGATGCGGCGGAGGCCCGGCTCTACCGCTTCTCTCTCCCCGGGCTGAGCGGCCGGCCGCAGCTCGAGCTCGTCTTCGCCAACGACTCGGGCACGCCGCCTTACGGGCCGGGCCAGGACGCGAACCTCTTCTTCCGCGTGGTGCGCCTCTACACCGGCGGCAGCGCCTCGGCGCCGGAGCCGGAGCCGGAGCCGGACCCCGGAGCGGACCCGAGCGGCCCATCGGTGCTCGACGCCGCGCCGGAGGGCACCGGGGTGCTCACGCCCTTCGAGCTGGCCTCGACGCTGGCCTTCCGCCTCACGGGCACCACGCCCGACGCGACGCTCCTCGAGGCGGCGCGGCGTGGGGCCCTCGCCACCCGCGCGCAGATCCGCGCCCAGGTGGAGCGGCTGATAGACAGCCCCCGCGGCCGTGAGCGCATGGCCGACTTCGTCACCGCGTGGTTCCGCCTGGAGGACCTCGCCGACGTGGCCCGGCCCGACGTCCCGGAGCTCACCGACGCGGTGAAGGCCGCGATGCTCGAGGAGGTTCGGCAGCACTTCCTGCACGTCTTCTATGACGAGAGCGCGCCCTGGGCGGAGTTCTTCGGCGGCAACACGACCTTCCTCGACCGGACGCTCGCCGACTACTACGGCATCGACGGCGCCTTCGACGAGAGCTTCCGCGAGGTCGAGGTCGAGGGCCGCGGAGGACCGCTCGCGAGCGGCGCCTTCATGACGCTCAACGCGCACGTCGACCGCACGGCACCCATCCTTCGTGCGGTGCGCGCGCGTGAGACGGCGCGCTGCCACCACATCGACCCGCCGAACTCGCCCCTCGCCGGCAACGACATCGACGCCCAGCGGGCCGCCGCGCAGGAGCGCGTCACCGCCCGGGAAGCGGAAGCCGGCGTGCTCAGCAGCCGCGAGTTCTACTTTCTCTATACCGACGGCATCCAAGCCTGCGCCGGCTGCCACGAGCGCATCATCAACCCGATGTTCGGCATGGAGGACTTCGACCACGTCGGGCGCCTCCGGCCCGCCGCCGGCCCCGGCATGGTCACGGAGACCGTGCGGGGCATGACCACGGAGGTCTCCCTCGAGGGCACGCTCCATGGCGTCGCCTCGACCAGTGACGAAGCCTCCATCGCCTACGCCGGCGCCAAGGACTTTTCGAACCAAATCGCCGACACGGAGGCCACCCGTGCCTGCCTCGCCCGGCGGAGCTTCCGCTTCCTGACCGGCGCGACCTACGTCGACCGGGATCTCGACGCGAGCTTCGCCGAGACCCTCGGACCCGACGACCGCGTCGCCTACTCGTGCGCCGCCGAGCGCAGCCTCGAGGCGTTCCGCGCGAGCGGCGACAGCCCCCGGGCGATGTTCGTCGAGCTCGCCACGGATTCCCTCCTCCTCTTCCGCCGCTGAGGCCATGACCATGACGACCTTCGACGCGCAAAAGCAGAAGAGCCGCCGCCACTTCCTCAAGCTACTGGGCTCCGCCGGGGCGAGCGCCGCCATGGTGCGGGCCGCGCCGCTCGTCGGAGGGCTCATGGCCACGCGCCAGGCGAGGGCACAAGGGGGCGCGGTAAAGCGCGCGGTTTTCGTCTACACGCCCGACGGCGCGCCGCGGGGCCTCTGGCTCCCGAACGGCACGCGGCTCCGCGCGTCGACGCTCGCCTACGAGGGCCTGCAGTCCCTATGCGCCTTCCGCGAGGTCGAAGTGGTCGCCAGCGGCCACGGCAATGCACGGAAGTGCCTCGGCGAGCTCCGCTGGAGCAACGACTGGACCGCCGACACCATGGACCAGCAGATCGCCACGGTGCTCGGGGGCTCGACGCCCTTCACGTCCTACGTGCTGGGCGTGCAGACGAACTCCTCGTCGGACGCCGTCTCGCGCCGGGCGGGCTCGGCGGTGCCGGCGCAGGACAATCCGGCCGAGGCCTACGCGCAGCTCTTCGGCGGCGCGCCGCCGGCCACGGGGGGCTCGGAATTCCTCCGCCAGCGGCGCCGGGTGATGGACGTGAACCGCGCGGCGCTGACGGAGATCGGCGGGCGCCTCGGCGGCTTCGAGCAGCGGCTCCTCGACGAGCACGCCGCGGCGCTCGCGGAGCTCGAAGACCGGCTCGTCGCCTCCACCATGGGCACGCCCACGGAAGGGTGCTCGGAGCCCGCGTGGAACGCGGGCGGCTACCCGACGAGCGGCAGCACGGACGTGCCCTTCCTGCACACGGCGGAGCTCCAGTCCGACGTGGCCGTCGCCGCGATGAAGTGCGGCATCACCAACGTGCTGACGCTGCAGCTGGGTTGGCATCAGGCGGTCTGGTACGCGCACGACACGGGCTACCGCGGCGATCACCACGGCTCGTGCCACGCGGCGCCGGCCGAGGACAACGCGGAGATGACGAACTACCTGAGCCGCTGCGTCGCCTACCTCATCCGGCGCCTCATGAACGAGGACGACCCGGCGGTGCCCGGGACGAAGATGATCGACAACACGGTGGTCGTACAGGTCACCGACATGGGCGACGGCCAGGACCACAGCGGTGACGCGGGCCCGAACCTCATCGCGACCCGCATGCCGGGCTTCCGCGTCGGCCAGGCCTCGCGCGGCGGCACGAACCTCGAGGTCCTCGAGACCGTCGCCGAAGGCATGGGCCTCGGCAGCTACAAGGGCACGAACCGCGACGCCCACCAGATCTGGCCCTGCGCCGGCGGCCGCACCATCGACGCGCTCCTGACCTGACGTTCCGCCTCGTGGGTGAGGGTGCCTGGCCGGGGTGGCGTGGCGCGGGTAGAGGTAGGGCGTGCGGGTTCTCGTCGTCGATGACCAGCAGCACGTGCGGAAGGCGCTCGAGCTGCTCTTCTCGCTCCGGGGCCTCGACGTGGCCTGCGCCGGGACGCCTGATGCGGCGCTGGAGGCCGTCCGCGCTGGAGGCGTGGGCGTCGTCGTCCAGGACATGAACTTCTCGAAGGCGACGACCTCCGGCGAGGAGGGCGCCGCGCTCTTTCGGAGGCTCCGGGAGCGCGACCCGGGATTGCCCGTCCTGCTCATGACCGCGTGGACCAGCCTCGAGATGGCCGTCGAGCTCGTGCGCGAAGGTGCCGCGGACTACGTCGCCAAGCCCTGGGACGACGAGCGGCTGCTCCGGCGCGTGCAGACGCTGCTCAAGGCGCGGGAGCTCGCCGGAGACGGCCACGACGACGAGGACCACGGCGACCTCATCGCCCAGAGCCCCTCCATGCGAGCGCTCGTGCGCCTCGCGACGAAGGTCGCCCGCGCGGACGTGCCCGTGCTGGTCACGGGACCCAACGGCGCCGGCAAGGAGAAGATCGCCGAGCTCGTTCAATCCCGCTCCGCGCGACGAGACCGCCCCTTCGTGAAGGTCAACGTGGGCGCGCTGCCGGACGAGCTGCTGGAAGCCGAGCTCTTCGGTGCCGAAGCCGGCGCCTTCACCGGCGCCAAGTCCCGCGCCGGACGCTTCGAGGCCGCGGACGGCGGCACGCTCTTCCTCGACGAGCTCGGCACGCTCTCCCTCGAGGGTCAGGCCAAGCTGCTCCGGGTGCTCCAGACCGGAGAGCTGCAGCGCCTCGGCTCGAACGCCACGCGGCGCGTGGACGTGCGCGTCGTGGCGGCCACCAACGCCGACCTGCGCGGCGCCATCGCCGCGGGCCGTTTCCGCGAAGACCTCTTCTACCGCCTCGCGGTCATCGAGCTCGAGGTGCCGCCGCTGGTGGACCGCCCGGAAGACGTCCTGCCCCTCGCCGAGGCCTTCCTGGGCGCCTTCCGCACGGAGGGCTGCGCGTCGCGCTTCGCCGAGGACGCCACCGACGCGCTCCTCGCACACGGCTGGCCCGGCAACGTCCGCGAGCTCTCGAACGCCATCCGGCGGGCCCTGCTGGTCGCGGAAGGCGACGCCATTCACGCCACGGACCTCGCGCTCCGAAGCACACGACAGCCGCCGGCGCCCCGCCCCTCGAGCCCGCAGACGCCGCCCCTCGACGCCGCCGGCGAAGCCGAGCGCGCCCGGGTGCAGGCCGCGCTCCAGGACGCCGACTACGTGGTCGCGCAGGCGGCCGCCGCCCTCGGGCTCAGCCGCCAGGCGCTCTACCGGCGCATGCGGCGCCTCGGGATCACGCTGGAGCGACGCATCGGATGAGCGGGGACCTCGTGCTGGCGGCCCTGGTCGGCCTGGCGCTCGGCGCCGCCGGCGCCGTCCTCGTCGCCCGCGCGCGACCCCGCGCCGCCCCGCCGACGGCCCCCGCGCTCCTCAGGCTCCTCGTCGAGACGACCCCCGTCGCGCTCCTCCTCTACGCCGACGATGGCCGCATCGCCTTCGCCAACCACGCGGCCGACGCGCTCTTCGCCGAGGGCGAGACCCTGGTCGGCCAGAACTTCCTCGGTCTCGTCAGCGCGGCGCCGGCGCCGCTGAAGGAGGCGCTCCTCGGCGAAGGGCAGCTCTTCACGCTGGACGTCGAGGGCCAGGCCGAGACCTACCAGCTCTCCCGCCGGGACGTGCGCTACCAGGGCGGTCCCCACGTCTTGCTGCTGGTCAATCACCTCACCCGGGAGGTGAGCCGGCGCGAGGTGGAGGTCCTGAAGAAGGTCATCCGGGTCATCAGCCACGAGCTGAACAACAGCCTGGCCACGATGCAGTCGCTCCTCACCTCGGCGCAGTTCATCGCCGAGAACCCGGAGCATTCCGGCCGGCTCCTCGAGGTCCTCGTGGCCGTCGAGGAGCGCGCGAAGCACCTCCAGGCCTTCCTCGGGAGCTACGCCGAGCTCGCGCGCATGCCGCGACCCCGGAAGCGACCCCTCGAGTGGCCGGTGCTCTTGGGGCAGCTCCGGGACCTCTTTCCCGCGCTCGTGGTGCCGCCGGACCCCGGGGCGCTCCCGACCACCGACGGCGACGTGACGCAGGTCGAGCAGCTCCTCATCAACCTGATCAAGAACGCCTTCGAAGCGGCGCCCGACGGCCCGGTGGAGCTTCGCGTCGAGGGTCGCCCGGACGGAGCCGTGGCGCTCCGCGTGCTCGATCGCGGCCCCGGCTTCAGCGACGAGGCCCTCGCGAGCGGGCTCTTGCCCTTCTATACGACCAAGCCCGGCGGCTCGGGCATGGGGCTGGCGCTTTGCCGCGAGATCGCCGAGGGGCACGGTGGAAGCCTCGGCATCCGGGCGCGGGAAGACGGGGGTAGCGCCGTGACCTGCACTCTCCCCGCGGCGCACGAGCCCCCGGCAGGACAGCGCGCCCAGCTGACGCTCACCCGGGCGTGAGCGTCCTCAAAGCTGGCGAAGCCGCCCTTTCGACACCATCTTGCCTCGGTGCGTTTCCGCGTCATCGATGGGGCCCGTCGGCTCGCGCTCGGACTGGCCCTCGGCATGCTGCTCGCGCTGAGCCCGGCATCGCCGGCCTTCGCCCACGGCGGCGCGCCGGTGGGCTACGGGTTCACGAGCGATCCGAGCGACCCGGACCTGCAGCTCGTATCGACCACCCGCGGCGCCTTCGTGACGCGGGACGGCGGCCTCACCTGGGCCTCGATCTGCCCCTCGGCCTACGGCGCCTCGTCCACCGAAGAGCCCCGCTTCGTCATCGAAGCGGGGGAAATCGTCGGCGCCGTTTTCGACGGCGTCACCGTGTCCCCGAGCGGCTGCTCCATCGTCCGGCCCGAGCCGAGCCACGACTCCGTGGTGGTCATCGACGTCACCCGGGCGTCCGACGGGCGCCTCTTCGCGCTCCAGTCGGCCGCGGGCGCGCCCAACGACCTTTACGTGCGCGAGGAGGGTCGCTGGCGCTCCACCGGCGGCCCGAGCGAGGACACGCTCTTCGAGCGAGTGGCCATCGCGCCCTCGGACCCGGACGTCATCTACCTGAGCGGCATCCGGCCGCGCACCGTGGACACCCCGCGCGAGGCGTTCATCCATCGCAGCGACGATGGGGGCGAAACCTGGACCGTCTTGCCCTTCGACCTCGGCGAGGCCGGGCGCACTCCCTTCGTCGAAGCCGTCGACCCGACGGACCCGCTGACCGTCTACGTCCGCGTGGAAAACCTCCTCGACGTCGTCGCCGACACCGACGAGCCGCTGCTCCGAAGCACGGATGGCGGCGAGAGCTTCAGCGAGATCCTGCGGGTCCCGCTCTTGCGCGACGTGCACGTCACGATCGACGCCGTCTACGCCGTGGGCGAGCAGCTCGTCGGCTTCGAGGGGGCCTCCGCGCGGCCGAGCGGCCTCTGGCGCTCGCGCGACGGCGGCGACACCTTCACGCACCTGGCGCCCGAAGCGAGCCTCGGCTGCGTCGAGAGCCTCGAAGGCGTGCTCTATCTTTGCGCCGACGAGGTCATCGACGGATACGCGCTCGCCCGCTCGACGGACGGTGGCGAGACCCTCGAGCCCGTCTTCCGCTACCGCGACATGGCGGCGCCCGTCGACTGCGCGCCGGAGGACCCGACGCCACTGGCGTGCGTCTCGGAGGACGCCGACCTCGACCGGGACCTGCGCGCCCTCGACGCCTTGCTGAACGAGCAGGACATGCCCGACGCGACGGGCGGTGGGTGCGCCGCCGCGCCGGTGGCGAGCGCCTGGCCCCTCGCGTTGCTCCTTTGGGCGCGCAGGCGCCGCGGCTGAGGCTGGGCCTCAGACCTCGAAGTCGCCCTCTTCGAGCAGCTCGCCGATGCGATAGAGGAAGCCGTTGGCGTGCACGCCGTCGACCACGCGGTGGTCGTAGGTGAGCGCCATGTACATCACGGGATGGATGGCGATGCTCTCCTCGCCGTCGTGCTCGACCACGACCGGCCGCTTCTTGATGGTGCCGAGGCGGAGGATGCCGACGTTGGGCTGGCTGATGATCGCGCCGCCCACGAGGTTCCCGCGACGGCCCGGGTTCGAGACGCTGAACGTCTTCCCGGCGAGGTCGTCGGGGGTGAGACCGTTGTCGCGCGCCCGCGTCGCGAGGTCGTCCACGGCGCGCACCATGCCGCGCATGGAGAGCCCGTCGGCGTGCTTGATGACGGGCACCACGAGTCCCTTGGGCGTGTCCACGGCGATGCCGAGGTTGATGGCCTTGATCTTCACGTAGGCGTCGTCGAGCACCCGGGCGTTGAGCTCTGGGAACTCCTTGAGCGCCCGCGCCGTCGCCATGAGCACGAAGCCCAGATAGGTAAGCGAAAGGCCTTCCTTCTTGTACGCGCCCTTGTGGGCGTTCCGCAGCTTGGCCGTCTTGTGGAGATCGGTCTCCGCGAAGGTCACGACCTCCGGGGACGTGTGCTTCGAGTAGATCATGTGGTCGGCGATGATTCGCCGACGCCGCGTGAAGGGGACGATCTCGTCGCCCGGCGCCTCTCGGTAAGGAGGCACGCGGAACGCGCCGCTCGGGACCTGCACGCCCGCGGCGCCGCCGGCGCTCGTCGGCGCGGGGCGCGGAGGAGGCGGCGCCGGAGCGCGGGGCGGGGG
>ERZ1740059.1412-NODE-1412-length-12051-cov-9.186145_pt1 | contig 12051 bp, 8 predicted proteins | sample MGYA00581744_ERZ1740059 | MGnify/ENA primary metagenome ERZ1740059 (study PRJEB43018, sample SAMN04849738) | marine metagenome | isolation source: floating plastic debris | place: Pacific Ocean | collected 2008-08-28 | study: EMG produced TPA metagenomics... | reverse complement strand
TTGTCAATAAAGTCTGAAATACTCGCATTACTTCTTACTCAGCTTATACTCTAAAATTAGATGTGTTATCCTCCAAGCCTATCCTAAGGATATGGCTTTGCGTAGTAGCCTTTTTCTGCGTGTTGCTCCCAATTCCCACAGTATGTACCGACTGCCGTGGAGCTTACAGCTTGGGGGTTTTTCAAAAAATGGCTCAAAATAAACAAGCACGGATGCGAGGTAATGTCGCTTCCGTACTGTATTCGTAAAAATATTGTTCTACAACCTTCATCAATGCTCTATATCCGAGTGATAGTGGGATTATCGTTCTACTATACTTGTTTTCTGAAATAAAGTATCGCATTTGTTATCAACAACAACGCAAATGCTGCTAAGTGCTTGTTGATAATGATCCATATCATCTTGTTCGAGAGAAATTTTCGCAGCCCTTTGTAAATCTTCTATTGCTTGCTGACGATATATATTAGATCCGCCTCCCCCATACTGGGCCAGTTCGTAGCGAACTAAACCTCGTTTGAGATAGACTTTTGGCAATTTAGAATTAAGCTGCAACGCTTGATTGAAATCTTCGAGTGCTTCTTTGTATTCTTGCTCGAAGTTACTGCTATATTGAGCTAATTGATAGCGAACTAAACCCTTTTGATAGAAAGCTTCTGGTCTTCTCGAATCAATATTTAAGGCTCGATTAAAGTCGTTAATTGCTCTTAAATAATCTTTTTGGGAATCACCGCTGAATTTTGCGATTTGAGAACGGACGATGCCCCTTCTGATGTAAGCTTCCACCTCGTCACGGTCAATTCTTAAGGCATGGTTGTAGTCTTCAATAGCCAATCTATATTCTTTATCGGGGTCACTACTATATTCGGCGAGCATATAGCGAACATTACCGCGATTGACAAAAGCTTTCACTTGGTTTGGATTTAACTTGATCGCGTGAGTATAATCTGTAAGTGCTGCTTCATATTCTTTTAAATTGTAATGGGAATTGCCGCGATTGACATAAGCTTTTACGTCATCGGGTTTTTTTTGAATTGCCCGAGCGAAATTAGAAATAGCTTCTTCATATTTTCGCACTTTATAGGCAGCACGACCCTGTTTGTAGTAATCCGTAAAACTTCTTTTCTTTTGATCTGATTTGGAACTCATCAAAGTTTGTTGAGCATACTGATTTTTATCCACAGTAGATGTCGTAAACTTTGTTACTATATCTAAGTAGCCCAGGGTTAAAAAGCCAAGCAAGCACAAAATAACAGGGTAAAATTTTGGCTTTTGGTTGGGTTGATAGTAAGAAATATTTCGCCGAACTTGCGGTTGCTGGCGACGAGTAAACTGTCTTGATGCAGCTACTGTAGTAGCTGCCGTTCGCCTCCTTGGAGTGGGGGTGGTGCGTCGGCGTTTGGGCATGGGACGCGGCTTTAAGTGTTGCTTGGCCGCTACAGCTTGAGTCGATGGAAAAGGATCTCTTCCACCTAATTTTGCACTACGTTCGCACCAAGGACATTTATGCTGGTGGTTGCTGTAAAGATGTTGGGGGTTTTTCTCACATGCTATTAGAGCATTTTCTGCTTCAGCTAATGCCAGCAGCCAGGTTTGGGCATTCGGACGAATATTGGGATTGTTATGACCATCTTCAAAACAACGTATAAAAAGTTGTTGCAGGGTGGGATGAAGAATCTCCCAAGAGGGTGCAATGGGTGTAGGAATATAAGGTACGCGCCGATTGATGCTGTAAGTAAAATGCCCTTTGGCAATCCGTGCTTCGTAGGGTGGCGGTTCACCTAAGGACTGAAAAATACCAGAAAACGGATGGGTTCCTTCCATCAAGAGTTGAAATATCAGCACCCCTAACCCAAATAAGTCATGGGAAATTGTGCGATCGCATTCGGAAAATGTTTTATTTTGTAGTTCTGGTGGAGTAAATTCGGGTTTACCTACGGGGGTGCGATAAACGATGTCGGTTCCTGGATCTTTTACTTGAAAGGAATCTGTGTCTACCACTGTCACTAAGGCCGTATCGCTGACCAAAATATTCGATTCGTTTACATCACCAACACAGTATCCAGCTTGGTGCAAAGCAGCGAATGCGGCTGCCAAGTTACGAGCAGTACGAAGTAGATATTGATAGCTAAATAGAGGACAATGCTGACGGCGGGTTCTCGGGTTATAAAAATCAATAATGGGACGCATTCCTCGAATGCGCGGCATGATAAAACCAATAATTTGATTGCTACCGTCTGCGGCTCGGATTAGCTCGGAGGGCCAAGCGATGGAGATATGTCCTAAAGATGCGGTGGGATTTTCTGGCGGGTGAAGAACCATCGCCTCTAGCTTACCGGCCTTTTTTCTATCTGGCTTATGGTAAACTTTGGCAACCATTTCAGCATCTGATGGTACTGTGTAGATGCACGCTTCACCACCACGCCCCAAAATGACGTTAAGGTTCGTCGGAACAACTTTTTGATTGGGAAGACAGCGTAGTACCTGCATTTTAAAATTACACTTTATTGTTTAAATTGGACTGCGACTCAACAGTACCAACAGCCTTAGTCAATACGGTTATCAATCGCTTAATGCTGCTATTACCAAGGTTAAGTCATCATCGGTACGTTGAGTAATTTTTTCGGAACGCAAAAACTTAACCAATTGCTCTTTTGCCCCCTTTAACTCTTGAGCATTCGCTACAAAGTCAAATAGGGGCAGAAAGAATGGCTTATGCGGTAAACCGACAGCCATATTTATCGCCAGCATTTGCAGCCCGTCAGTGAGAATTGCGATGTTGGTAATATCCTGACGAGATACATTGACTTGCACCGAATCTAAGGCTGTGGGCGAAGTCAAGAAACTGGTTTCATTAATATATTCGCCATTATCCGGAAGGGTTAAAGCCGTTAAGTTACCCACGGTATCTTTGACGACTGCAACACCATCCCCCACTTGAGCTACTACAGCTACCTCCGCTGTGGCTACCACAATAATTAAAGTTGTCGCTAAATCTTTTGGTGGTCTGTTTGAAGCTATTGCTTCTTCTTCGACTGCTGTTTTTGCAGCCAAAATTGCTTCACTCAGTAGAGATTTCGCTCTTGTATCGTCGCCAAGAGTATGTTGGTTAATCTGCTTGAGGGATATATTTTCAATTGCTGCTTCTGTTGCAACCATTGCTCCAACCTTCCCAAGACTTGCACTTCCCGCGCCATCTGCTGCGGCTGCTACCAATATATTATTTGGCAACATCGCCCAGTGATGGGCATCCTGACAAAGTTGGGAGTTCTTTATATGGCTAGTGCCACAAACTGATGCACCCACTACCCGCCAGTGAAGCTTTTGTCTTGAACTGTTCATAAACTTACATTACCGCAAGGGCTGTTTAATTGTTGTACTTGGACTATATTAAACAGAACCCCAGCCAATTGGCGGCAGAGCTACTTGCTCATCTACTTTTGAGTGAGAAACTGCTGACATACTAGCAGATAACCACACAAACATTTCAACGAAATTTAATCCCTTCAGCTTCAGAGGAGTACGCACTGCTAACTGGCTTAGGCGCGTCATATTGGCATTTTCTACTCCTACAGAGAAAAAGGCTACGCGTTTATTTGATTCGTCACTTTGCAGCCGCTGCGATGCTTGATCTATAACTTCATCGAGTTCTCCTTGTGGTTCGCCATCTGTAATCATAAATATCCAAGGACGATAGTAAGCAACACCATTAGAGCGATACTGAGCTTTACGTTCTTGAATCAAGTCTAAAGATTTGTGAATACCAGCACCCATACTTGTCAATCCTTGTGCTGTTAATATAGGCGGAGTAAATTGGTCGGCAGTCACAAAATCTTGTACTACATTTATATTGCTATCAAAGGTAACTATAGATACTTCAACTCTTCTTGATGCTAGTGAGTTTTTAGTCAATTCATCCTTAAAACTAAGCAAGCCTTGATTTAAAGCATCTATTGCTGCTCCTTGCATCGACCCGGATGTATCTAGCAACAAGACGCAAGGACAACGAGGTTCTGGGTTCTCTGCGAAATCAACTACTTCATCTAGTCTTAAGGTATCGGACATAACTTTCGGTGCTATATTAAAGTTCTAAGGTTTGATTTCCGGTTGTTCAAAGTATATAGTTTAAAGCTCCAAACGAACCATAGTTTTGGCGCTTTAAGGGATGGTTTTTTCTATTGTTGTTTGCCAATTACAAATGCATTCTTACCTACATCATTCAACAAACTTTTAGGATTTTTCATTAAACCATAGGCATTATTTGCTCGAAGTTGGATTAACTGGATCTTTATTAATTATAAGGATTTATATACATAATAATTCTAGAATACAATAAATCCGGACCTATGCATGGGTGGAAACTTAAAGATTATATGTAGAAAAATCTCAGATTGGATGAAATACCTATGCCTAAGGGATTATCTCCTATTAGAAAGAGAGTTAATTAAGTGACATAAAAACCTAACAAAGTAACTTATCCTAAAAGAATTGTAGATTGGGATATTGTCAAAATAAATGTAACAATTTAACTGTGATGTAATATTTTTAGCTGTTAATATATCCATATTAGAAATATACGAATTGATTCATACAGAATATTCATTATTTAATACTTAATAATATTCAATTAATGTTTATAAATATTTAGTTTTGTTTACTGTAATTCTCTATCCTATATGAATAATTTTGCAACTTTCACAAAATTACCTCCCCTAAGTTTGTTAAGACACTTATCTAGTTGCTTTGAAAATACTTGTTTGCAAGTTCAAAGCAATTCAGTTAATTGGTTGATTTACTTAGAAGAAGGTAAAATCGCTTATGCAACTCATTCTATTGAACCTTTTGATAGACTTGAGCGTCACTTGCGTCGGCTTTCGCTTCAAATTCCAACTTTAACCAGCGAAATTCGCGTACAGTTACGCATGATGTTTGAACCTGATTCACAAAATCAGTCAATTCAAACTACAGAAATTACACCTGAATCAACATCTCCTCAACAACCTACAGATTATCAAGCTATTTGCTGGTTAGTAAGTCAAAGATATTTAAATCCAACACAAGCGGCTATACTAATTCAAGAATTAGTTAAAGAAGTTATTGAATCATTCCTATTAATCAAAAAAGGAACCTACGAATTTCAGAAAAGTTTAAGTATATCTCCCAAAATTTGCCGACTTGATGCCGAAAAGTTATTAGTAGTTTCTCAAGATAGATTAGAATCTTGGCAAAGTCTCGCTCCACATATTACTTCTCCACTTCAACGGCCTTATTTATGGATTAATACGAAAACTCAAGTACAAAAAATTTCTGAAATTCAGCCAAATTTAGTTAACTGGATGAAGGGTTTTAGCTTGCGCCATCTTGCTGTAATTATGAATCAAGATGAACTCCAGTTAGCGCAGAGTTTATATCCCCATATCCAGAGTGGAGCAATTTTACTGCACGAACCAGATCCACCATTTGATAAACTACCTAATACTGATAATGGGGTATCCCATAATCCTAAAAAGATAACGCAATTTATCAATACAGAACTAGCTGACACTATAGAAACATTACCAGTAAATAGTACTAAAGAACAACCGATTGTTCCGAAACAGAAACAGACAATACCTGTTAATAAAGTAACAATTAAACAATCGGAACAGCTTTCTTCTACACCAACAGAAAAAGTTGAAGTCACAAAGCCAGATGAAAATAAACCTATTACTCCTACGGAAACTGTACTACCACGGAAAGTTTACAAAATTGTTTCTGTAGATGATAGTCCAGTAATACTCAAAGAAATTAGCCGTTTTTTAGAAGATGAGAGCTTTTCTGTTGTTACCATCGATAATCCTCTTAAAGCTGTAATGTCTATTATTCGACACCAGCCAGATTTAATCTTATTAGATTTAAATATGGAAGGAATTGATGGTTATGAATTATGTCGGATAATACGAAATAACTCAAAATTTAAAAATACTCCCATCGTTATGGTGACGGGAAGTAAAGGATTTGTAGACAAAGTAAAAGCAAGATTAGTCGGAGCTAGCGGCTATTTAACTAAACCTTTTACTCGTGCAGATCTACTGAAAATGGTCTTTATGCATTTAACTTAATTAGTCACAACAGTATCAGTTATAACTTATCGAATGCGGCGGAAGCTTTATCTTTTGCTTGCCGTTTTATTCGAGCAAATTACTACTAAATATGGATAGCGGGGAGAAAAATATGACTACAATTTTAGTTGTTGAAGATACTCCTTCTCAGCTAGAGTTAATGAAGATTTTCTTGCAGGAAGGCGGCTATGAGGTGATTCGAGCAGCAGATGCTCAAGATGGTTTAGAACAAGTGCGGCTGCATCAGGTTGATGGGATTATTACTGATGTCATTATGCCCGGAATGAGCGGCTTTGAATTTTGTCGTCAATTAAAACGAAATTCAGATACACAAAAGATACCGATTATTTTTTGTAGTTCTAAGAATAAAGATATCGATCGTATTTGGGGAATGAAACAAGGAGCAGATATATATCTGACGAAGCCATTCACTAAACAACAACTACTTGATGCAGTCAAGTCTATAACTATCTAACCATTTTACTAATTTATTTAATTTTACAGTGTATCTACCTAAAATACAACTTTTTTTCAAATGCGTTAACAAAGTTTAACGCTTAATTTTTATTTTAACGACTAAATTTTATTTATTCTCTTACTGATTAAAAATTTACCAATTCTGTATCGGTGACCTGTTTGATGTACAGACTGCAATATCTTTAAAAAATACCGAGAACTAAAAACTTCCTATTAATTGTTTTCATCCTCTACTTGATAGAGGTTTTTAATTTTTAGGGTTTGTATTTAGTAATATTCGCGATCGACAACAATCATCTTAAAAGCTCTTTTGTCCTCCTAAAATATCTAATACAAGTAATTAACTGTTATTTATTTTACTTTAAATAGCTGAACCATGGTCTAGAATATAATTACATTCGTAAGAAAGCCTCCGAAAAAAAAACTGAATATTGCAATTAACTGACTGATGAATTTTTCCAGCAATAGTCAAAATCTATATCAGTAATAAAAAGAAATGAAACCTAAGAAGCTTGTATTGCTAACGATTTTGTTCTGTATCCAGTTTGCAACAGTATCAGAAGTTGTACGAGCAAGAGAAGTTGATGATCTCCAAAGTTTCTGCTCCAAATTTCCTTTTAACTCCGAATGTAAAGGTTATAAAGCCACAGTTCCTGTTTCCCTTGATACTCGTCCTGGTAAAAAAGCTAAATGTCTTTTCAGTGGTGACGAAAAAGGAAAGAGTTGCAAAGTTGATGTTACCAACGAGCAAGTCAAGTTCTATTTGGAAATTGGGAAAGGATTGGATGCTTTAGAAGGGGAAAAGAATACAAAAGAAGTTATTATTCCCATGAAGACAATTAAGTCTTTCTCGTACTCTGAAAAAAAGAAAATTGATGTTGGTGCGGTTCTAGCTTTCGGAGTCTGGGGATTACTGGCAAAGAGAAAGCGATCTACAATTGCAATACGTTACCAGGAGGAAGCAGAAGCTCCTCAAAAGCAAGTCGTGTTTGTTACTGGTAGAAAAAATGGTAGAAAAATTCGTCCCCAATTAGAACTCCAAACAGGTTTAGTTGCTGATATTTTCGACGTTAATTGATAAACTTAATTCATTGATTTTTAAACAATGATAAATTTGGCGATACTCGAAACGTCTGCCCCAGGGACTATCGCCAAATTTTTTACTTGATATTTGAATTTACTTAAAACAAAAATTCTATATTAACTCCTAAGCCCCTTCGTTTCTTCGGTCCATTCCCATTTAAAATAGTCTGTGCGTGTTTATTCAATCGCTATTTTTAATCGCATAAGCAAATATATTCCATGCGTATTTCTTTAAGTTGGCTAGAAGAACTTGTAGAGTTAAAATTAAATCCCGAAGACCTGGCAGAAACACTGACAATGGCGGGGTTTGAAGTAGAAGATATTGAAGATCGTCGCACTTGGGCTGATGGGGTTGTGATAGGGAAAGTTGTCCAACGAGAACAGCACCCAAATGCTGATAAACTAAGCGTTTGCCAGGTTGATGTGGGCAAAGGCGAAAATTTAAATATTGTCTGCGGTGCTGCGAATGTTCGTGCAGATATATATGTGCCAGTTGCAACTGTAGGTACTTACTTACCAAATAAAGATTTAAAGATTAAACCGGCTAAACTACGCGGCGTACCTTCTCAAGGGATGATTTGTTCTTTGGAAGAATTAGGTTTACCTACCGAAGTAGACGGAATTCATATTTTTTCTGGGGAAAACATAACAATTGGTTCAGATGTACGTCCCCTGTTGGGTTTGAACGATGTCATTTTAGATGTAACCGCTACCGCAAACCGTGCCGATGCTTTGAGTATGGTAGGGATAGCCCGAGAAGTTGCGGCGATAACTGGTGAAAAGCTGAAAATCCCTCAAGCAGAAGAAATATCGGTTCCTAAAGGTGCGGGAAATTTAAGTATCAAAGTGGATGATACGAAAGCTTGCCCTGCTTATATTGGAACGGTTATTGAACAAGTGAAAATCGCTCCATCTCCGGAATGGTTGCAGCAACGGTTATTAGCTGCCGGAGTTAGACCGATTAGCAACATAGTTGATATTACTAACTATGTCATGTTGGAATGGGGACAACCACTACACGCATTCGATCGCACTAGACTCGAAGGTATTGCTGGTAGTGAGGATATCAGTATTGGGGTGAGGTTTGCTAGCAACGGGGAAACTCTCAAAACACTGGATGGAAAAAATCGCCAATTATCAACTCAAAATTTGTTGATTACCGTTAACGATAAACCCGTGGCTTTAGCGGGAGTCATGGGTGGAGAAGAAAGTGAAGTTCATCACAGAACCGAAAATTTAGTTTTAGAAGCAGCTTTATTTGATACAGCAGCTATTCGTCGTTCATCTCGCAGCGTTGGTTTGAGAAGCGAATCCTCTACGAGGTATGAGCGAGGAGTAAATCATGCCGAGTTAGAAGTTGCTACTCGCCGTGCTTTGTCGTTAATTGTGGAAATTGCTGGGGGTACTTTAGCAACTCAAGAAATTTCCAATACCCTTCCTGAGGCTTCTACTTTTTCTCGTTCAATTGAATTGCGTTTAGATCGAGTTAATCAGATACTTGGCCCTGTAGAATTGGGAGAGAAAACCGGAGAAATTGAAAGCACGGATGTAGAGGGGATTTTAACCGCTTTGGGATGTCGATTAACTGTTTCTGGTGACGGAGTTTGGACAGTTTCCGTACCTCCCTATAGGTACCGCGATTTAGAAAGAGAAATTGATTTAATCGAAGAAATCGCTCGTTTGTACGGTTACGATCGCCTTTGCGATACTTTACCAGAAAAGCCGGAAGTTGGCTATTTACCAGTAGATCAAGAATTAATTCGTAAATTACGAGCCACATTCCGCGCTACTGGGTTAACGGAATTGATGCACTATTCCTTGGTGAAACCAGGGGAAGATAGACAAGTGGTATTGAGTAACCCGTTATTTACGGAATATTCAGCATTACGAACTGATTTGATATCTGGTTTGATTGATGCGTTTCAATACAATATTGAAAAAGGAAACGGTGCCCTTAACGGCTTTGAAATCGGGAAGATTTTCTGGGAAGAAGAAGAAGGTTTTCAGGAAACAGAAATCGTCGCCGGAATTATGGGAGGCGATATTACCAATAGTAAGTGGATGAATGGTGGCACTCAGCAATCTATGAGTTGGTTTGAAGCCAAGGGTATTTTAGAAAGCGTTTTTCAAGTCATGGGATTGGAGGTAGAATATCATTCCGATAGACGCGATGAACGTTTGCATCCAGGGCGCACTGCTTCACTTTGGCTTGGTGGCAACAGATTGGGTGTATTTGGACAAGTGCATCCTCAACTTCGCAGCCAAAAAGATTTGCCGGATGACATATATGTATTTCAACTTAGTTTAGAAGTTATTTTAGATGCTATGGAGAGCGACGAAATACTAGTACCAAAATTTAAATCTTATTCTAGTTATCCGCCATCCGATCGAGATATTGCCTTTTTCGCACCCGTTAATTTAACAGTCGCCGAAATTGAAAAAGCGATTACCAAAGCGGGTAAAAATTTGTTAGATTCAGTCGAATTATTTGATGAATATCGCGGCGAAAATGTACCGGAAGGGCAAAGAAGTTTAGCATTTCGCTTAATTTATCGTTTGAGCTCGCGCACTCTTACTGATGCTGATGTTGAACCCGTACATCAAAGTGTTAGAGATACTTTGGTTGAACAATTTGGGGTAAGTTTAAGAAGTTAGGAGTTAGGAGTTAGGGGTTAGGAGTTAGGAGTTAGGAATTAGGAGTTAGGAGTTAGGAGTTAGGAGTTAGGAGTTAGGAGTTAGGAGTTAGGAGTTGGTGATTAGTTATCAACTATCGGTGAAATCAAGCTCATCTATTTAATCAGCGATCGATCATGGCTAAATACATAATGTTGGGAAGTTACTGCGAAAACGTTTTAGAAAAACGTGCACCTTATCGTCAAGAACATTTAGATGGATTGGCGAAGCAGAAAGAAGATGGTACTTTAGTTACGATAGGTCCTACCAAGGATACTACTCAAGTTTTTGGTATTTACGAAGCAGCAGATGAAGCGACGGTGCGTGAATTGGTAGAAAACGATCCTTATTGGAAAAATGGAATTTGGACTGAGTATTTTGTGAAAGAGTGGGTACAAGCTTTTTGAAAATTGACAGTTGAAACAATAAATCACTGAAATCATTTTTGGTACGTAGTTGCGCTTTAGCGCTAAAGCGTAACTACGTACCATTATCTAAGGATTTATTCCCATTCCAAGCTTGATAAAATTCACTATAATTCATCTTTTCTGCACAATACCACAGGAGTTTATAACAGTGTCGAGATTCTTCTAAATTTATATCGTTAATTTCTTCAAAAAAACAATCTTTCAAAGATATAATTAATTGTGGAATTCCTTCGTCACCAATAATCTTTTTCAAATCTTCGGCAGCATTTTTTCTATCTGAATCTTTTTTTGCTGATTTGACAAGATTTATTAAGGTATTAAAAGCAAGTTGATTATTTGGTTTTAATTTTGCTAAACTAGAAGCCCTACGTCTTTTACTATCATCGTTTTTTGCAGATTCAATACCTTCAATTAGAGCGGCAATTGCTTTGTCGTTATTTTTAGATTTATTCTGAGATTTATTCTGAGATTTTCGTGTTGTTGGTTTATTGTCTTTCTTTTTCTGCTTTTTCGACAGATTTAGTGAAAGTGCAATTTGATTGTATGGATGAATAGTTAATAAATTTTCTGCTGCATGTTGCTTTTGTAATAGATTTGTTGATGAAATAATTATTTTTTCTAAAGCTGCGATCGCAATTTCATTTCCTGCTTCGCATTTACCCAAGCTGAATGCCGCTTTTCTACGAATAGATTCTTTTTTAGTTGACTGAATTATTTTAATTAATGCTGCTGCAGCAATTTGATTTCCCGGCTCAACTTTCCCCAAACTATCTGCTGCTTGCCAACGTAAATTTTCATGCAAGAAAGATGTGACTATTTTTTCTAATGTAGAAATTGCTATTTTATTACCAGGATCGAATACTTTTCCTAAACTATAAGCTGCATTCCAAGTATCAAAATCACTTTGACTCGATGCAATAAATTCTTCTAAAGCACTAATAGCACAATTGCGATCGGTTTTTAACAATGCAACTCGCGCACCTTCTACAATTGGTGAGGGATATCTCCACCATTTTTGTTGTGTGGGATGAAAATAACCAAAGCGCCATTTAATCAATTGTTTTAAAATTTGTTCGCAGAAAGAACAATCTGCAAATTCTGCAATTCCTTCGGCGGCTAAAAAATAAGCTTGATAGCGATAAAATCCACCACAACCGTCTTCAAAATTGATTAACGCTTTGATAAATTCTTCTTTACTTTCTTGGGGAATATCATCCCTACCAAACCATAGTAGAATTACTTCGCGCCATTGGTAGTTGAAGATGGGGAGGTGGGGAGGAGGGGAGCTGGGG
>ERZ1740059.1410-NODE-1410-length-12057-cov-6.055991_pt1 | contig 12057 bp, 7 predicted proteins | sample MGYA00581744_ERZ1740059 | MGnify/ENA primary metagenome ERZ1740059 (study PRJEB43018, sample SAMN04849738) | marine metagenome | isolation source: floating plastic debris | place: Pacific Ocean | collected 2008-08-28 | study: EMG produced TPA metagenomics... | reverse complement strand
TTGACAGTTTCGTCGAAACTACGGAGTCGCTTGACGCTGAAGTATCAGCAGAACCGGAGTTCGTCTCAAACGAAGCTGACACTCTCGACCTCTCAGACCCGGCGGACGCACCAGATGCCGAACCGGAACTGGAAACCGTCACAGCAGCTGCTGACACCGTCCCCGCTTCAGGCGAGACCTACAGCTTAAGCGGCATCGGGGCCGGTTTTGGCCTCGGCGCCCTGTCCGCCAGGACCGAAGCCAGCGGGATCCCCGGACCCAGCTCACCGAGCGTTGAAACGGGTGAGAAGGTCGTCATTGACGCGACGGACGACGTTCTCCCCAAGCCAGAAGGCAATCTGAACGTCTCACTTGCTGAAACCGCATCGGCAGCTGTTGGCAGCGCAAATACTATGGCAGACGCCAGCGGCCCGGCAGAAGAAACGTCCGAAACTGAGTCCGATATTCTCAAACCCCGGACACGTTTTAATCCTTGGGATTGACCCCCGTAGGCATCAATCTGGCCTGAAAAAGGGCGCGCTTTCTTCTTGCGCGCCCTTTTTCGGACCTTTGAGTTGCAGCTCGGCCACAGAATCCGCACGTGTAAACTTTTTTACAGTCACGCACGCACGGAACGCTTGCCGCATAGACAGATCAACGAATATCTCCCGTCGCGAAGGCGTCTTAAATCAAGGTGCCCCAATCTCGAAAGAAAGCGACGACGGATGGCTCTCAAAACGTCTCTTAAACTCTCTTCCGCGGCATTGATCCTGGCAGGTCTTGCAGCGGCCCCTGCCCTGGCGCAAGATAATGAAGACGCCGACGCGCGCCGTCTCGACCCGGTGGTCACAACGGCCCAACGCGTTGAGCAGGACGCTCAGGATGTCCCGATCTCAATCACGACGGTATCGGGCGAAAAACTTGATAATATCAAGGCCGGCGGCGCCGATATCCGTTTCCTTTCGGCTCGCGTCCCGAGCGTGATTGCAGAAAGCTCGTTCGGCCGTGCCTTTCCGCGTTTTTATATTCGCGGGATCGGAAATACTGATTTTGACCTGAATTCATCCCAGCCGGTTTCACTGGTCTATGACGACGTCCCCTATGAAAGTCCGATCCTGAAAGGCTTTCCAGTCTTTGATGTCGAGGGCGTTGAAGTCTTGCGCGGTCCGCAGGGAACCCTGTTCGGACGAAACACACCGGGCGGCATCATCAAGTTTGACAGCGTCAAGGCAGGCGAAGACTTGAATGGCTTTGTGAAAGGTTCTTTTGGCTCCTACAATACGACGGAAGTCGAAGCGGCCATCGGGTTTCGTCTCAACGAACAGTTAGCGCTGCGTTTCTCTGGCCTGTTCCAACAACGCGATGATTTTGTCGACAACGCCTTTACGGGCGAGAATGATGCGTTCGAAGGCTTTGAAGAGTCGGCTTATCGCGTGCAGGGCTTGTGGTCACCGCTGGCCACGACCGATGTCCTGGTCAACATTCATGGTCGTCAGAATGATAGTGATGCCCGTCTGTTCCGGGCAAATATCATCGATCAGGGATCAGGCGGACTATCCGACAGTTTCGATTTTGATACAGTCTTCTTTGATGGTCAGAACGACCTTGAGCAGGATTCGTTCGGCGTCACGGTCCGCGTGGATCACGAAGTCACGGATGCGCTCGATCTGACTTATGTCTATGGTAACGAGTCCGCTAGCGTATTCTCCCGTGGGGATATCGATGGCGGATTCGGCGCGGCTTTCCTCGGCGCTGGAAATTTCGGTCCGGGATTCATTCCCTTCCCATCCGAAAGCGCTGGCGGGGTCGATGACTTGCAACAGATAACGCACGAAGCCCGTCTCGCCTTTGACGATGGCGGCCCCCTGCGTGGACAAGCCGGTATCTTTATCTTTGATGAGAAAGTGAACATCTCGTCGTTGAGCTTCGATACTCTGGGGCCCGGTCAGCCTGTGAACGGCATTGCCCTGCGCAATCAGGACACCGATTCAACCGGCATCTTTGCCTCATTGGCCTATGATTTGTCTGACGAGGTCACGGTCGCCGGCGGATTGCGCTTCACCGACGAAGAGAAAGAGTTCACTGCCGGACGTTCCATCGGTCCTTTCGGCTCGGGCGCGCTCGCCCCACGCACTGTTGTCGTGGGCGATGATCAGATCAGCTGGGATCTATCGGCCACCTACCGTCAATCGGAAGATGTCTCCTATTATGCCAAGATTGCCCGTGGATTCCGTGGACCCTCGGTTCAGGGCCGCCTGGTCTTTGGTGACACAATCTCCAACGCAGACAGTGAGACCGTGTTATCATACGAAGCCGGCGTGAAGTCAGAACTCTATGACAATCGCGTACGCGCCAACGCCAACGTGTTCTTCTACACTTTGGAAGATCAGCAACTGACCATTGTCGGCGGGCTGGACAATACGGTGGCTCTGTTCAACGCGGATGAAAGCCAGGGTTACGGCTTCGAAGCGGATATTGAAGCCCTGGTCACGGACAATCTGATTGTCACGGGCGGGCTGTCCTACAACGATACCGAAATCAAGGACGACTTGCTCCTGTCGCCCGGATGCGGCGCGCCATGTACCGTCCTTGATCCCGCTGTGGATGTTGATGGTCAGACCTTCTTCAACATCTCGGGTAACTCATTCCCGAATGCGCCGGAATGGATCGCCAATTTCACGGCTCGTTACGGCATGCCATTCCAGGATGGTGAACTTTATGTCTTCACCGACTGGTCATTCAAAGGTGAAACCAACTTCTTCCTCTATGAAAGCGTCGAGTTCGTTGAGGACGGGTATTGGCTCGGTGGTCTGCGAGCAGGCTGGGAAGGCAATAATGGCGTGAGCGTATCAGCCTTTGTCCGCAACCTGACCGACGAGTTGGTGCTTGAAGGCGGAATTGATTTCAACAATCTGACCGGGTTCGTGAACGAGCCGCGCACCTGGGGCATCGAGCTGGGCACCAAGTTCTAGGCTGCCTCAAAATTAATTCGAAAGGCCCCGCAGAATCACCTGCGGGGCCTTTTTTATTCTGCGGGCACGCGCGCCGGGTGTTGCCAGCCGCGCCCGGTCACCATTCTGAACAGGCGCTGTAGCGGTTTCATGGTCATGATCCGGTACACGGCAGGCGTGAAGTAAAGCGCCAGGATCGCTGATCCGGCAACACCGCCGGCAATCCCGGTTGCCAGCGGCATCCAGAACACGTCGCCTTGCAGGATAATCGGAACAAAGCCACCCATCGTGGTCAGCGTTGTGGCCACAATATGCCGCGTCGCCGCCACCACGATTTCACGCTGCGCAATGACATCATCATTGCGCGCCGCTTCATTATTGGTCAGCAGCGACAGAACAACGATCGTGCCATTGATCGAAATACCGAGCAGACCCAGCGCACCGAGAATTGCGTTAAAGCCGAGCGGTAAGTTGAACATCCAGACGCCGGCAAACGCCAACCCCATAGCCATAAACCCGACCCCCATAACCAGGAATGCCATGCGGAACGAGTTGAACACCAAGGCGACCGCGCCAAGCATAACCAGAACAAGTGGCACAGCGAGGGAGGCCAGACTGGTGATCGCATCATTACCATTGCTCGACACACCGCCCTCGATCCACTCATAGCCCGGGGGCAATTCAAATCCGGAAGCTTCGAGATTTTCCTTGAATTTATCATTGATTGGCGCCGGCAATGCATAAGGTTGAACATAGCCGAATACTTCATTGATCCGTTTGCCATCGAGCCGCACAATGGTTGCGGTTTCCGGCTCCAGTGTCAGCGTCCCAAGCGCTGACAGAGGCGTGCCGCCGCCCGGCCGCGCATTGCTGATCGTCTTCGAGCGCAATTCAGAAAGTTCAGAGCGTCGCTCTTCCGGAGCGATAACGCGGACGGGAATTTCCTCGACCCCTTCCAGGATCGACCCGGCTTGAACGCCTTCGAGTTCTGCACGAATTTCGCTCGCCAGACCGGTCAGCCGAACGCCCGACATCGCCGTTGCGGTCTCATCCGCTTGCAGCGTCACGATCGGGGCGCCGACCTGCAGTCGCGAACTTGTAAAAGTCACGCCTGGCGTTTGCGCCAGGACCTGGCGCGCCTGATTGCCGAGATCGTTCAGCACCTCCAGGTTATCGCCACGGATCGAAAACGCGATCGGCGCTGGCACAGGCGGTCCCTGCTCGAAAGGTGATGCCAGGATCTGCGCTTGCGGAAATTCCCGACGCAGCGTGGCCTGGACATCTGTCACCAGAATGCGCGTGGTTTCATTATTGGCAAGTTGGACAAATCCATTAGCATAACCCGGCACGCCTTCGGTATTGTTCATGCTGTTATAGTAGACGCGCGGACCTGGTTCACCGACGACGAAGTGCATGCTTTCAATGTCAGGATACTGATCACGCAGGAAAGCATCCACCTCCAGCACGATGTCGCGGGCTTCATAGATTGTCGCGCTCGGATTGAGCGAGATATCGATCTGGAATTGATCGCGTTCGGTTTGCGGGAAGAATTGACCGGGCAAGAGGCTGGCGAGATAGAAACCGATCGCCACCGGAACCACGCCGAGCAGAACCCCGATCAGTGGATTGCGCAGCACACGCTCGATGCTCCAGCGATATCCATCTGTCAGCAGGCTGAATTTGATGCCATCACGCCAGAACCAGCTTCGCTCTCCAGGAATGGGCTTGCGGTCCAGCATGCCGGCCAGCGCTGGAATAACGGTCATCGCAACGAGGAAGGACATGATCACCGACAGAATGACCGATGTACCGATCATGCCGATAAACTCACCGGCAGCGCCGGGCATGAAGGCAATCGGTGCAAAGGCGAGGACTGTGGTCAGGGTCGATGCGAAGAGCGGTCCAAAAAGTTTTTTCAGCGCCTCATCAATGGCTTCCAGAATGGTTCGACCATGCACCCGCTCCTGCTCATACTCATCGACGACGACAATCGCATTATCGATCAACAGGCCGAGCGAGATGACCAGGCCCGTCACCGACATCTGATGCAGCGGGTAACTGAAGAAATTGAACAGGGTGAGCACCAGCGCCACGGTGAGCGGCAGCGCCATGCCGACCACGATCGCGGCGCGCCAGCCCATGACGAAGAACAAAACCGTGAATACGAGGAGCGCCGACATCAAGAGATTGAGCGCCAATCCATTCAATCTGGATTCTGTGTATCTGCTTTGATCAAAAATGGGCGTGACAGAGATATCCGCGGGAACTCCGACTGCAAATTCCTCGACCATTTCGCGCGCGGCGGCGGCCCACACATCAACGCGCTGATTGGACTGGATATAGGCTGTCACAAACACAGCGCGCTTGCCATTGCTGAAGGCGAGCTTGGTCGGTGGATCCTCTATCCCTTTGACGACATTCGCCAGATCTCCGACGCGCACCGCGGTCCCATCCGCATTCTGGCTCAGCGGAATTGATCTTATCCGGGCAACGCCATCGAATTCGCCGCCGATTTCGAGACCGACATTGCTGCGATCCCCGCGCACAGCGCCAGCCGGCGCTTTCGCGTCCGCGGCTGCGATCAGGCGCGCCGCATCATTCATAGAGCGGCCGGCCGCGGCCAGCGCTTCAGGATCGGCAACGACACGAACTTCCTCTTCCGGTAGTCCCATCGTCTCGGTTTCTTCCGTCGCACCGAGGCTTCGGAAACGATCTTCCAGGCCTTCAGCGAGCCGGGACATGACCGCGAGTTGCGGATCACCCTCGCCCTCCCAGGTCAGCGCGACGGTCATCGTCGCTGCGCCGACATAGACCTGCCGAATAAAGGGTCGTGTCGTCCCGGGCGGAAGGTCAGCTTCCGCCAACTGAACCTGCTGGCGGATCAGGGTCCAAGCATTGTCGACCTCTGTCGCACTGAGATTCTCGGCAATTTCAATCGAGATTTGCGAGGTATTGGCGCGAGAGACGGCCTGTACTTCCTCTATCTCCGGCAATTCCATTAATCGGCGCTCGATCGGTTCGGTCACCGTCGCTTCCATCCGTTCGGCATCGGCGCCCGGCAAAGTCGTCAGAACGAAGCCGAACCGCTCAACCAGAGTCGGATCTTCCTGGCGGCCAAGGGTAAGAATGGCGAAGAAGCCACTGATCAACACAACGATGATCGACAGGATGGTGAGGCGTGGGAGTTTGTAAAACAGCGTCGTCATGGCGCTCATCCATTCCCGGGTAGCAGACCGGCCGAACTCGCTTCAACCGGTGTCACAGGCTGTCCAGGCGTGATCCGCTGCAAACCATCAATGATCACCCGGTCTCCATCTCGCACAGCGCCACGCACATATATGCGATCACCGTCCTGATGGATGATTTCAACGATACCAGGTTCAGCAATCCAGTCTCCACTGGACCGACGAGCAACATAAATAGACCAAAGACCACGCTCCGCTTCCGTCAGCGCGGATACCGGCAACCACAGGCCAGGCTCGGTGATTTCACGCTGCATGCCCAGACGAACGACAGCGCCAGCCGCGACCGAATTCGGATCGATAATATCAAAAAGAGTTGTGACGGTGCGATTATTGGCGTCGATAATGCCGGTCATCGATCTCAAAGTCGCTGGCACAGAGCCCTGGCTGGCAAGAAGTTCATACGTCTCGCCAATTTCCAGTGAATCGGCGAGCACAGCCGTCAGGCCGATACGCGCTTCAAGGACATCATTCTCGACGAGTTCGAACAGCGGCGCGCCAGGGTTGGCAACCGCCCCTTCATCGGCCATGCGGACCGTGATTGTACCACTGAAGGGAGCTGTTATCCGCGCCAGATCGATCTGCACGCGCAGAGCGTCCGCATTGGCTTTGGCAGCATCAATGCGAGCATAAGAGGAATTCGCCTGGGCGCGCGCTTCGTCAACGCGCTGGCTCGAAACGTGCCCTTTTTCCAACAGAGTAATCTGGCGGTCGACAGTGGTTTGCGCCAGTGCCAGCGCTGCTTCCGCCTCCGCCACCACAGCATTGGCAGACTTCAATTGCGCTTGGAGACTGCGCGTATCGAGCACAGCCAGCGTGTCGCCGACTTCAACGCGGTCACCGACATCCGCACGGATCGATGCGATCCGTCCGCCGCCTGGAAAGCCGAGCTGGCTTGACCGACGGGCCGATACGATCCCAGTGAACTTCTCTTCGACCTGAAACGTCGCGCCGAGGCTAACCCGGACGGTTTCAACAGAGATTGGAAGCGGCCGCTCGGTCGGTACCAACGGACCGTCTACCGACCTGTTCTGCAGGACGAAAATCGCAAGGATTGCCGCAACGACGGCCAATACCAACAGAAAAATCAAGCCTTTCCAGAAGGTTGGTTGCGCTTCTTGCGGCGCCATTTCATAGTCTTGTGCATGCTCACCCATGGTGTGCCTCCAATCCACGGATCACCTGATCCGCGTGATAAAGAATAAAATCGTTGCGTGTCATTATCGCTTGATCGGCCTTGAAGGCCGGATAAGTCGGAATGTGTGCGATCATCATCGCCAGGCCGTGCATGGATGCCCAGATCGACTTCGCCGCAAGGGTCGGGTCGATATCCGCCCGGAACGCGCCAATTTCGACCCCTTCGGAAATCATTCCGCTCAGGACCATAAAGGCCTGGCCTTTTTTTGATTGCGCGAAGCCCGGCTCACCATCAACGGGCGCCTGGGTTGCGGATTCTCCCGCAAATGCGGCCGCGTAATGATAGGGCTTGTCCGTCGCGATCTGAACGTAAGTTGCGACGCAATCGCGGGACCGCTCGGCAAACGGCGTCGACGTGTCGGCGATCCGGTTCACATTTTCCAGGATCAGCTCAAAAAAGGTCTCCTTGAGCTCATCGACCAGCTCATCCTTGGATTTGAAGTACTTGTAAATTGCCGCTGGAGAGTAATCGATATTCTCGGCCAGGCGGCGAATGGACAGGCCCTCCGCCCCTTCGCGTGCAAATACGCGCTCGGCAGCCGATAGGATGCGAGCGCGTATCTTGTTTCGGCGTCGTTCCGCCGGGGAGGAAACAGTTACAGTCATCTTTTGGACCTTATGAGACCCAAGAGATAGTACGCGCGTTCAAAAAGTAAACACTGTTCACTAAAATATCTTTCTGGAATTTCCAAAACGATCGCTTAAGTGCGGGGGATGGCAGATCTTTTTCCCCCGCCCCCGCCCCTTGGCACACCCATGATGGCCACACGACCGAGCGCTGAAGCGCGCAGTCTGATCGCCTTGCGTCGATCTGCCAGCAAACGCGGACTGATCGCGCCGGGTCCGACAAAAGACCAGCTTGATGATCTTCTTACGGTGGCAACCCGGGTTCCGGATCACCGAAGATTGGCGCCATGGCGGTTTTTGGTGTTCGCCGACGATGCCCGCGCCGCATTCAATCAGCGTGCTGTCGAGATACAGAAACAGGAAAACCCGGATGCAACCGAAGCGATGCTGGCGGACACAGCCGGCTATTTCACCCGCGCGCCGGTCGTCATAGCGGTAATCTCGTCACCGGACATCACGCACAAGACGCCGGTCTGGGAACAGGAATTGTCAGCCGGAGCGCTTTGCTTGAATTTGCTGCTATCGGCAAATGCCAGCGGATGGGCCGGCTGCTGGTTGACGGAATGGATTGCGTTCAGCCCCGGTATTAATGCGCTGCTTAAGCTGACCGAGCATGAGCGCATTGCCGGTTATATCTATCTCGGCACAGCCAAAGAGGGCCCGCAGGAACGGATGCGGCCCGATGTTAGTTCCAAGATCAAGTATTGGCAGGCCTGACGGGCGGCCCGATCTATTCCGCGGTGCTCAGTGCCAGACTGTCAAACACGCGCACGCTGGCCCAATTCTCGTTGAATTCCTCGATGAATTGCAGGTGCGGTTCAGTCACCTGATAGGCGTCCTGCGCGGCCGTATTCTCGAATACGATGGTCAGGGCAACGTCAAAGCCGAGATCATTGACCTCGCGCTGATAGTCGAGATACCGGGCACCGGCTGAGAAATAGACAATACCATCATGCGGCGCGAGATATTCATAACAACCATCGACGAGCGCCTGAATGGACGCCGCATCATCATTCTTCAAGTCGAAGAAGACCGCGTGGGTGAGCAATGGTTCTGCGGTTTGCGCTTCTTCGGCCGCGCTTGATGCACAGCTTGCCAGCGTGAGAAATGAGCCGATCAATAGTCCTGCGCGCATGACGTTCCCTTTTTTGTAAAGTTCGACCCCTGTGTGACCTTGGTTGTCGGCCAGGTCAAACCCTATCGCAGGACATTGCCCAGCTGGGCGCGCAGAAACGTTTTGATGCGGTGATCACGCTCAGGGGAACTCGGCCCCAAGACACCCTGGAATTGTCCAGGAATATGATCAACAGCTTGCGATGCACCATCGTCAAAAACATAGTGTTTGAACACTGTCTCCCAGGCGGCCCTATCATTAGTTGGCAAATCACGCAGAACCAGCAAGGCCAGCGCCAGAACATTCATCGGTGAGCCGTGCTCCAACGCATCCCACCAATAATTGACGAGCACATTGAGCGGCCCTTCGGAGTCAACGAAATGCCACCAGAGGCTTGGCAAATAAACGGCATCTCCTGGCTCCAGCACAGCAATCTGTGCTGTTTTCAAGGCGTTTTCGAATTTCGGAAACCGGTCAAAGTCTATCGCGTCGAGATTGACCATGCTGGCGGGCTGGCCCGCCATATTGTAATCAATCGGCCCAACATAGAGATTGGCAATCTGCTCCGGCGGAAAAATGACAAATCTGCGCTTCCCGGAGACGAGGCAGGCAATATTTTCGGAGATGTCAAAATGCGGCGCGATCTGCGCTGAATTGCTGATCCAGACCTTCGGTATGACGGCGGTGTCGAGCAGCGGCATCGGATTGAACTCACCGAATTGCGGCAGCGTATTCACCGTCGGGCTCGCCCCCGCATAAATACCAATCGGCGCATCCGCGTCGCGTTGGGAGAGCAACTGATCCACCGTCGCCCGCAGCGGCACCTCGCGCTGATCGAACGTGAATCGCGTCATGTCATCGGTGTAAAAATAGCGACCTTTGATTTCTGGGCGAGCGATAAACGTGGGTGTGGATGCCCCGACATCGAGTTTTTTAATATAGTCGCCCAGCGCGTCCAGAGACTGCTTTCCCGCGTGAACCGACGGCCAGTCCGAAACGACATTTTTCAATATGACAGGATGACCGGCCGGACGGATCGTTTGATCGAACTCGACTCGAGAGATACCGGCAACTGTTTCGACAGAGGGAAGGTCAAACTCAAATATCGAGCGTTGTGACATGTGCAGGGTCTCTGTCTTTCTTATAGGATGAAAAATTCAGCTCATCCGTCGCCGCGATCCAGCTTAGCCGATTCCGAACAGAGCTTCACTCTCGGCCAGCATGGCTTGACCGCCTTGCGTGATACTGGCCACGGCGCCGGGCGCGGCAGCGAGAGATGTTTCGGCAAAGAAGCCCGCCAGCGCCGTCATACGGCCCCGCATCGGCCCACCATCGGCGCGCGCCTCAACCGCGCCCTGGGTCAGGAAATGACCTCCGATCACATCCCCGGCCAGGGCGAGATAAGCGGTCGCGCCAGCGAGGGCGACATCCCGATCCTCCTTCATGGTCTGCGTCATCCACGTCGTCGCATCGGACAGGGCCTGATTGGCCGCCAGCAGACGATCCGCGATCTGAACCAGGTTCGGATCATTGGTTTCCCGCGCCGCACGCGCGGTCTGGTCGATCTCTTCCAGCATCGACGTCATCGCGGCGCCGTCGGCCATGGAGAGTTTGCGTCCCGCCAGATCGATCGCCTGAATGCCATTTGTGCCTTCATAGATCGGCAGAATGCGCGCGTCACGATAGAGCTGCGCTGCAAGGGTCTCATTCATGAAGCCCATGCCGCCATGCACCTGCACGCCCAGGCTCGCCACATCGACGCCCATATCGGTCGACCAGGCTTTGGCGATCGGGGTCAGCAATTCCTCGCGCAATTTGGCCTGTTCGCGAATGGTGTCCGTCTCGCCGACTTCAGCCATGTCCGCCGCGACGCCGGTCGCATAACAGATCGCCCGCGCCGCCATCACCTTGGCGCGCATCGTGGTCAGCATGCGGCGAACATCGGCATGGTGCAGGATCGGCGCGGCGCCCGAGACGCCTTCGGCTTTACCCTGTTTGCGCTCCTGCGCATATTCAAACGCGGTCTGCCAGGCCGCCTCACCGACGCCAACGCCTTCCAGTCCGACATTCAGACGGGCCGAGTTCATCATGGTGAACATGCAGGCCAGGCCCTTATTCTCGGCCCCGATCAGCCAGCCTTTGGCATTCTCATATTCCATCACACAGGTCGGCGAGGCGTGAATGCCGACTTTCTCTTCGAGGCCGATACATTTGACGCCATTCTCGTCCCCGAGACTGCCATCTGTATTCACGATCCGCTTGGGCACGATAAAGAGCGACACGCCGCGCGATCCAGCCGGCGCGTCCGGCACACGGGCGAGGACCAGGTGGATGATATTCTCCGCCACATTGTGGTCGCCCCAGGTGATGTAGATTTTTTGCCCGGAAATCGCATACGAGCCGTCGCCATTCGGAACCGCCTTGGTTTTCAGCGCCCCGACGTCCGACCCGGCCTGTGGTTCGGTCAGGTTCATGGTGCCCGTCCATTCCGCGCTGACCAGTTTGGGCAGATACATGGCTTTTTGGTCGTCCGTGCCATGCGCCAGCAAGGCTTCGATCGCGCCGAAACTGAGCATGGGGCAGAGCGCGAAGGCCATATTGGCGCCGTGAAACATTTCCATGACCGCCAGACCAAGCACCTTGGGGAGGCCCTGACCGCCCCACTCTTCCGGCGCTGATAGTCCCATCCAGCCGCCCTCCTGGAAGGTTTTGTAAGCTTCGGCAAAGCCAGGGGCCGCAGTGACCCCCGTTTCGGACAAATGCGCGCCGGCCTTGTCGCCGGACTGATTGAGCGGGGCCAGAACATCGCGGGCGAGCTTTCCGGCCTCGTCCAGAATCGGCTCGATCAGATCGGGGTCATAGGACTCGAATGCCGCATGACCTTCGAACGCGCTAAGCCCTGCCAAATGGGAGAGCGCAAAGGCGATGTCAGAAACAGGAGGTGTAT
>ERZ1740059.1409-NODE-1409-length-12067-cov-8.918248_pt1 | contig 12067 bp, 14 predicted proteins | sample MGYA00581744_ERZ1740059 | MGnify/ENA primary metagenome ERZ1740059 (study PRJEB43018, sample SAMN04849738) | marine metagenome | isolation source: floating plastic debris | place: Pacific Ocean | collected 2008-08-28 | study: EMG produced TPA metagenomics... | reverse complement strand
TAACACCTAACTCCTAACTCCTAACTCCTAACTCCCAACTCCTAACTCCTAACTCCTCACTCCTAACTCCTATTCCCTATTTTTCGTAATTGTTGAATATTATAGATATTCCTTTAAAAAGTCTAATGGCTCATCTTCCCAAGCAGGTTCGGGAACCATCCAACTTAATATTTTATTGATATCTTCTTCTATTTCGTCGCTATCCTTTCTGTCAAATAATTTCACCAAGACTTTCCAGTCACGCTCATTGAATTCTGTTAGAGGTGGAGCATGTACTTCTGATTTTTTCGGTATTGAACGGAAACTTTTGGTTGAGTCAGATGAAATATTGCTTTCCACGGATTAGTAAATATGTTTTAATTCGGGTACATATCGATTCAAAAATTATGTTTGTAGTTAGGGCTGTCTTCCACTCTATACCCTTGGAGAGCTTAAGCTATGATTACAAACATGGCAATTTTTGCTGATTTACTATGCTCCATTGAGGAAAATAACTATTTTTGAGGCACTCTCAACCTTGACGGGAACCCATGAGAATTATTTTAGAAGAAAAAATTTTCATGGGAGTCCTTGACTTATATTCTGTGGAAATTGCTCAATTAATTCTAAGTTAAAGACTTCCCCAAAGCAGCGTGCAAGGTGGATTCGTATTTCATTGCTGGTAATACTGGGTATCCATTCAGTCAAACTAGCTACAGGCTTATCAGATATACCGCAAGGCACAATACGTTCAAATCCTTGCATATCAGGACAAACGTTCAGTGAAAAGCCATGCATAGTAATCCAACGAGTAACTTTTATACCAATAGCAGCAACTTTTTTCCCTTCCAACCATACACCAGTGAGTGGAGATATACGTTCTCCTTGCAATTTGTAAACTGCTAATACGCGAATTAATACTTCTTCAAGTTGGCGCAAATACCAGTGCAAATCTTGATGATGGCGCACTAAATTCAAAATTGGATACCCTACCAATTGTCCAGGACAATGGTAAGTCACCTCACCACCCCGTTCTACTCGATGCACTTCATAAGTATTTCTATCAGTAGAGTCAAATTTCAAAAACTCATTGCTTGCTCCTCGTCCTAGGGTGTATACGGGAGGATGCTCCAGCAATATCAATGCATCATCCAAACTTGGGTCTTTAACGCGCTGAGAATGAAGTTCTTTTTGCCACTTCCAAGCATCTAAGTATGGTATTAATCGTTGGTTGTATAAGAAACATCGGTTCATGATGGCATATCTACTATGAAAAGTAGTAAAAAGCAAGAAGTGTAAGACACTCATTGTGTTTCAAGTTACCGCTATTGAGTCAATAAATGTCAAGCTATGCAAAGGATTTTAAAGGAAAGTCACATTAATCGGTTTTGTAAAAAATGAAGTGCTAATTTGAATATATGAATCAATGTTGTAAGGAGCAGTTCTGTGCAATAGCCATTACGCACCTCTTAAAAGTCGAGATAGAAACAGCGTATGGCATTGGCTCGATTTTTTGAATTGATTAGGGGATAAAATTTCCAAGAAGACTTCTTTGTCTATCACCCAACGGGAAATACACGGTGCTTAAAATTACCGTTGTACTTTTACTCCCAGACTAAAAAAACCTGGGTTTCAAAGCTACTCATATTTAGAGATGCAAAGTACGTTTTTAGAACCTCCTCGTAACTGCGGGAAAATTCATTATTTATGTAACCAATTGGAGTAGGGAAACGAATTGATTTAATCGAAGTATAGCTTAAATACGAGAAAAATTCGCATTAAGTAAGAACAGTTGCGAATATATATGTTTCGTAACCCAATAAAAACGGGAGTTGTGAAACATACCATAATTTGTCATTCAGACTTTTTTATACCAGAAAAATATTCGAGCGGGAGAGTTTTCATGAAGCTTGTTATCCACGGCAAAAATATTGAAATCACAGATGCTATTCGGGAATACGTGCATCAAAAGATAGAAAAAGGGGTAAATCATTTCCAGCATATTACTAATGAGGTGGATGTACATTTGAGCGTAGCTCGAAATCCCCGAATTAATCCAAATCAAACAGCGGAAGTCACGATTTACGCCAACGGTAATGTTATCCGTGCCGAGGAAAGCAGCGAAAATTTATATGCCAGTATCGATTTAGTCGCAAATAAAATTTCGCGTCAACTGCGGAAATACAAGGAAAGACGACAAGATAAGAAAATTCACACTAACAACAACATTATTGAAGAAGCAATACCAGATTTAGTAGCCACAGATTTAATTGGCGATCGCACTCCCGAATTACCCGAAGAAGTAGTCCGTACGAAATATTTTGCCACGCCACCGATGACTGTGTCAGAAGCTTTGGAACAATTGCAACTGGTGGGACATGATTTTTATATGTTCCATAACAGCGAAACAGACGAGATAAACGTGATTTACGAACGTAACCACGGTGGCTATGGTGTACTTCAACCCCGCCATAACGTTAATTCCAACGGTAACAGTAATGGTAAAGCCTCTCACGGCAAATTTACCATGGCAGGGAAACTGAATTCTACTCATTAAAGCGGGAAAAGTAAGATAATCATTTATCTGATTATTGCAATTCATTCTCTAGTTTTCTGGGGAATGAATTGCTTTGGCATTATTTGATGTATGCCTTTCATAAATTTGAAAGAGGTTTATAGTTGAAGGGAAAAAATGTAAGAGTATAAAGAAATGTCTCTAGAACCTTGTAAAGTTTGTGGTGTTCTTAACAGTAGCGAAGAAGAAATTTGTCTCAGTTGCGGTTTTCCGACAAAGGGACGAAAACGACCTGTAATATTTCAAATTGCTGCAATTCTTCTGGTTTTGGCTTTTCTCATACCTTTAATTTCTACCTTAATTAATTTGATTAAACCGCAGCAAGAGCCAGAACCATCAACGACTACAAAAACATCTTTAAGTACTTAGGCAAAATTAATTTTAGATTTTGTGGTGCAGTTTGATACATTTTTTCTCCCGATAGAGTTAAAACGTATCCCTTTGCTAACCTCTCAAATAGTCTCACACCCAAGTTTTCTTCCAAAGCACTTAATCGACGGAATACTGTGGTGTGATGTACTTTTAGTTGCTTTGCTTCCCCCGCCACACTTTTTTCTCTAGCGATCGCCAGTATGTAACGTAAATGATCCCATAAAAAAAGTGAGATGCGGGGAACTCCGTACCTTTAGGTCGGAGGGGAACGCGACCGGGCACAGTGCCAGTGCCTTTAACTGAAGCTGTAAGAGTAACCATCCATACAATGCAGTTTGGTGCAATACTTATAATTAATGTCTGTTACAGTAGCTGATTTAGTAGTTATATTAAATGAACCTCTTGCCCTAACTGCTACACGCCCTATGTACTCACCTGCTTTCTTACCAGAAGCAACCACAGCTTTTACAATATCCCCTGTACGAAAACCTTTTACAAATGGGTTCTTACTTTTAGCTTTACCTCTTGGAAATCCATACTTATCTACTAGGGTGTACTGTCTTCTGAAATGACCTGTAGATTTTATCATAAGCGGTTGAGTTGCATAAAAATAAAGTTTGTCAACTTCTCCAACACAAGCAGCATCTATATGATGATCTTTGGGTAATTCCAGCCGACAGCGATTATATTTAGTTTGACTACCTGTAGATGTTTGTATAGGTAATAATTGAGATAAAACTTCTACTATTTTATTACGGGTACTGTTGAGTGCTGCGGCATCTTTAAGAGGTAGTAATCGTTGTTTCTTTATTTTGGCTAAAACTTCAGGTTTTTTCTTAAGAAACTGTTCAATAGGTTTCGCCCCTTTTTTCTGATTACAGCGCTCACAGGATAAAGTTAAATTGCTTACTCTATTACTTCCGCCTTTAGCTTTTGCAACTATATGCTCTACTTGAAGTGGTAAGTGTTCGGCACCGCAATAAGCACACTTTCTACCCCATTTTTCTAGCAAATACTCGCGAACTTGATACCCTTGTAGTTCGCCTTGCTGATATTCGACTCCTGATATCTCAGGGTTTTGCATAAGCGCCATGTCAAATTTTACTTTTTCGATCCAGATTTCCCTAAGAGGGCAATAACGCATTAATCGCTTAACCCAACTTTCAACTGTTTGTATTCTGTGGTTTAAAGATGGAGCTAACCAACCTTCAGCCCTTTTACGGTTATCAAATCTAGGCTTTCTGTATCTAGTTTTACGGTTACGTCGGCTACGTCTTGTAGCTTTACGGGATTCTAATGCATTTTTTATTGATTGTCCTCTATGCTCTATTTGAGCTACCCATATAACTGCATCTTCTGAAATAATCGCCAACCCTGTGAATTTTGATCCGGGATCTATCTTTAAGGTAAGAGGAAATAGTTTTGGATTTTCTATGTTATTTTTCAGTATCAAAGTAAACGGGAATTGTCTAAATACTGCCGCTCTACCTTTTTCTAGTAATTTTCTTGCTTGTCTTGGTGTTATCGGATTTAATGATGTTTTATCAGTGTTAAGTAGGAATACTTTGTTTGGTTTGTTTGATTGCATAATTAAATGCCTCTAATAAGTTAAGTTTGCTTCGTTTATGTTAGAGAATTGCATATCTTCAAGACACTGACTTAACCCCTTTAAATCTCTTTAATCAAGAAGTCTTAGAGCGAGGAGCGTGAGCGTACTCCAAGGTAAGTACTTTAGCAATTTCCCTAACGTAGCGCCGGTTCTAAGAACCTTTGCTGTAACTGGTCAACTTGGAACTTCAAGCTAGGCCTGAAGCTCCCGGCTTATAGCCGGGGGTTGCTGACTCCATTAGTTCAGCGATCGCACTATTTCCTCCATTACGTCACAAAGGTGAGGAATCATCACATTTTACATGCATATGCTCGGCTCCCCAATCTCTCATGGAAATCATAATTGCCTCCAGAGTACGACCATAATCTGTAAGGGAATATTCTACGCGCGGCGGTACTTCAGCATAGACTTTTCGCGCGACAATCTTATCTTTTTCCAATTCGCGTAGTTGATTAGTAAGCATGCGCTGGGTAATGCCTTCGATTTTTTTCTTCAATTCGCCGAAGCGCAAGACATCATTCTGCAAGAGATTGAAAATAATCACGGGTTTCCACCGTCCACCAATTACAGATAATGTGGCTTCGACAGAGCATCCATAGGGACGATCGCAATTGTTTTTATGCATCATAATTCTTTCCACTTTTGAATAGTTACTTTTTTGTAACTACATAACAAAATTGTGCGTACTTGTCATTTTTCGTAGTTTTATCATATTTTGAATCATAGAAATCATAAAGAAAGAGATCGATATGACTTACGAAAATTACACTACATTCAAGGCAACAAAGGATGGAGGAGTTCTTACTGTTACTTTTGATTATCCCCCTGTGAATGTTCAAGGGATTCCAATGCTAGACGATCTAAATCGTTTGGCGGAAACGCTCGAAGTCGATGGCAGTGTCAAAGTTGTTGTTTTCCAATCTGCTCACCCAGAGATTTTTGTGGCCCATGCTGACACAAATTTCCTCAAAGACATGTCCACGACTGCAGTATCGCGCGATGAGGTGAAACTGCTTTATTTGCAGACTACCCTGGAGCGTATTAGTAAATTGCCACAGGCGACGATTGCCAAAATCGAAGGGTTCGCACGGGGTGGCGGCCATGAATTTGCCCTCGCTTGTGATATGCGCTTTGCAGCTCGTGGCAAGGCAAAATTCATGCAGATGGAAGTCGGTATGGGGATTCTGCCTTGTGGTGGTGGTGCGTCGCGCATGGCTCGTCAGGCAGGCTTAGGACGTGCATTGGAAATTATTTTAAGTGCCCGTGATTTTGATGCAGATCAAGCAGAAGCCTATGGCACTATTAATAAGGCTCTCGATGCCAACGAGATTGGTGCTTATGTTGATGAGTTGGCAAAACGCATTGCCCATTTCCCAGCTGATTCGATTAATGCTTGTAAGCAGGCTGTCTATGCTTCAATCGACAAACCAATCGAAGATGCTCTTAGAGAAGAAGCTTACTGGCTCTATCAGGCAACAAGCAAAACACCAGCGATTAAGCGTTTCCAATTCGCAGATGACAAAGGCTTTCAAAATGATATGGAGAACCAGCGTGGCTGGGACCAAGGGGTGATTGCTATTCAGGAAATTGAATAATGAGTACTAGCCATGCAAAAAACTATTTTAATTACTGGCTCTACCGATGGTATTGGACTGGAAACAGCAAAGATGCTTACTTCACTGGGACACCATGTTTTATTGCATGGTCGTAATCTAGAAAAGCTCGAAAAAGTGCAAAAAACACTTCTTGAACTCAACGGTGGCGGAGGTGTTGAAACCTACACAGCCGATCTGTCGCTCATGATCAATGTTGAAGCGCTTGCTAAGGCTGTGAGAGAAAAGCACTCTAAACTTGATGTGCTAATCAATAATGCAGGTGTCTATAATACTCCCAATCCTGTCACCCAGGATGGACTTGATGTACGCTTTGCTGTCAATACGATCGCTCCCTATCTGCTTACACAAAGGTTATTGTCACTGCTCGGTACTTCAGGACGAGTGATTAATCTGTCCTCCGCTGCTCAATCGACCGTTCAACCAGAAGCACTCGCTGGACAAGTCAAGCTGGGCGACGGAGCAGCTTATGCACAAAGCAAACTGGCACTTACGATGTGGTCCCGCAGTCTAGGGCTTTCCCTTAAGGATAGCGGTCCTATAATTATCGCGATTAACCCTGGGTCATTGCTCGGCAGCAAAATGGTGAAACAGGCTTTTGGGGTGACCGGTGGTGATATCCGCATCGGGGCAGAAATACTTACTCGCGCAGCACTGACGGATGAATTTAAAACTGCTTCAGGCAAGTATTTTGACAACGATTCAGGTCAGTTTGCCTCTCCCCATTCCGATGCACTTGATACAGGGAAATGCCAAGAGATTGTACGCGTTGTTGAGAAGATTTTAGCTTAAAGGTTGGTGGTACATCAAATAAGTGATGGTCAAAAATTTTCCCCATGAAGAACATAACAAGGTTTTTATTACTCGCACTTGCACTCTTCGTAACCGCTTTGGGTTGCGCGCAGATTACATCCCAAAGCATCGTTCCGAAACCCGAAGTAAAGCCAACTTCCGAGGTAGTCTTGAAGTCCGAAGTCCAGTGGGGACCACTCAACCCCGCTCGTGGCGACAATAGCCCGAAGGCTGGTACTCTTTGGGGCGATCGCGCTGCCTCTGGTCCGTCAGGGTTCCTTGTAGAGTTTGTGGACGGTTTTTCGTCGCCACCTCACATTCACAATGTCACCTACCGTGGAATGGTGATTAACGGCCTGATTCACAACGACGATCCTAATGCCGAGAAGATGTGGCTGCCGAAGGATTCTTTTTGGACGCAGCCAGCCGGAGGTGTGCACATTACCGCTGCCAAGGGGAGCAACAACTTGGCGTACATAGAAATCGAGGACGGACCGTACCTTGTCCTTCCTCCTGAGAAGGCATTTTCTAGCTCGGAGAAGCCAATTAACGTAGACGTATCCAACATCGTTTGGGTCAATCAGCCCGGAATAACAGATTCAGCCAATGGACCAAAGGTAGCCTTTCTTTGGGGCAAACCCCAGGAAAATCAGTTGAACGGAACCCTTATTAAGCTACCACCTGAATTTACCGGAAAAATACGTAGCTACGGCTCCACATTCGGCGCTGTAGTAATCCAGGGTCAACCACAGTATCAAGTGGCTAATGATACCGGAGTCAAAACCTTGGTACCGGGTAGTTATTTCAGTTCCAAGGGAAAATCGGTGCATCAAGTCTCGTCTAAAGCAGGAGAGGAGAGCATCATCTATGTACGCACTGATGGTAAGTTCGAGGTCATACCGGGATAGCCCAAGAAGTAACCGCGCTCGAACCTTAAGTTAATAATATTTAAATTTGGAGGTAAAATCCATGAAAGCAGTAGGTTTAACTCAATATTTACCCATTGATAACGAAAATAGTCTGTTAGATGTTGAAATTCCTAAACCCGTAGCCAAAGGTAAAGATTTACTGGTAGAAGTTAAAGCTATTTCTGTTAACCCAGTAGATTATAAAGTCCGCTCTCCCCAAGATAAGGTTGAATCCGAACCCCGCATTCTCGGTTGGGATGCAGCAGGTGTAGTGGTAGAAGTAGGAGAAGAAGTAACAGAATTTCAACCTGGCGATCAAGTTTACTATGCAGGAGATATTACTCGCTCTGGTAGCAACAGCGAATTTCACTTGGTGGATGCCAGAATTGTCGGTTACAAACCCAAGAATTTAGATTTTGCTAATGCAGCAGCTTTTCCTCTTACTGGCATAACTGCTTGGGAAGCTCTATTTGAGAGACTCAATATTGATAAAACAGGAGCAGATGCGGGTAAATCAATTTTAATTATTAATGGTGCAGGGGGAGTTGGTTCTATTGCTATTCAAATAGCGAAAAAGCTAGCCAAGCTTAATGTTATTGCTACAGCTTCTCGTCCTGAAACTATCGCTTGGTGTGAAAAACTTGGTGCTGATGAAGTGGTCAATCATCGAAATAATCTTGCGGACGAGATTGAGAAAATTGGTTATCAAAATGTCGATTATATTCTTTGCTTGAACAACACCGATGTTCACTGGCAAGCTATGGCTAAAGCTATCAAACCCCAAGGCACGATCTGTTCCATTGTCGAAAATGAACAACCGCTAGATATGGATACTTTGAAGAGTAAGAGTGCTGGTATGGTGTGGGAATTTATGTTTACTCGCTCGATGTACCAAACAGAAGATATGGCAGAGCAAAGTAATTTACTTAATCAGTTGAGTCAACTGATCGAAGATGGTGTAATTGTTACAACTTGCAATGATGTAGTCAAACCGATCAATGCTAAAAACTTAAGGGATGTTCATCAACGTCTTGAGGGGGGTAAAACTATCGGCAAAATTGTTCTAGCTGAGTGGAGAAATTCTTAGCCGATAATCTTAGAATGCAAAAGGCAACTATGAAACTAACTGGAGGCGGAGCATCTCCGGCTCCGCACATTTGATATCCTTAGTGGGTAACGGTTAAAAATTAGGGGCACTGTGGGCAGTTTCGGTAGAACCTTGTACTTCAATATTCTGCTCTGTAAAGTATGGACAACCCTACCGTTGACTCTTACAACTCTTACTTCCTGTTTCTACCGGAGCATCGGAGCGGTTATCCGTCCACAGGCATTCAAGGACAAGCCATCCTCGATTCTTTGAAATGTTAAATAGAATAGGCAAGTTTGACTAAATTTAATGCCGCATTCAAATCGCGGTCAATCTTTAATCCGCAATTTGAGCATTCATAAACACGGTCTTTTAATGTTAAACTTTCGTGCTTATGTCCGCAAGTTGAGCATATTTTAGATGAGGCGTACCATCTATCCGCAATTATTAGCTGACAACTAAACTTTTTGGCTTTATACTCTAATTGGCGCTTGAATTCATAGAAGCCGCAATCGGAAATTGATAAAGCAAGATTGCCGTTTGATAGCATTCCAGAAACATTTAAATCCTCTATTACAATCTTCGCGTGGTTTTTGCATATGTAATGAGTAATTTTGTGGAGCATATCTTGTCTGAGAAATACTATTCTTCGATACAATCTTTGCAGCTTTACTTTAAGCTTATTTCGATTGCTACTTCCTTTTTCTTTTCGAGCTAATTGTTTTTGTAAACGAGCTAATTGTTTAAGATTACTTCTAAAGTATTTCGCATTGTTGAAAATTTTTCCGGTTGATAAAGTGGCAAGAGTTTTTATTCCCAAATCAACACCAACCGCATCAATTCTTGACTCGACATTTTCTGGCTTCTTTTGATTGTAAGTAAAAGAGATGTACCAATCATCCGCAATGCGAGAAATTGTTACTTTTGAAGTAGTTCCATCAGGCAATCCTTCATGCATTGTTACCCAGCCAATAGTAGGAAGTTTTATTGACTTTCCTCCAAAAGGCATCTGTTTCCCACCACAATTCACTGTGAATGAATCATTATTACCTTTCTTCTTGAATTTTGGATAATTACCTTGTTTCTTGAAGAAACGAGTAAAAGCATTGTTTAAATCCTCAAAAGCAAACTCAGTTATTTTTTGACAGACTCCTTTTTCTTTTATCCATGAATACTCGGCTTTTACCTGCTTATTGAAAAAGGTTCTAAGAGTTCGATGATTGAATTTACAACCTGCTTTATACAATTCTTGCCAGGTCGCTAATCCCCAGTTGTAGGTAAATCTTTTGATGCCTGCTTGCTTGGACATCAAAACCTTTTGTTCAGAAGTTAACTTTAATTTAGTTTTGATACCAAGCAACATATATTCAGACATCGACCTTCATCAACATTGAATTTCTTCACTTTCACATTCTAACTCATTATGTCCAAGGTTGTTAATACTTTCTTGTAATTCTTTTTTGAGGTTTTTGGAATAACTTCTCAATCCGTACAAGCGGCAAGAAAAACAGTGGACAATCGCTAGCAGGTCATCACACAATTCTGCTTGTGGTGACAGGTGAGTTTGATTTGCAACAATAATTCTACATTCCGAATACTTCGCTAGTTGTTCTACAAAATCAAAAGCAAAACGGCACATTCTGTCTTTGTGGGCTACTATTATGACTTCGATTTCACCTTTAAGCATCGAAATAATCATTTCTATAAATTTCTTTCTTTTAAAATTCAACCCACCACCTATTTCCGAAATAGTTCTAGATACTGCGTATCCACAATTGTTTGCAAATTCTTCCATCGCTTTTACTTGGTTCTTCAACTCAGGTCTTTGGTTACTTGACGAAACTCGACAGTAAACTACAACTTCGCGAACCTTCGATTTTGGCTTTTCTCCCAAAGCAACCCTTAAATCGTCGTCAGTATAGTATCTATAGTTTGAAGGCGTTCTTTTCGCGGGAAGCTTTCCTTGATTGTCCCACCGTTGAAGCGTTTTGACCGATACACCTATAAGTTTTGCGAATTCATGAGGCTTATAATTCATTATTACAATCAAGTCTTAGTTGACTATTCTTGTACATTATTGTCTACTGAATTGACAACTAAGTCAAGCTCTTCATGAGTATTCAAAGCATCAAGAGTATCCCAAATCTGCTGCAACATGGGCTGTAATCCTTCACCAGTCACCGCCGAGATCAAAAAAACTGGTGCATAGGAAAGATGATTTAACTCAGTTGCTAATGCTTCTAAATCCACACTTTCTTTATCAACAGCATCAATCTTATTCAGCGCAATAATTTGGATTTTATCTTGCAATTTCCGTCCATATGCTTTTAATTCCTGCATAATCATGTTGTACTCGCCAATAGCATCTTCGCTAGTTGCGTCAATTACATGCAGCAATAGGCGGGTACGTTCGATGTGACGTAAGAAATCGTGTCCCAATCCCGCACCTTGGGAAGCGCCTTCAATTAATCCAGGAATATCAGCAAAAACCGTTCCATCACCGGTGGGTTTTCTAACTACTCCTAAATTAGGTATTAAAGTTGTAAAAGGATAGTCGGCAATTTTTGGACGTGCTGCTGATAAAGTAGAAATTAAAGTAGATTTACCAGCATTTGGTAATCCAATAATTCCAACTTCTGCTAATAATTTTAGCTCTAAACGTAATGCTTTAATTTCTCCATCTAACCCCGGTAAAGCGTGTTCCGGAGCGCGGTTGCGATTGCTTAAAAAATACTTGTTTCCCAATCCACCTTTACCACCTTCTGCAACTAATAAAGTTTGTTCGGGTTTAGTTAAATCCCCAATCAACTCATCAGTCTCACCATGATAAACAGCAGTGCCACAGGGAACTTCAATTAATAAATCATCCCCAGATGCACCAGTACGATTTTTTGGGCCACCTCTAGAACCATTTTTTGCCACAAAACGACGCTTGTATCTAAAGTCTAGTAAGGTTTGTAGGTTTTCTGAAGCGACTAACACTACCGAGCCACCGCGGCCTCCATTCCCTCCGGAAGGGCCACCTGCAGGTACATACTTTTCTCTGCGAAAAGCAACAATACCGTCACCGCCTTTGCCTGCTTCTACTTCAATTTTTGCTTGATCGATAAATTGCATGAATTAGTTGTTAGT
>ERZ1740059.1408-NODE-1408-length-12068-cov-5.122118_pt1 | contig 12068 bp, 16 predicted proteins | sample MGYA00581744_ERZ1740059 | MGnify/ENA primary metagenome ERZ1740059 (study PRJEB43018, sample SAMN04849738) | marine metagenome | isolation source: floating plastic debris | place: Pacific Ocean | collected 2008-08-28 | study: EMG produced TPA metagenomics... | reverse complement strand
CAAGATTATGAGGCCGTTATTGAAAGCGGTGGCGCGCTCCATGGTCTGTTTTCAGCTGACGATCGCTGGCCGGATGGTTTGACTTTGAGAGACAACATTATTGATCTCGGTTGGCACGAGAAGGAGTTCAAACGGCGAAGCTCATTCGCTTGGGGACTATGGCAGCCAGACCGGTCGCGTTACTTGGGTACGGCTTATGTTCTCCCAGATCCTACCCGTGAAGCGGATGCGCACGCAGTGCACTGGATCCGCAAAAGCGAGTACGATCCTAAACTTCGTTCCGTGTTCAAGTCCGAGTGGGAAATATGGGTGCGGGAATGGCCAATTGGTTCGTTTCGCTTCTCGCCTCAATAATCTTAAGGTCTCGTGTTATCGCTAAGTTCTTTGAGTGTTCGCATGCAAAGAACGAAACCACCGTCCTAAGCTGTAACCCGAAAAAACTGCAGTAGGTAGTCGATCTAACTTACAAGACTTTCACCCAACGCAAACGACGCCTGCTCGGTGCTAGGAGCTAAAAATACTTGGGAAGGCAGATGCCAATGCCCTTCTACCAAGAAACGGGAACTGGCGCGGTTATGCTGGCCTCTCCGAAAACCCCTCAGCTTAAAGTTAGTTCAAGCGGGGCCTGGCTTGTTCCCCCAATCCGCCACTCAAAGACTACTGAGGATGCTTTTGGGATTAGGACAATCCGCTCCACCAGCTGAAGAAGCACGGCGTTGACAGCTTCCGGCGAGGGCGATTGGGACCCTAGCAGCCCATCAAGTTGGTTGAATAATGAACTCACTCTTGGCGTCAAAACAATTTTGCATTTACTAGAAGAGTGTCTTTTAGGGATTTTCGATGGATCCCGTGATATGATCTTGAGTGACTTAATCAAGTCATGCACAAGCAGCTCTTCAAAATAACTCTTGTATTTGCATTTTTTTCCACTGTACGCATTGCGGCAGACGTATTTGGGTCTGCAGCCACCTCCCTTATTTACTCGCGTCATCTTGGCACCGCAGTCTCCGCAGTACACAAGACTTGCAATTGGAGAGGTTATCCTCGCCGCGCGTCCGCGTCTTCGCGGTTGGTTCAAGCGCCTTTGAGCACGGTCCCATAGTGATTTGGAAACAATGGCCGGACAATAATTTTCGACTACGTGATCTAATAGTGGGATTGTAACGTGCGAACCGCCTTCTTCTGCTTCCACTGTTGTATGCGGGACGAAACGGCCTATCACCATCGGATTGCTCAGAGTTCGTCGTACGCTACTGACATGCCATCGCTTGCCACCCAAAAATGTCGGGACGCTCTCGCGGTTTAGCAGCTCGGCGATCTCAGTATAGCTTCCGCCGTAGTTAACGTACTCGTCAAAGATCCTCCGGACCGCTTCAGCAGGGCCCTCTCGGATTCCCCAGCATTCTGTAGAATCGTCCCACGCCAACCACGCAGGAGTTCTTCTTGTGAAGATCTTTTCATATCCGCGCTTGATCGCCTCACGTTTGCTCTGACGAGCTGCCCTCACCCGCTTTGATTTGACGAGGCTCTCCTCGCGACCTCGCATGAAACCGATAATGGCGATCAAAAACGAGATGCCGCCGCTTTCTGAGCGAAAAGACTGTCGCGTAAAGACTTGGTTGTCTTTAAGGACTACGACGTTGATACCAAGCTCTACAATTTCGGTAAGCAAAGCTGCTGCTAAAGGTACGGGTAAGCGCGACAGGCGGTCTGTGTTCTCAACGATCAAAAAGGAGCCTTCTTTGATTTGCCCGTTTTCTACAGCGAGCCGAAATCGACGTAACGCCCCTTCTGTTGCGTTTTTCCCGCAGAAGCCTGAGACGCCGAGATCCTGAAAAGTCAGGTTTTCATCCTCAACAAGCTCAAGACCATTTTTATCGCAGTAGGATTTGGCGGCATCCACTTGGCGCCTCAAGCTGTCACCCATTGCTTGCTCGGGTGCTGAAAAACGCACGTATGAAAATGCTTTCGGACGTCTGCATTCCGTGCTTCCGCCATCTGCTTCCCTCGCTTTCATGCCCGCGCCTCCACTCATTACCATACTGGCTTGCCGATCTGATGAGGCTAAACAAAAGCTCGGGCGCTGGTGTCTGTATTGGGCGAGTTGCTGGCGCGAACATAAGATGCAAGAGCGGACACAACACAATTGCGAGGGCATCGGGGTCCAATCATCACATCTGCAACCAACTATCGCCCCGAGAAAATAATAGCGGTTTCGGAAAGCTCTCGATTACTTCAGCGACGCTGGTGCAAGCTCTGGCCGCCCGCCACAGTAATGCCGATCTGATGAATCTACTATGCTGAGTTCAGATGTCCTTTGCCGGGAATTGTAAAGTTCGATTGGCCGGGGCCAGCGCAGTCACCGCAATCAACTCGCGAAGCGATCTACCTCGAAGCAGGAGCACGAGACAGCTCATCGCTCGACGTACCGCCATTTCTCCGCTCATGATCGATAAAGCCAAGGCACATCGCCACGGTTAGTGCGCCAAGATAGGCGGTTGTTCCAGTTGCTACGTCGAGTGGCGGGTTTATCTCTACGAAATCAAAGCCAACCACGTTTGATCGACGTGCGATCTCTTCCAGCAAAGCTCGCATCTCATCAAACACCAAACCTCCTGGTTCAGCGGACACACATCCGGGGACCAGCGACATGTCGTAAGCGTCGATGTCGATTGAGAGATAGCAGTCGGCACCTTCAGGGATGTGGCTCAGCACCGCCTGTCTGCCGATGCGGCGCAGCTCCGGCACCGTCACGATGCGACTACCCGCCGCTCGGGCGTCGAGCGCATTCTGGCGGCTGTCGCGCATACTCCTAATGCCGATCTGCGTGAGACCAACGACTTGATCGAGGTCATGCAACAAGCGGAAGGAGGTCGAGTTTATGTAGGTCATTCCCGAGACGACAGGCGAGTAGTCCAGATGGGCGTCGAGTTGTATAACATGGATCGGCGTATCGAAGGAGCGTACGACCGGGAACGTCAGAGTGTGGTCGCCCCCCAACACAATCGGCATGGCGCCCTTTGCACGGATCTTAGCGACGCTTTTAGTAAGCTTCTCCATTGTCAGATCGCCACGGCTCGGAACCACGTCGATGTCGCCGACGTCGACGATTCGTTTCTCGGCTAGGGCTTCACGCAGATATTCTCGATCATTTTCGATATCGAAGAGTGCGCCGCCGCCGAAGCGCATCGAGTGTTCTCGTACCGCTCGCGCACAAAACCGGGATCCACCAACAAACGGTGAGCCGTCGTCGTAGGGGACGCCGATTACCGCGTAGTCTGCGTCGAGTTCTTCGAGGGCCGGACTGTAGTCGCACCGCAAAAAAGTTGGCACGCCACAATAGGCACGATGCACTCGCTCGTTCGAAAGGTTCATTTATCTACTCCCCGCTGAGGTCGCCCCGCTCAATCATTCAGCAATTGCGCCCTACTCGTGCACCCGACGGGATCGGGCATCATCAACCACTGTAGTCTCCGCCGTTGCATCATCCTTCACAACGGTCGAAAAAGACGCCGACTAGTCCCCTAATGAGATGAAGCGGTCATAGCCGGCAAACACACGGATGTCCGCTTCATCCCAATAGCAGTCACGCTTAGCGGACGATCCTTAGCTTGAAGAAGAAAGCTCTAGAGCGGCCTGAGGGATAAGCGCTCTTCAATTCTATGGATCAGTCAGTTTGGCAAGATCTGCTTGCGTCGCTTTCGCTTCCCAGCGCAACCAATCCACGAAGCGCTGCAGCTGTGGCCGATGCTGGGCATTCGTGCTTATCAGAAGTCGATATGGATGCGGTGCTGCAAGATGCTGACTAGTGGGAAAAGGTCGAACAATAGTTCCTTCTTCCAAGTCTTTTGACACGAGCGATAAACCACATATGAGGAAGCCGACGTTTAGCCGGACTGCCTCAAGGGCCAAACGAGCATGCTGGTAGTGAACGCCGCGATCCGTTCCAGTTTGGCGATGGCCAAAACGGTCAAACCACTCCACCCAGCCAGGGTGGTCCGAGCTGTCGCGTTGAACGCTTAGGTGCAGCAACGGCATACCCTCCATTTGATGGATGGGGTCGAAATCAGCGATCCGGCGTGTATTGTCTGGGCCTGTCACGGGTAAAAGCAGGTCCCTGAAAAGAGGCTCGCCGTCGCCATCGCCGTAAACGATCCGCACATCTGGCGCTCCCAGCCGTACTGGAACGTCGCCGGACCCGTTGACGCAGAAAAGGATGCTGGGGTGGCGCTCACGAAAAGAAACTAAGCGCGGGGTCAGCCAGAGCTCCGCCCAATCCGGATCGGCAACAATGTGGATCTCTGAGACCCTCTGAAAATCTAGCACATCGTAGACCCGCTCCAGCGCCGCAAACGCCGCGTGCAGGTCCGATAGCGCAGGCTCTAATTCTCGCGTTGCGTGCAGTCCGGATCGCCCCCGGACTAACAAATCAATCCCGAGATACTCTTCAAGCGCGCGGATCCGCTGTCCGACAGCCGCTGGTGTTACGGAAATCGATTCAGCAGCTCCTTTTAGCGAGCCTGCACGTAAAGCGAGTTCGAGCGCCTGCAGGGATTTGAGATGCGTGATATTAGACATTTAATAAAGAAAATCTTTATCTCAAAAAAAATCAAGAACTGCCTATAAAGATCAGCTTTACTAGATCAAAATTCTCTTAGCTTGTTGGAGCAAGTGTTCCGCTGCATGTTTCTCTAGCCGGCACCTCTCACCCGGAAGTTAAAGGAGATCGGAGATGAAAAAGCGGTACATCATCGAACGTGATATTCCCGGTATCGGCGAGTTTTCGCTAACGGAACTCTGTGGCGCAGCGCGTGCGTCAAACCAGGCATTGGCGTCGATCGGGTCCAAAATTCAATGGCAGCACTCGTACGTGGCGGCGGATAAGACGTTTTGTCTGTACCTTGCCGATAGCGAGGACGATATCAGACAGCATGCTGAACTGAGCGGCATTCCGTTCGCCAAAATCACGGAGGTTCCGCAAATCATCGATCCTCTAACCGCCAACAACTGAGGATCTCAAGAGAGGCCTGAGGTGGTTTGAAGTGTTCGCCTCAGGTCACCTGCCTCGATTGCCTTCGATTTTTTTTGCCGCTTCCCAGATCGGCGCCCGCATCTACCCCCAAACCGCAATTCATCCCTGTATCAGGCTGTCCGCTCTTGGTCGCTAAATGGACCCGCTAAATAGCGGACTCGCCGACGGCTTCATCCCAAGAGCGGACATTTATAATCGCGGCGTGCGCTTAGCGAGTTCCACGAGGCGCGGGCGAAGCTCGTCAGCAGACTTCAGAGGGGGATCGAACCAAAAGCGTGCGACTTCGTCTCCATGAACGAGATCGAGACCCTCTAGATCAACGCACGCGAGCCGCCAGTCATCCGGCGGCCTACCTAGGAGGACCGTTGCATAGTAGGCAACCGCGTCGGAGTGATCTTCGTTCATATGTTCGACGGCGCTGGCCGCCGTGGCATCGAGCGCAGGATCAACTGGTGCGAGTAGGTCTTCTCGCTTAAGCTCATAAGCCTTTCCGAAACCCCCTTTAGAGATGCGCCCTCGGGCTCAAGTCGCCAGAATGCGAAATCACCGAAATCGGCGTACAAGGCTGCCTTTGGATGGCGACTAAGGAAACGCGATCGGATCTGACTGTGCACATCTTGCGCGACACGCTTCGCTCGCCCGACGACGGTAATCCGCGGATGCGCCAGCGGGTCGCCGCGGCCCGGCACGCCAAGTAGGACTGAGGTTAGAGGATCTTCTTCTAGCGCGCTAAAATGCCCAGAGAGTTGGGAGATTAGAAAGACCGGCGCACCGTCGCTCGCCGATGCTATCGATACCCGGCTCGCCATTGGAGCGCCGGTCGTTGGATCGACTGTTGCGAGCGCGCCGAAGCGCTCCGCACGGAGAAACGAGCAAGCCTGTCGCCGCGCATCATCGCCGACTGCCTGCAAGACTTCCTTTTTTTGGCATCAGCGATCCTTTGCTGTCGAGTGAAGGGAAGCAGGGACTGTAACCACTCATACAACTGCAAAAGTGATCCAAAACCCGAATCGACGGGTAACCGTTATTGCGGTGTAAAAAAAGTGGACGAGGTCCGGCTGCCACCAGACCCCGTCCTGTCGCCGTGAAGTCAAACGAAGGAGATCACGATGACTGCTGGTATGCTTATGGCGTTTCTGTTCACAATGAAAGCGGCGCTTGTTCTCGGCTTCGCCGCGCACCAGGCGCGTGTCACCTCGCAGCAGAACTAAATTCGGCGATCCGTGAGTGAGTTTGCCCGGCGGCCCGGCGGCGAAAGCCTGCCGGGTCCAATTTCTAGTATTGTTTACAACGGCTTTGCCGAGGCGCTACGGTAGGCGGCGGTCACAAAATGATCTCACGTTTCTGGCGGCGATTCATTCGACCACTCGGCGTTGGCGCGATAGTTCTGATCGTGTTAGTCCGGGCGATGGAGAACAACGCATTGGACCCGTTCCCTGCCTTTGTCGAAACAGCGCTCGCGTTGTTCGCGCCGATTGCCCTTTTGGTCGGCATGGACACCGTCATCCGGCGCGTAAGCACAGAGCAACAGCGCATGAATGCACGCAACTATGCGGCTGCGATCGCGGTCGCGGTCGCCGCTACGGTCGCTATCTCCGGCCTGACAGCAGCGGTGAGCTACTCGAAACTGCTCAGCTAACCTAGGACTACTCATAATTGCGGGCTGATCGGCCTAGAGGGGGGGAGCGTCCAAGTTCAGGTCGATTGGACCGTAGTGTTTCTCTCAGCGCACTCTTGAGCTAACCACGCTGTTCTCTTCGCTGGCAAGTCTTAGGGCTCCAGATGTCTGACAGCTCGCTTCCCACGCAGATCGAGCGAGCGATTGTTAAGTTTGTTCAGGTCAGAGCTTCCTGCGAGCGCGGCCTCACCGAGAGAAATTGCATTGCGGAGAAGGTCGATGGGAGTGTTCTTCCAAGCGGGCGGGTGGACCATTTCGCGCCAGGGACGACCGCACGCGTTATCCAATAAGATGCGCGCGAAGCAGTGGTCCTCACTGACCGGCCAGTTGCGAGTTCGCGCGGCTAGCGGAAGGGTTTCTCCGACGAGTCTCCTCCATGCGAGGCGCGCCTGGGTCTCGTCGCCTCCTGCGCTGTCATCGGCGAGACCAAGTTCGAGACTGAATTGATTGTTTGCGGTCGCCAACTACAAATGCTCCGTCAATTCACCAGCACCGGCGATGTGCCGATAGTCGCCGGATCGTCAATCGCTGAAACAATGTAGTCCGCAACATCGGCTCGGGAGATGACGCCATTTCGCCAAGATGATGGTTCGAGCAAAACGCGATAGGTACCTCTCCGGCTCCCTCGGGTTAGAATACCAGGACGTGCAATGGTCCAGTCGAGCCCGCTCGACTTGATGAGGTCTTCTTGGCGGCTTTTGTCGTCATAGATCCGGCCGAAGACCAACCTGAAGGGTATTCGTTCGAGGCGGCTCAGTTGAGCTCCGCAATCGCCTGCGCCAAAACCCGTCACCGCGATCAGACGCCTTGCCGCTCCTTCCTTCATCACATCGAGCAAGGCTTCGGTAGATGCTGAAAAGAGGTTGACAGGTTTTGTGATCGTCTGGCGGTTTAAAGGGAGCCCGAGCGCTGTTACGACGGTGTCAACGCCATCAAGCGCTGTTACAAGGTCGCGTCGCTCTAACGCGTCTCCCGAAAATTTCTCGAGTCTCTCGTGCTCCAACTGAAGTTCGTGCGCTGAGCGCGCCATCGCCTTCACCGAACAGCCTTCATCGAGCGCGCGCTTTACGGTCTCCAGCCCGATCCCTTTGCTGCCGCCAATAACAAGCAACGAGGTCAATGAACATCTCCAATGCGCTGATCGATCGCTTCCGCGATGACGACTAGACGGCGCTGTTTGGCTTTTTGAATGACGGCTTTGTGGGGGCCGCTATGCAGCGTCATCGACGAGCGCTTTCAGGACGTTGGCGCGCCTCCACAAACCGGCGGCCATGCTCACGGACCCTTCTTCTTCAAGGAGTAGCGCCTGTTTCGCCAGAGTATCGATAAGGCTTCTGAGATCGCGCTCCGACACATGAAAGCTGTCCATGTCCAACCTCGCAGTTACGTCCACTACAGCGCCGCGAGTTTTGTCCTCGACTGGCTGCACACACATGAAACGTTCAAAACGCGCAAACGGTTCAGATCTGATCGAGCAGAGGTCAGTTTTGACGCATGCGTGTCTCGCGGCTTGCCAGCGCAAGCGAGTTGCTTGGGATTGAGGGAACAGCTCTGAAGGATTTTGCGATTACTACGCTGTTCAGAGCGAACACAGAACCATTCGGCGATGCGCTCCGTATAACTTCAAGAGCATGTACGGGAGATCGCCGAAATGGATCAAACTGCAAAGCGCACACTTGATCGCTGCGATGAAGACTATCTCACGAAGTGTGAGCAGACCGAAAAACACTTCGACTTCGATCAGCGCGGTGCGCTCGATCTGGATAGAGATCGGTCGCAGCATCGGCGGTATACGTTTCTGTTCGACGACTTGATGAATTAGCGGCTGCGATGGCCAAAAGAACCTATCCATCGGACGCGCGCCACGTTGTCGATGCGGATGATCTCGAAGATGTTGTGCGTGACAAGCGCGAAGACTGGCGAGCGTCTGGCGCAACGGCTCGCCGCCGACAGCGGCGCTACAAGAAGCGTTTGATCTCGCAGATTGCGCGTCAAGAAGGCGACCATGAGAGTGACGTTTTCGACTGATCGCGTTCGCCAAATACACAACAGAAAGCACCCATGCCCACTCGTAGCACAATCGAGCTAAAAGACCTCGAGATCAGAACCGACATAGGCACATATGGTTCGGGTGATGTGGTGCCCGATGCGCACTCTCTTGACCTGAGCTTGACCATCGATCCCAGCCTTGTGCTGATCGACTTGGACAGCATGGATTGCGTGTATGACTACGATCCACTGGTCAGCGAGATCGACCGGCTTGCCAAGGATCGCCATTACGAGACGCAAGAGTTTTTGATGACCCGGATAGTGGAAGCCTGCGCGACTATTCCACAGATCCAAGAGGTCTCAATGACGTTACGCAAGAGGCCTGTGCTCGGGGGCTCAGGCAGCCTTGGCGTGCGTCTCTACGTGGATGCCGCGCGCCTTGATCAGATGCGAAAAGGGACGGCTGCGGCATGAGGCTCTGTGGACTAAGTTATGTCACCGCAGCGGTTTTAGGCATAGCGGGTGCGGTTATCTGCACCACAATGGCAAGCGCACATGTTCGCTGGTTCGTCGACAGCACCGCCACCGTTGAAACATTTCAGCCCTATAGTCTGAACGATCCTGAGGTGCTCGCCTGGATCGCTATTGCACTCGCGCTGATTAGCCTATCGATCATTCTCGACATGCGACTTCCCAATGTGCGCATTGTCGATACGAAGACGCGCCACGACTTCATCGAAATACTTCGAGTCTTTACGGGCATGTCGATGTTGCTGACGGCGTATGAGGGAGCAATCGTCGCGCCCCATCTCGTGGCGTTTGGGTCCTTCGGGTTGGTGCTGCTCTTTGCCCAGGCCGGCATCGGCATTCTGCTAATCGCCAATCGTTTTGTGCGACATGCGGCAATCCTGATAATTCTTTTGCACCTCGGGCTTGCGATTAAGTTCGGTGTCTTGGCAGCGTTAGAATACCTGATCATGGTCGCCATCGCCGCGTTCCTTTTGATCAACAACCTTCCCACCGCGGAACTGCGTGAACGCTTCAAGCCTTATTCCGTAGACCTACTTCGCATCCTGACCGGCATTTCTCTGATCACGCTTGGCTTCTCCGAGAAACTCTTCGGAGCGATGATGGCCGAGAGCTTTTTAGCGCTCTACCAGTGGAACTTCATGCAAGCCCTTGGCTTTGAGTTTTTCACAGATCGGCTCTTTGTGCTGTCCGCAGGTGTGATGGAGGTGGTCTTTGGAACCATCCTCGTGCTTGGCACCACCACGCGTCTCAACGTGTTAGCTTTCTCGGTGGTCCTGTTTGCCTCGAATGTCTTGTTCCTTGTCCAAGGGGAGAAAGAGGCTGCTCTGGTCGAATTCGTGGGGCATATGCCGGTGATCGGCGTAGCGCTGATCCTACTCTTACTCGGCTCAGGGCAGCGCCTCAAAGTGACGAACTTCATCCCGAACCGCCGCGTCAATACGTCCGTAAAGATCGTTCGGTTGCCGAGTGATGTCTGAATTCTCGCTACGGCTTCAGTATCTGATCTACCAGAGCATCCGGTCGATGCATTTCGGTGTGCTGATCGCGCCCGTCTTCCGTGACTTGCCGGCTGCTCCCGTAACCGATCAGCACGTAGGCGTGATGAGAGACGACGAGGCCCTGCCTGTGCATGTCACACGCGACGTGCCGGCGGCTTCTGCACCTGCGATCGAATTGAGCGTGACGGAAGATCCTATGACGGGCTGGAACATAGAACTCGTCACACAAAACTTCGACTTCACACCGCAAGGTGTCGGCGGACCGTCAGCGCCAAACACAGGCCATGCCCACCTATATCTCAACCAACAGAAGATCGCTCGCCTCTACGGCCCATACTTTCACATTCCCGATCTGCCACCAGGCCAGCATGAGATCACCGTCACGCTCAGCAGCAATGACCACGCACACTACGCGGTAGACGGGGCGCAGATCGCGGCCAGCACCGTCATCACACAGCACGAGTAAGGCGCTTTATTCGCGAGTTTCCGCTTTTGACCCGCATCAGCCTCGTCAAGTCGCTCATTGATCTCCGCGACGAGCTAGCCGGAAAAGAGTGGGAACGTCACTCCTAGCGCCCAAGCGAACGCCACGCCATTAGCGACGCCGCTCACCGTTGGGTGTCCAGTGGCGTTCGACACCCAACGCCCGATCGTACCGTAGAGTAGGAAGAACAAAACAACGACCGGGAAGATAATGATCAGAAAAAACAGCTTCTCGATGTTCAACGAAATCGCCAATGCCAGAGAGCCAAGAAACATCAGCTTCGTAATTATGCGGACATCGAAAGGCTGATCCCAAACCGCCCAAGCGTCTGAGACCGTGTACAAAAATGTGCCGATCAAAAGCAGTGCGATGAGCGACCACCTTCCATCATGAGGAATGAAAGAGGTCACGTAGGTATCTATGGGTAGCCCGATGGCAAACACGCCGAACGCTGCAACCAGCATGATCGCTCCCAGCAGTCTATAAGACGGCACTCTTAGAGAAAGACCACCACGCCACCAGAGAATTAGCAGGGTCAACGCACCATAGAGCGAGAAATGAACAGCAAGATAGTCAGCAACCAAGACTGGCAGATAATCCGTGGGCAGCGGCCAGAGTAAGAGCGGCGTAGCGACTGCTGGGACAACCGCTCTCCCATAACCCTCGATCCGGCTCGCCGCGTTTTTCCTAGAGTCTTCGACCGTCACTTGCGGCAACAGCGCGGCGAGCGGCCATGCCAAAGCAAAGACCGACAAGAGAAGTCCGATGATCCACGGGCCCCGCACATCGGCCTCGCCAGCGTTACCGAAATTGAAGGCCGCGCGAAACCAATCGCGAGCCTCCGTGAGGCTTTCACGGCTATAGAGCACTCCAACATGCTCTACACCGTCAGCGAAAACGGCCCGGCGCGCATTGCCATCAGCAAATGCCCCATAGGTTTGTCCCTCGGTCGCGGAGCCGTCTATCGTCAATTCGACCGCTTTGAGCGCTTCTTGAGAGAGGAAGTCTTCGTATTCACCGACAATAATCAGAAGGTTCTTCGGAGCATTTGCCGTCACGTCTTCTGAAAACAGCGAAACGCCGACAGTTGCTTCGACGTCGCTTCTTTGGTTCGCGAGCCTCACCACTACGTCGGACGCCATGGAATGTCCCAGCAGACCGACCCGCCCATCAGCGCTGTCGAGGCCTCTTGCGAAGTCGACGACAGTTGACAGCTGTTCAACAAGCGTCGCTGTGGCGCCGCTTTCCTTGGTCACGTCGCCTGACAACGGGAGTGCGTTGTCGCCGTGCCCGAAAAAATCAAAGGTGACGGCAATGATTCCACTTTTAGCGAGTGTAACGCCGATCGGCTCCATC
>ERZ1740059.1407-NODE-1407-length-12069-cov-6.964042_pt1 | contig 12069 bp, 8 predicted proteins | sample MGYA00581744_ERZ1740059 | MGnify/ENA primary metagenome ERZ1740059 (study PRJEB43018, sample SAMN04849738) | marine metagenome | isolation source: floating plastic debris | place: Pacific Ocean | collected 2008-08-28 | study: EMG produced TPA metagenomics... | reverse complement strand
GCCGTCACACGGCCGTGGATTTCCGAATGGGTGATGAAGCCCTTCTCAACCCGCAGCACATCCAGCGCCTGATGGTGCTCGGGAACTTCGCCCTGCTCGCGGGCATCGCCCCGCTCGAGCTGAGCCATTGGTTCTGGGCAGCCTTCGTCGACGCCTACGAGTGGGTGGAGCTCCCGAACGTGCACGGCATGGCCCTCTACGCCGACGACACCTTCACCACGAAGCCCTACGCGGCGTCGGCCAGCTACATCCACAAGATGAGCGACCACTGCCGGGGCTGCGCCTACGACCACAAGGCGCGCGTGGGCGAGGACGCCTGCCCCTTCAACGCGCTCTTCTGGGCCTTCATGGAGGAGCACCGAGACCGGCTCTCGCGGAACTTCCGCATCCGCGGCCTCTTTCGGACCTGGGACCGGTGGGACGAGGCGCAGCGCGCCGCCATCCGGGACCGCGCCGCCTCCTTCCTCACGTCGCTCGAGCCCGCCGACGTGGACCGTGCCGTCGACGACTACGTTTAGAGGGCCCGAGGCGACCGAGGCAAAATCTAGACAGGCTTCGATAAGACCGAACGGTACTAAGTGGAACCGAGACGGATCTTCACGAATCGCCGTCCTGGATCGCGGCGCAGAAGAATTTTTCGACACTTCCTAGATATTCCTCACCCAATTTCTCGACGAAGTCTTGACGATTGTCCGTGAGCACGCCTATCTACATGGCGTCGGCGGCAGTAGGCAGTCGACACCGACGGGGCCCGCGCGTGGCCCCTTCGACATGGCCGGGGGGCGGGCTCCCAACCCAACTCGAAAACGCGTGCCCACCCACCGATCGTCCCTCGGCCGGACCTCTTCGAAACGCCCGTTCGCTGCCCAGCGAGCGGGCGTTTCTCTTTTCAGGCGGGGCGGCGCCGGCGGCGGAGGGCGAACCACGCGAGGGCCAGCGCGCAGGCCGGGCCCGGGGGCGCCGCGCTGCAGCCGCCGCCGCACTCCGGGCAACTCACCTGAGCGCAGAGCCTTTCGCTTCCCTTGCCCGCGTCGCAGAGCTCCGCGAGCGGTCGGTACACGTAGCCCGCGATCTCGCCCGCCCCCTCTCCTTCGTCGAGCCGTGTCGTGGCGATGCACTCGTCGCGGGTCCGCTCGAGGCTCTCGACCTGGCTGCGGCTGACTACGGCGGCGACGCGCCCGCGGGCGTCGAGCACGGCCGAGCCGGAGCTCCCGTTCAGCACGTCGGCATAGAACGCCGTGCTCTCCGTATCCACGGGCCCGCCCGCTTGCCCGACGGCGGTCTTCATGGGCACGCCGAGCGGAAAGCCGGCCAGGAAGACCGGGTCGCCCGGGTCGAAGGGCCGTCCCTCCGGACGGATGTCCAGGGGCGTCAGATCGCCCTCGACGGGGCGGTCGAGGCGCAGCACGGCCACGTCGCGGAGCCAGCTGATCGCCTCGATCCCCATGCAGTCGTAGACGTCCCCGAGGCCGATGGGGGCGAGGCGGCCCGGGCCCTCGTTGTAGAAGCGGAACACGAAGGACGTGTCGGCGCAGAAGCGCTCGAGGGGCACGCAGTGCGCGGCGGTCAGAACGAGGTCGTCGTCGATGAGCGTTCCCGTGCAGTAGGCGACGGTGGGCTGGTCTCGGAAGCGTTCGTCCGGGCAGAGCGGCACCCCCGTGTCCCGCACGATGGACTCGTCGAGGGTGCCGCCGGAGCCGAGCAACACCTCGCCCCCGCGGACGCTCACCTGCGCGCGCTGCACGAGCGCGGCGACGCTGCGCTCGCCGATCTCGACCAAATCGAGGTCTCGGGTCTCGAAGAGGTCCCGGCGCTCATCCTCGCCGTAGATGACGGCGCTCTCGGCGACGCCGACCTCCCCGGCGGCGAGGGAGCACGCCGCGAGGGTGGAGAGGAGAAGGGCGAGCGGTACGCGCACGGACGAGAGCGTGCCAGTCGCCCGCAGGCGCTGCATCCCCCGGACTCCGCCCACGCCGCCTCGCTGGCGCGAAGGAAAAGCACCCAAGGAAGCCCGGAGCCGAGGCGTATCAGGAGCCGAGACGCGCGGCGCGACCGCACTGCGCCGCTTCCCGGAGAACCACGCATGAACCGCCGCTCCTTCTTCACCGCCGCGGGCCTCGGTGGCCTCGCCTCGCTGCTTCCGCGTTCCCTGGGGGCGCAGCCGAGCTGGGGGGTGACCTCACAGCCGCCGAGCCCGACCTTCCGCGAGACCATCGCGCGCGTCACGGCGATGCCCAGCGACGGAGAGCTTCAGCGTCGCGCGCGGGGCCTCGGCCTGAACGTCGTCAACGTGATGTGGGAGGACACGGGACGCTTCCAGGGCAGCTCCGTCGGGCCCAACATCAGCGATCTGACGCTTCAGGTGCGAGAGCCGCTCGGCCGGGGCCGGCATCGCACCCACCTGCTGCCCGTCATCCGCCATCCGAACTTCTCGGATCGCACCGCGGACGTGCGGGCCGAGCGCCTCTGGGTGCGCGTCGGGAACCAGCACCGCGGCACGGGTGCCGGCGGCCTTCGCGCGGTCCCGCTCCTCGAGGTCCTCGCGCATCTGAAGGACTACCTGAGCGACCGCGGCTCGCTCCTCGGCGAGGGCGACTTCACGGCGCGCCGGGACAGCCACGTGCTCGTGAGCGCGCAACACGTTTTCGTTCCGCTCCCGCCCCGCGGCACGGCCGAGTTCAACCCCGTGCTCTACAACTATCAGTCCATGCCGGGCTCGCCGGCGGTGCTCACGCTCCTCGTCACCCGGCAGGGCACGAGCGCCACGGTCATCGAGAACCGGCCCGGCGACCAGAGCCTGCAGGGGTGGGGCCAGCAGCTCTTCTTCAATCACGGCGGTCAGCGCACCGTGTTCACGGCGGAGCGGCGAAGCGCCGTCGCTGCCCGCATCGCCGCCGGGGAAGCCACCGATCAGGACGAGGGCGCCCTCGAGGAGGGCGCGGACATGATGATCCTCGTCCAGGTGCCGCTCCGGCATCGCTCCCGCCGCTTCCAGCCCATGGACGGCGCCGACTTCCTCCTCGGCGGCGCGGGCGGCGCGCCTGCGCCGACGTCGGCCGCTGCCCCGCAGATGCGCCGGAGCGAACGCTCGGACGTGGAGAACGCGGTCATCGGCCACGGGGACGACCTCGGTCCCTTCCGCGAGCTCGGGGGGCTGCGCCTGGTTCGGGACGACCGCTTCCCGATCCGCGCCACGGTCCAGTTCTACCGGGCCACGAGCAACGGCGTCGTGAGCGCGGACGACCTCCGCGCCGTCCGCCGGCAGATCGACCGCGTCTACGAAGAGGGCGACTTCGTCGGCAGCCTCGTGGTGCCGCGTTCGGGGCGCACGCGGCCGACGGAGTGGCGCCGCACCCGGCGTCACTACCGCGGCCTCCAGGGCTGACTCACAGGTCGCGGACTGGTCGCCGGGCGCTGAAAGCCTCAGGGTCTCGCCATGCCCGACGGGACCCCCGGTGCCTCCTTCGACCCGCCCGCGGTGGTGGCCCGCGCCTTCGCGACCCAGGACGAGGAGGTCACGAACGTCTCGCTCCCCCGGCTCAGCGGTGCGCTCCCCGAGGGCCTGCGTGGCGTCCTCTACCGAAACGGGCCCGGAACCCTCGAGGCCTTCGGCACGCGCTACCAGCACCCCTTCGATGGGGACGGGATGATTCGGCGCTACGCCATCGAGGGCGACGCCGTTCGCTACACGAACCGCTACGTGCGCACGCGTGAGCGGCATGAAGAAGCGCAGGCCGGGCGCATGCTCTACCGGGGCTTCGGCACGAACCTCCCGGGAGGGCTGCGGCGCAACGGCCTCCGCATGCGCTTCAAGAACGTCGCGAATACGAGCGTCGCCATGCATGGCGAGCAGCTCCTGGCGCTCTGGGAGGGCGGGCTCCCGCACGCGCTGGACCCGGAGACCCTCGAGACGCGCGGGCGTCACGACTTCGCCGGGGCGCTCCGCGCGCAGGACGCGCTGGGCCGGCTGCTCTCGCCAGAGCTCCCCTTCAGCGCGCATCCGGCCGTCTGCCCGCGCACCGGGGAGCTCTTCAACTTCGGCACCATCCCCGGCCGGGAGAACACGCTCCTACTGCACCGCGTCGCCCCGAACGGGGAGCTGACGAGCCGGCGCATCGCGCTCCCGCGCATGCCCTTCGTTCACGACATGGTCCTCACGGAGCGGTGGGTCGTCTTCTTTCTCACGCCCGTGCGCTTCGACGTGGCCCGCGCCCTTCTCGGGCTCTCCACGCCCGTCGAGGCCATTCGCCAGGACCCGGGCACGGCCACGGATGTGCTCTGCGTCCCGCGGGACGGCGGCGAGCCCGTGTGGCTCGAGGCGAACCCCTGCTTCGTCTTCCATCACGCGGGCGGCTACGAGCTGCCGGACGGCCGCATCGTGGTGCACTCCTTCCGCATGGAGGGCTTTCCGGGCGGCGCCGTCGACGTGCAGGACGCGGAGCAGCTGCGCTCGTTCCATGGGCCCGAGGCCTTCCTCACCCGCTACGTGCTCGACCCGGATGCCGGGACCGTCACCGAGCGCCGCGTCCACGAGCGCCCGGGAGAGCTCCCCACGCTCGACCCGCGCCGCGCGAGTCGGCCCCACGCGCTCGTGTGGGCGGGAGCGAAGGCCGCGGGGACGACGCTCCCCGTCTATACGGGCCTCGCGCGCTACGCGCTGCCTCCGATCGAGGGCGGGGACGACGCGGTCGCGGTGTTCCGGAACTTCGCTCCGGACCTCCCGAGCGAGCCCCTCTTCGTGCCCCGGACGCCCGACGCCGCGGAAGGCGAGGGCTGGCTGCTCACGGTCGTCTACCGCGCGGCCATGCATCGCTCCGAGCTCTGCGTGCTCGACGCCGAGACCCTCGAGACGCTCGCCTCCTTCGGACTGCCGCACCACGTGCCGCCGGGATTTCACGGCCTCTTCGTCGACGGCCGAACGTGAGCCGCGAGGCCGAGCGCCGCCGACGGATCGCGGCGCGCAGCGTGCTCTTTCCGGACGGCGTCGCCGAAGGCTACCTGGAGCTCGCGGGAGGCCGCATCGTCGCGAGCGAGCGCGGTGCGCCGCCCGGGGACGACGTTCCCCTCGACGACTTCGGCGACGCGCTCGTCACGCCGGCGCTGGTGGACGCGCATACGCACCTCGCCCTCGTCGCGCTGCGCGGGCTCGCGAGCGGCCTGCCGCCGAAGGCCAGCGTGGTCGAAGACCTCTTCTACATGCTCGAGGCGAAGCTCGCGCCCGGCGATGTGCGCGCGTTCTCGCGCATGGGGGCCTACGACGCGCTCCTCGGCGGCACGGGGCTGGTCTGGGACCACTACTACGCCGGTGAGGAGGTGGCGGCCGCGTGCCACGACGTGGGGCTCGCAGCGGTCGTGGCACCCACGCTTCAGGATCGCGGCGGGCCCGGTCGCGAGCACACGGAGAGGGCGCTCGCGGCCACGGAGGCCATCGCCCGCGACGCCGGGCTTCGTGACGCGGGCATCGTCGCGGCCGTGGGGCCGCACGCTACGGATACGGTGAGCGACGCCCTCTGGGAGCGCGCCGTGACGCTGGCCGAGAGGCTCGATCTGCCGGTGCATGCCCACCTGGCGCAGAGCGCGGACGAGTGGGCGCGGAGCCTCGAGCTTCACGGCGCGACGCCGGCCACCCGCCTCGCCCGCGCGGGTTGGCTGAAGCGGGCGCCGCACGTCTTCGCCCACGCGCTCTTCGTGCCGCGCCCCGAGTTGCCACTGCTTCGGGACACCACGCTCGTGGCGTGCCCCTACTCGCAGCTCGTCTTCGCCTTCCCGGCGCGCGTCGACGTGTGGAGCGAGGAGGGAGTGCCGTGGGTCGTCGCGACCGACTGCGCCGCGAGCAACGACTCCATGAGCCTCCGCAAGGAGCTCCGCTTCCTCTCGGGGATGGCGGCCCTCCGCGCGAGCTTCGGCGGCGACTACGAGGGCTTCCTCGCAGGAGGCGAGCCGGGCGCAGGCCTTCGCCACGCCGCCGAGACTCCGGAGCCGCTCGCGCTCCTCCGCCGCGTCTTCGAGGCGCCGGGGCGCCTTCATCCGGCGCTTCGTGCGGGGACCCTCGCGCCCGGCGCGCTCGCGAACGTGGCCGTGTGGGACGTGGATCATCCGCGGCTGTGGCCGCTCCACGACCCCTTGCGTGCGTTGACGCATGGGGACGGCGACGGTGCGCTTCACGCACTCTTCGTGAATGGCCGCCCCCTCGGCGCGGTCGGAGACGTGTCCGGAAGCCTCCGGCGCAGCGACCTCTACGAAGCGCATCGGGAGGAAGCCGAAGGGCGCCTGGCCGCCCTGATGAAACGCGCCGGAATCTGACGGCGCGCCCACCGTTTTTCAGCCGATCTGCCGTCTACACCTCCGTGCCCGTGAACGACGTTCCGACCGGCTCCGGGTCTCCTGCCGGAAGCGCCTCGGAGAGGCCCGGTGAGGTCGACCTCGAGCGTCTCGCGTCGAGGCTCGTCTTTTGGGTCTCGCCCGTGCTCCTCTTCTACGGAGGGCTTCTCGGCGTCCACTACGGCGAGCGCGTCGTCGGGACGCTCTTCGTCGGGCTCTTCCTCACGCTTCACGTGGGGCTGATGGCACATCGACGGGGCCGGCTCTCGGCGGCCTGGTTGGGGCTCGTCGTCGCCTGGCTGGCCGTCGCTGCGGGCTGCTGGGCGCGGGGCGGCGTGACCGTCGCGGCCATCAACTGGCACGCCTTCGTCGTCGTCGCCGCCTGGATCGCGCGCCATCCCCGCATGGCGGCCGCCTACGGGGCGGCTGCGGGCCTTCAGCTCCTGGCCTTCGCGATCTTGGACGTCGCAGGCATCCTTCGCGCGGAGCGGCCGACCACCCTCTTCGCGGTCCAGCTGACCGCGTCCGCCTCCTACCTTGCCCTCGTCGGGCTCGTCGCCCTCCAGCGGCAGCGCATCATGGAGGCGGACGAGACCTCCGAGAAGCTCCGTCAGCGCGTCGTCCAGCTCAACGAGATCGCCGGCGCGGCGCGCCTCGGCGGACGCGTGGCGCACGAGGTGAACAACGTGCTGGCCGTGGTGGGCGCCCACGCGGAGGCGTTGAGCGCCGAGCTCTCCGACGAGAGCCCGCTTCAGCGAGACGTCCGAGCGATACGCCGTTCCGTGGGTGCCGGCGCCGGGCTCACCCGCCGGCTGCTGGCCGCGGCGCGCGTGGAGCCTGCACGCGGCCGCGCGCCCCTCGACTTCGCCCCGCTCCTCTCGGGGCTGGTGCAGCGGCTCGCGCAGGAGCTGCCCTCCGGCGTGACCCTTCGGTCCGAGCTTCGCGAGGAGCAGCTCCGCGTCGAAGGGGATGCCTGGGAGCTCGAGCAGCTCGCCGACGCGCTCCTCGCCAACGCCGCCGCAGCGCTCGCGGACCGCGGCACGCTCGTCGTGCGGAGCCACCTGCGGCACGAGCCCGCGAGCCGCGAGCTCCGCTATGGCAGCCTCTCGTCCGGCGACTACGTTGTCCTCGAGGTCGCGGACGACGGGGTGGGCATCGACGCGGACGCGCTGCCGCGCCTCGTGCAGCCCTTCTACTCGGAGCGCGACGAGGTGGACTCGGCGGGCCTCGGCCTCGCGCTCGTCCACGGTGTGGCCTCCGCCATGGGCGGACAGCTCGACGCGCGCTCCGTGCTCGGGCAGGGGAGCACCTTCACGGTCTACCTGCCCGCCATCCCCGCGACGGCGGCGGTCCACACGCTGAGCCTCCCGCCGGGGCGGCAGCGCCAGCTCCGCGTGCTGCTCGTCGAGGACGATCCGCTCGTGCGCAATGCCGTCGCGCGGCTCCTTCGCCTGGACGGCCACGAGGTGGCGCACGCCAGCGCCGGCGCCGAGGCGAGGCGATGGGCCGAGCAGCATCCCCGGCGCTACGACGCCCTCCTCACGGACGTCGTCATGCCGGAGGTCGACGGCTTCAGGCTGGCGCGCGCGCTCCGCGAGCAGCGCCCGGACCTGCCCGTCGTCTACATGAGCGGCTTCGCGGGCGACGCGGGCACGCGCCGCCAGCGCGTCGAGCGCTCGGTCTTCCTCGAGAAGCCCGTCGCGCGGGAGGCCCTCCAGCGCGCCCTCGCGCAGGTCGCGCCGGCGAGCATCGCGTCCGAGGCGGGTTGACTACTCGGCGGCTTCCGCCGTCGGCTCCGCGGGCTCGGTCCAGCGGAGGATCGGGTTCCGCACGGCGCGGGTCTCGTCGAGGCGCCGCAGCCGCGTGAGCGTCGGGGCGTTCTTGACGATGGCGGCGTCGCGCTGGGCTTCGGCGCTGATGGCTTCCATCGCGTCCACGAACTCGTCCAGCGTCTGGAGCGACTCCGTCTCCGTGGGCTCGATGAGCATCGCGCCCTTCACCACGAGCGGGAAGTAGACCGTCGGCGGGTGAAAGCCGTAGTCCATGAGGCGCTTCGCCACGTCCATGGTCGTGACGCCGGTCTCCTTGAGGTGCCGGTCGCTGATGACGCACTCGTGCATGCACGTCGTGTCGAAGGCCACCTTCCACGTGTCGCCGAGTCGCGCGCGGAGGTAGTTGGCGTTGAGCACGGCCATCTCCGTCGCGCCCTTGAGGCCCTCGGCACCCATCTCGCGAAGGTAGGCGTAGGCGCGGACCATCATGCCGAAGTTGCCGTGGAAGCCGCGGAGGCGGCCGATGCTCTTCGGGCGCTCGTAGTCGAGGAAGTAGGTCCCGTCCTCGCGCTTGGCGGCCACGGGGACCGGGGCGAAGGGGTCGAGGATCGACTTGTAGCCGACGGGGCCGCAGCCAGGCCCGCCGCCGCCGTGGGGCGTGGTGAACGTCTTGTGCAGGTTGAACTGCATGACGTCGATGCCGACGTCGCCGGGGCGCACGCGGCCCATCAGCGCGTTCAGGTTGGCGCCGTCGCCGTAGACCAGGCCGCCCTTGTCGTGCACGAGGTCGGCGATCTCCTGGATGTGCGTCTCGAAGAGCCCGACGGTGTTCGGGTTCGTGATCATGATCGCGGCCACGTCGTCGTCGACGTAGGGCGCGATGTCGCTGACCTTCACGATGCCGCTCTCGGCCACGGGGAAGCCGACGGCCTTCAAGCCGTTCATGGCGCACGAGGCCGCGTTCGTGCCGTGCGCCGTGTCGGGGACGAGGACCTTCTTGGGGCTCCGGCCCTGATCCGCGTGGTAGGCACGGACCATCATCAGGCCGGTGTACTCGCCCTGGGCCCCGGCCGCCGGGTGGAGCGACACGTGGTCCATGCCGCAGACCTCGGCCAGGCCGCGCTCGAGGCGGTACATGACCTCGAGGGCGCCCTGGATGCCTTCGTCGCTGGCGAGCGGGTGGAGCCGCGCGAAGCCGGGCAGCCGCGCCGCCCATTCGTTCACCTTCGGGTTGAACTTCATGGTGCAGGACCCGAGCGGGTACATGCCCAGGTCGATGGCGAAGTTCTGCTGCGAGAGGCGCACGTAGTGGCGGAAGAGCTCGGGCTCGGACACCTCGGGCAGCGGCGCCGGCGCCTCCCGGTGCGCTGCACCGAAGAGCGCCGCCGGGTCCACCGGTGGCAGGTCGTCGTTGGACGGCAGCGAGTCGCCCCGGCGGCCCTCGCTCCCGAGCTCGAAGATCAGCTTCTGGGCGAGCTCTACGCCCTTCGTGGCGGTACCCGGCATTCGCCGAGGCTAGGTCTGGTCCCTCTGGCTCGCAAGGCGGAGAACGTGCTACGCCAGCGCGGTGAAATCGCCGGATCTTCAAGCCTTTTCTTCACCCCAGGGTCTCGTCCGGGGGCGCTTTGCCGTGGCCCTTCTCACGCTGACTGCGGCGACGCTGGCGATCGCCTGCGGCGGTGGCAACTACGGGTACGCGCGGGAGTACGCGCCGACCTCCGACGAGCGCGACGCCCTCGAGGGCGCGACGGAGGTGACCTACGAGGAGCTTCGGCGGGATCCGGAGGACTTTCGGGAGGTCACCGTGGGCTGGTTCGGCGTCGTGCAGGGCGTCGAGAATGGCCCCGGGGACCGAACGACCCTGCGCCTCCGCTTCACGACGCTCGCGCAGCGGAACCTCTGCGAGAACGAGCGTGCCTCGTCGTGCCGCGTGACGGTCTCCCACCGCGCCGGCGGGCCGTTCTCCGCCTTCGTGACGCTCAGAGACGAAGAGATGAACGGCGAGGAGCGCCTGCAGCTGGGCAGTCTCGTCCGCGTCTTCGGGACGGCGACGGGAAGCTTCGACGAAGACGGCGGACCGGTGCTCGACGCGAGCTGGCATCGCCACTGGCCCCGGAGCCGCTATCGAACGACCGCCGCCCGCGGCCGCATGCGTCGCTGAGGGCCCTTCCCACACGGCCTGGCCGAAGGGCGGGGGAGGACGAGGCCTCAGCGGAACGCCTGGCTCAGGGTGTCGATCTGCGGCCGGCGGAACTCGGGGCTGAAGAGATGCGGCAGCCGCGTGGTCGGCAGCTTCAGCTCCGTCGCGAGCCGCGCGAGCGCCTCGCGCTGCACCGCCTCGCGAGAGGCCCGGAGACGTGACGCGGCGGCGAGCGTCGCGAGCTCGCTGCCGGGTCCGAAGTGCGACGCCAGCCGGTCCATGCGGGCCTTGTCGTCCGCGCCGGGGAAGAGCCGCGGGAGGACCTGGTTCACCACCAGCGCCGGCACGGGCATGGCGAGCTCGCCGGTGACGGCGGCGTGGAGCTCCAGGGTCTCGTTGACCGGCATGTCCTCCGCCAGGGTGACGAGCACGACCCCGGCGCGGCGCGGGTCCCGGAAGAGGTAGAGCGCGAGCGACGCCACGAGCCGCAGGAGCACCGAGAGCGCCGAGTCCGCGCTGGCGCCAGGCACGCGGAGCATGTCCAGGCCATGGCCCGTCGCGGGCGCGTCGAGGATGACCAGGTCGTACTCGCCGACGCCTTCCGGGCCGTGTCCCACGGCGTGAAAGTAGGCCTTGCCCAGCATGGACCAGGCCTCGAGGCCCGGCGTGCCGCGAAGGAAGGCCCGCACCAGCGGGTTCTCGAAGACCGCGGCATAGAGCGCGCGGACCTTGAGAATCATGAGCCCGTATTCCTCGATGGAGGCCTCGGGCGTCATGTTCACCGCGTGCAGATTGGTCTCGAGCTGCGCCACGTCGTGCCCGATGGGCGCCGTCTCCAGTAGGTGGCTCGCCCGCTCGGCGGCGTTGACCATGGCCAGGAGGGTCCGCTTGCCGCGGCGCGCGGCGGCGAGGGCGAGCGCCGTCGCCACCGTCGTCTTCCCCACGCCGCCCTTCCCGATGACGAAGAGAAAGCGGTGGTCGAGGAGCGAAGCCACGGCCGGGTCGTAGTCATGCCGCCCGCTCCGGGCAACCGTGATCGAGCGTTCCTCAGGGCGCGAGCACCTCCACCCGGTCGTCCGGACCCACCCTCATCGCGGCGCCCCGGCGGTCCCCTTCCGCGCGGATCCGGTCATAGCGCCGGACGGAGTCGAGGGCCGCGTTGCCCGGGCTCCGGTGCCGGTCGAGGCGCCGCAGCGTCACGAGATGGCCGCTCGGACGGCAGACCCAGAGCTCGCGCTTGCCCTTGGAGATCAGCGGCTGGCTGACCACGCGGTCCCCTTCGGACCGGGCGCCCTCGCGGGACAGCACCAGGTACGCCGAGGTGCTCCGCTCGAAGCGGAGGCCGGCCTCCCGCGCCACCGTGGCCAAGGCAGGCGGAAGCCGCTGCGGATGCTCGTCGTGGCACCAGTCCCGCTCCCGCCGGAGCATCGGGCAGGGCGCCTCGTGCGGACAGGGCGCGAGGAGACGCCAACCCGCGGCCAGCGCGTCCTCGCGCCAGGCCATGAGGCGCCGCGTCACGTCCCGGAGCGCCGGCTCCACCACCACCACCGCCCCTCGGGGCGCGAGTCGCGCCGCGAGCGACGCCAAGAGGCGATCGCGTGCCTCCGGTGCCAGCTCGTTCAGGACCAGGCCCAGCAGGACCAGGTCGAAGGGCCCCGCTGGCAGCGAGCGCCGCGCATCGCCGGCGCGCGTCGTCAGCGAAAAGGGCAGCGGCGCATGCGCCGCGAGGCGGCGGTAGGCCTCGAGGGCGGCGCCATCGCGGTCGACGGCGCTGACCGTGAGGCGCTCGGCCCATCCCCCGGCCGCGGCGGCCCGGGCCGCGCCGAGGCCCGTGGT
>ERZ1740059.1406-NODE-1406-length-12074-cov-11.235461_pt1 | contig 12074 bp, 9 predicted proteins | sample MGYA00581744_ERZ1740059 | MGnify/ENA primary metagenome ERZ1740059 (study PRJEB43018, sample SAMN04849738) | marine metagenome | isolation source: floating plastic debris | place: Pacific Ocean | collected 2008-08-28 | study: EMG produced TPA metagenomics... | reverse complement strand
ATTGCAGCTAAAGCGGCTATCGAACAAGAAATCAGTGAAAAACTTCCTCAAGATTTGCAAATTAAGGTACTGGAAGAAACAGCTAATGTTTCTTATATAGTTCTACCTGAGATTGCTTCCACAGAGGAGATGTCAGAAAAGGAATTAGAAGCTATTGCAGGAGGTCTACTCTTACCTTGTAACTTCGGTTCCATCGCAATCGGCTAACTAGTACAACTGACTGGATAGCCCATCATACTCAAAGATACCAAATAAGTAAAATCAAAGGACTCTAATCATGAACGAACAAACACCACAAACCGTTGAAACCAGAATTATTGCTCGCGCTTTGCAAGATGAATCTTTCAAACAATGCTTACTTAGCGGACCAGACGCAGCCAAAGCTGCAATTGAAGAAGAGCTAGATGCTAAATTTCCTGATGGTTTCGATGTTCAAGTACTAGAGGAAACGACTAATGTTTCCTATATAGTTCTCCCAGCAATTATCTCAACTGAAGAAATGTCAGAAGAGGAATTAGAAACAGTTGCAGGAGGTAAAGGAGGAAAATGGAGACGGCGTGGTAAAAGAGCTGGTAAAGGAGCAGGATATGCAGCGATGTTAACACCAGTTAGATTACCTTGTACTTTGGGTTCTATTACTATTCAGTAGACATCGCAGGAATTGAAAAAAACCCCTCTCCAAACCTCTCCCCCACCCCTGAGAGGCTTTCAAACCCCAGTTCCCTCCTAGGGAAGGGGGGGTAGGGGGGCTCGCGGTATGCAACGAAGTAAATGTTTTCCGGAGATGTCTAGTAAGTTATGTAGCTGTATAGTTTTGAGACTGCTGTGGCGATCGCATAAAATATTATCGCAGATATAGAAATAGGTCTTGCAACGCCCGATTCTCCTTCTAATCAAGACAACTATTAGTTGGAATAAAGCAGCACTACAACAATATCAGCCGCAAGTCTTTTAGCCTTAGATCTTACACCCACTGCTCTATTCCCGGTTTCTTACTAAGTAAATAACGAGATAATCATGCTTGCTTTGTTTAGAAACCGGGTTTCTTTGTCAGTAATCCCAAAATTAAAGCGGCGTTACCAACAATTCAAAACATTTCAAGGATTTAGATTATGAACGAACAAACACAACAAACTCTTACATCTCAGATTATTTCCCATGCTTTAGAAGATGAATCCTTTAAGCAAAAATTGCTTAGCGGAAGTGTCGCAGCTAAAGCTGCTATCGAACAATTAATTGGTCAAAAACTTCCTGAAGATTTAGAAATCAATGTACTAGAAGAAACAAATAACCTCTCCTATATAACAATCCCAGCAATTGCTTCTGTTCAAGAGATCTCAAAAGAGGAATTAGAAGCAGTTGCAGGAGGAGGTGTTACTCTAGTTACTATTACCACAGGTATTAGACTACCTTGCACTATGGGTTCTGCAACTTTTCATTAAATTGGGTTAGTAGTCGATTGCATAAATACTGAATTGTTCGTTTTTTCTGCAACCGTCGGGAGACGTAGCACTGCTACGTCTCTAGATCGGAATTAATGCAATCGCATTACTAATGGGACAGACAACTAGTACCGCTTGCGTTCGTAAGAAGTAAAAAGTAAGAAGTAAAAAGTTTGATATCTTCGGCTTTTCAGCCATTTTTTATGGTTGCCTTATTTAAGCCGTGGTGTACTAGGAATTATCAACTGTATAAATAAAGTTAAGGTAGGAAAGATGACTAAGGCTATACAAACTGAAAAACAAGGTTATATTTTATCTAAAGAATTGGTAAAAATTGTTGAAAAATCAAGTACAATTTCTGAAAGATTGGGAGATAATTTTTATTATGATAGAAAATCTAGTGATGACGATTTAGTTAATAATCGCATTTTTAATTGGTGTCAAACTTTGGTTGATGGAAATCAAGAAAAATTTGAAAAACGTCTTGCTTGGGATAATTTAGATTTAGATAAAATACGTGACGTATTTGGCGAAGTAAAACTAATTGATGAGGATAATTTATCTACTTGGGCAAATATTCTCAAAGAAGTTTTAGAAAATTCAGAATTGCAAAAATATTCTACAGAAGATAATAATTTTATAAATTCTCAAGAACCGCTTCCTTTTGAAGATGTATTTATATCTTTTATTCATGTTGCAAGAAAAAAGCTAAAGGCTCAGGCTGGTTATAGTTATTCACTACTTTCAAGTGATGTTCATGCTAAATTAGAACGTTATTTACTCAATTCATTAATTGAGCTTTGTAACCAAACAATGGCTCTCGAATTACAAATATTTTTCACCTACGAAAGACCAACTTTAAATAGATGGTTAACTCAATTTAATGATTCTCATTCAAAAGTACACTATAACAAATTTGTTGATAAAATGTTGTCGGGAGGACTATTAAAGTTTTTCCAAAAATACAGCGTTTTAGCCCGTTTAGTAGGAACAACTATAAACTTTTGGGTGACAAATATTAATGAATTTCTCCAGCGATTAAAATTAGATTGGTCGGAGATAGAGAAAACTTTTCAAGAAAATTCACAGTTAGGACAAGTTATAGACATCTCAGCAGGTGTTTCTGACCTTCATAATCAAGGAAGGTCGGTGTTAGCGCTGAAATTCTCTTCACAATTGAAATTAGTTTATAAGCCTAAAAATTTAGCTTTAGATGTAGCTTTCTTTGAATTAGTCAAATGGTTGAATGAACATAAAACGCTTCCACAGTTAAAGCTGATGAAAGTTCTTAACCGTTCCAATTATGGTTGGGTTGAGTATATCGAACATTTACCTTTGAAAGATTCATCAGCAGCAGTCCGATACTACCACAGAGCGGGAATGCTTTCATGTTTGCTGTACGTGCTTTCAGGTGGAGATTTTCATTATGAAAATATTATTGCTAGTGGAGAGTATCCCGTAGCTATAGACTTAGAAATGTTAATGTCCGGCAAAATTTGCGAATCTGGAGGTTTAATTAGTAATAAAAATGCTGTGGATTTAGCTGTAGAAAAATTTCAGTATTCGGTACTAAGTACTAGTCTGTTCCCAAAATGGGAAATAAAAGATGGTGTAGCCTATGATATCAGTGGTTTGGCTGGTTCTGGAGGACAAAAAACGACCTATCGCAGTCTGGTTTGGAAAAATATTAATACAGATGCTATGGTTTTAAGCTCGGAGGCTGTTGAAATACAGGACTATTTGAATATTCCTATCTTAGATGGATGCAAGGTATATCTAAAGGACTATTTGGAAGCAGTGGTAGATGGTTTTCGTAGTACCTATAAATTTTTGATGAGCCACACAGATGTGCTTTTGCAGCACGATGGTTTGATAGCAAGATTTGCAAATCAGCAAGTACGGGCTTTGTTCCGTCCTTCCCAAATATATTATTCGTTTTTAAAGCAAACTTTACAACCAAAGTATCTCCAATCAGGAGTTGACCGAGATATTGCTTTAGACCTTTTGAGTAAAGCTTGTATTGATTCCCAAGAGAAACCTGATGTTTGGCAAATTATCATAGCTGAAAAGGAAGCAATGCAAGATTTAGATATTCCTTTGTTTACAGCCCAATCGGGTCGAGATGCTTTTATAATTAATGACAATCAGGTAATTGATGGCTATTACGAACAACCTAGTTATGAATTTGTTACAAATCGTTTGCAACAACTAAATGAAAATGATTTAGAACAACAGATTGGTCTGATTCGTTCCTCTGTATATGCAAGTATGGCTAGCGAAGTAGATATTTCAGTATTATCCGAGGAAGAAGCAACGTCAAATAAAATAGCAATTTCTCCTTTAACTAAGGAAACATTAATACAGCAAGCAACCAATATTGCTGAAGAAATGCAAAAACGTGCTATGCGTGCAACAGATGGTAGCCCTTGGTGGATGGGTATGGAATACATACCTGGTGCTGGTCAGTTACAGCCACGCTCTCTTGGCTTCGATTTATATGATGGTTGTGCTGGGGTGGCTTTGTTTTTTGCTGCACTAGCTAAAACAACGGGAAATAATGAATATCGCAATCTAGCCTTAAGTACTCTACTACCAGTCTGCAATCTTTCACAATCCTACGGTCAAGAATATAGAGATGATTTAATTCAAGATCTTGATATTGGTGCAGGTAAGGGTATTGCTTCAATTATTTATACCCTTGTGCAATGCAGTAAGTTTCTCAATTATTCTACACTATTAGAAGATGCTCAAAAGTTTGTTTCCCTGCTAACTCCTACTGATATTATTGGCGTTCGCAAATTCGATCTAGTTTCTGGAACTGCTGGTTTAATACTAGGGTTACTAACTTTCTACGATGCAACTCAAGATTCGCAAGCATTGGAATTAGCGAAAATCTGTGGTTATCATTTAATCGATAATCGCATCACCAGCAAGACAGGATTTTTAACTTGGAATACTGTGGGAGGAAAACCATTAACAGGTATTGCTCACGGTGCTGCTGGTATTGCCTATGCTTTACTAAGATTGTCTACTGTAGTTATCGAACCCAAGTTTTTGCAAGCTGCACAAGAGGCGATCGCTTACGAAAACAGTGTATTCTATCCACAAGTACAAAATTGGTTAGATTTAAGAAGCGACCGACAAGCATTTGGAACAAGTTGGTGTAATGGGGCACCTGGTATTGGTTTAGCTCGTTTGGGAAGTTTGAAAATACTGGATAAGGAAGTAATTCGTCAAGATATCGAAACTGCTTTAGAAACAACACAAAAAATAGGCTTACATAACATAGATCATCTATGTTGTGGAAATCTTGGCTATGCTGAATTGTTTTTGTTCGCGGGTTTAAAGTTAGAAAGACAAGAGTTGATTGAAATAGCTCAAAAACAAGCTGCTTATGTAGTTAATAGAGCCGAAAATATTGGATATTTTCAGATATTTCCGAGTAATTTCCAAGGTATATATAATCCTGGCTTCTTTCAAGGAATGGCAGGAATTGGTTATGAATTATTAAGATTAGCATATCCTCAAGAACTCCCTTCTGTTTTGCTATGGGAAATGAGTAATGAGTAATAAGTAATGAGTAATGAGTAATGAGTAATAGACATCTCCGAAGTATGGTATTAATCCTCGTTTTTTAAAGATTAATAAAAACCTTCGTCACATTATTTGAATTCTCTACCTTGAGCGGGAAAGGTACTACTTCTAACTTCTTACTTCTTACTTATTACTTCTTACTTATTACTTCTTACTTCTTACTTATGAATCTTCAATACATATATAGTCAATTTATTTGAGGACAACTATCATGCGTTTAGTATTAAAAAACAGACAATTTGCCATATTTGACGATTTTCTCTCAACTCAAGATTTTGAACTGATCCAAAAGTGCATTCACAATGAAAATTATCTGGTTTACAATGCAGATAAGTTTGCAAAGGTTTATAGAGTGTATAAAGGTGAACCTTTATTTGGCAAATCTTATTTAGTTTCAGATAAATTTCACAATCTAGATAGCGATCCAGCAAAACACGATGAAACTCTTACTGGAATTAATATTTTCATTGATAAACTATTGAATCACTCTGAGAATTTAGTCGAATTGATTGGTAAAAAAGATGTAGACTGGGACTTTTTTACTTCTAGGTTGTATCGTTATCCAAAAAATAGCGGTTTGACATGGCATGATGATGGAGGGGATAAAAAAGGCTCCTATACTTTTTATACTCATCCATTATGGAATATGCAATGGGGTGGAGATTTGTTTGTTCCAGATGAGTCTACTATAAATCATGATTACCAGCTAGTAAGCATCGACGAATCATATAATATGTACAGCCAGAATAAGAATGTGAAAGTTGGTATAGGTCAATACATTGTTCCTAAACCTAACCGCTTGGTTGTGATAGCGGGTGGAAATCCTCATAAAATCAGTAAGGTTGAGCCTAATGCTGGTGATAATATGCGTTCTTCTGTATCTGGTTTTTTTATGAAGCAATAAATAAAGAGCGAGGGAGTGAGGGAGAGGTAATTAGATGGGGTTTTTAACCACAACCAATTACTAAGTAGGTTGGTACAGAAAATTATCGTTGGGGGAAGGCAAAAGGCTGTCATACAAAAGGCAATAGGAGTATGGGTTTGAGGATGATTTACATTTTTTAACATACCTCGGTTTATTTATGCCGACTTACTTAGCACGTCAATTGACAGTGGGGTTTTACACCCATTCGCCTTGATAGAAATTATTCTCAGAGCCAAAAAAAACTGAATGATAACCTTTATTTGCTTGCTAATTCGTATCAACAATTACCCAAATTTTTGCGATGAAAATACAAAATAATTTCTTATCATCTACAGCTTCATCAAATATAATCAGCTATGCAACTGATAATGTTTATGATTTGGATTTACCATTCTATCGTAAATTTGGTCGAACCGATTTAACAGTTAGTTGTTTGGGCTTGGGTGGTGGTTGTGGTATTTCTAGTGAAGATACTCTTTATGCTTTTAATCAAGGAATTAATTACTTTTTTTATTCTTGTGATTTGCACCATTATAGTTATAGTTCCATGTCGAATGGGCTGCGTAAATTATGCGGAAGAGGTTCTTCTGTGCGGGATAAAGTTGTTTTGGCAACTGTAACTTATGTCAAAAGTCCAGAAGCAATTTTTTCAGCTTTATTTGACCAGTTTGAGGAACTAGGAATTGATTATATAGATATCTTCTTTTGGGGTTGGATTGGTTCGAGTCAAGGACAAGTTTTAAATGATTGCTTGCAGCTTTCTCCCCAACTCAGAGGTAATAACACTTTTTACCAAAAAACTATTGAGGACATGTTTGGTGCATCCGAACGTATGAAAAAAATGGGAGTTGTTCGTTATGTAGGTGCATCTTTTCACGACCTTAATTTAGCTCATCAATGGTCAAATAGTCCGCTCTTAGATGTAGTAATGGTAAGAAATAATGTTACTTGTCCTTATGCTGAAGACGTGGTTTTGAACAAATTAAATTATCAAGATCCACAGCGTCCTGGAATTGTAACTTTTAAGTCTACTAGCTGTAGTTCTGGTTTGCTTTGGGAGGCTCCTATTGACTTACCTTCTGAATGTTGGCGACCTCAAGCTCCTGACCTTTACCGCTACAATTTAAGTCAAAACTGCGTTGATGTTTGTTTGACTGGATTGACAAATCGCACAGAAATTGATAGCGCTATTGCTGGTGTTAAGCAAGGTAAATTAACTTTAGAAGAAATTGAGTATCTTAAACTTTATGGTGATGTTTATTATCGTGACTTAAAAATAGAAAACATCCCTCCAGAAAAATTAATCTATCGCAATTCTTAATCAGACTCAGGACTTACGCAATTGTCACAATGGTTGGGTGGTGCGTGACACTACAAGCCTTATTACTACGTTGGAAATCAGTCAAAGTGTCACAGCACCCTACGAGTAAAATATGCCAGTTGCGTAAATCCTGAGACTATATACAGTATATTTACTAACAAAACAGATTATCATGTTAAAAACAAAGCTGTCAGAATGCAAAATAGAAAATCTTATCGATTGTAAATATTTCGATGAAGTATTGAAGCAGTATAGAATCGGACGTGTTAAACCGCTTGAATTAAATTTACAAAAATATGGAGATTCCTTTACTCATCCCTTATTTACAAAAATCGAAAGTCGTCTTTCATATTTTGAATGGTCGCATTTTTTGCAATTAGGTAATATTCGTGAAAATGCCTTAACTGCCGTTCGTCGGGGAGAGTTTGATACAGCCGAACGACTATTCACCGAGGCACGCGTTCCCCTAAAATCAAAGTTACTGTCATTTGAATGTAAGCTTTTACACGAAACATTTCTAGAACAAGCACAAGCTTATTTAGACTATTGCAAAGGGAATTTTGAAGCAGTATACAGTCGTATGTTTGATGCAATATCAATAGATATGATTTTAGAGCAAGAGTATAATTACGATATTATGGTAATTCATCGTATTCAATTACTACAAAATCTGATGCGTACAGAAGCTCGTAGTGGATGTTTGGAGCGTGCCATGGAAATAGCTTCCACACTACTGGGTTATTTACAAGGAACTATAAAGAATTTATGTTTATTTGATTCTTGCGGAAGAGAAAGTTTGAATTATCAACCAAAAGAAGTACTAGCAGATACATTTGCCGCAATAACCAGCGAAATTGCTCTGATTTTAGCGGGAAAAGAAGCTCAAAGTGCGAATCATCTTTTGGCGATCGCCCTGGAAAATCTACAGCTACCGTTTGCGAATAACAGTTGCGTTCATCAGCAATCTTATGAATGGATTGTATTAAAACAAGCAATAGTTAATTATAATACTGTCTCATTTTTAGAGAAAACTGCTGGTTTTTTAGCTTTAGGGCGTGGGGGTACACCTTTACTATGGTATGCAACTGTTATAGATTTACTTGCTGTATGCAAAAGATTTGACTTTGTTTCCACAAAATTAATTGTTCAAGAAGTTAGACAAGATGCAGAAAAATGGGAACTTTGTTCAAAAAGATTGTTAGCTCTTATAGATTAAAAACATTTAATAGCTGATTAGTTAGACTCGATATAAGTGTGATTCGAGCTGATGTGCAGCTTAATTGGATTGTAGTGCGAGCATCTTGCTCGCTATGTAGTATTTGACTCTTCCACCCCTAAAGGGGGTGGGATTGAGATAGTTAAGGTTAGGTTTCACTGTTAATAGGTTCAGAATTAATCAAAGTGTCACAGCACTCTACAATAGAAATGTGCCGGTTGCGGGCCGTCCTATAGACAAACGCTCGTTTAATTCTTGTAGACTAAAAACATAAAATGTTTTGCAAATTGCTATGGCTCGCTCAGTTACTTTACGAAAAGATAAAAAAGCTAAAGTTGTACAGCGCATTAATGGTGAATTTTACAGCCAGCAGGATTTTGCTGAAGACTTAGGTTTCGCAGCGTCTACTGTTAGTAATTTTGTTAATTGCAGATCGGTTGACAGAAGGTATTTTATCAATATATGTGAAAGATTAGGTTTGGATTGGCGAGAATATGCCGTAAGCCCTAACCAGTTAAATTTAAATAATTATTCAAACAATTATTCAAACAATCATAATTTTACAGAACCTATCCCATCTATACCTAATAGTAATAGTGCAATTGACTCTGATGTAGTATCTGATACCCTGGAATATCCAGAGGGACAGATGGAAGTCGATTCTCTTTTCTATGTGGAACGTCCACCTATCGAACAACGCTGTTATGAGGAAATTAATAAACCCGGTGCTTTGATTAGAATTAAAGCACCCAGGCAAATGGGTAAATCTTCCTTACTAGCTAGAATTCTACATCAAGCAGAGCAACAGGGTGATATAACTATATATTTAAGTTTACAGGCAGCAACAACCAGGTGTTTTAGCGATGCCGAGACTTTTTTGAAGTGGTTTTGTGCCAGCCTTGCGAGGGCTTTACACTTAGCTCCTAATCTAGACGAATACTGGGAATTAGCGGATGTAATGGGTGGAAACTTATGTTGTCAAGATTACTTTGAACGATATTTACTTCCAAAAATTGATAAACCAATCACTTTAGGTTTGGATGAAGTTGATAAAGTTTTTGAGTACCCGGATATTTCTCCAGACTTCTTTGGTTTATTGCGGGTATTGCATGAAGAAAGCAAACAACGCACGATTTGGAAACGACTGCGCTTAGTAATAGCACATTCCACAGAAGTTTACGTGCCTATTAACTTAAATCAATCACCTTTTAACGTGGGTTTACCAGCAGAATTACCCGAATTTACACCTCCCCAAGTACTTTCGGGAGCAAAAATTCACCAGATTGATTGGAGCGAAAAAGAAGTATTACAATTAATGGAAATGGTCGGCGGACATCCTTATCTAGTAAGATTAGCGCTATACCATATAGCCCGTAATGATTTAAACTTAAACAAACTTTTAGAAACAGCACCGACTACAACAGGTATATATGGTACATATTTACGACGCATCGAATCAATATTAGACGAGCATCCCGAACTTAAAGCAGGATTGGAAGAGTTAGTTACAAATACAGAACAAGCGCAACTGACTAACAAAACTTGCTCGAAATTAAATGCTTTAGGGTTAATCAAAGTAGAAGACGGGGAAACATTGCCAAGTTGTAAGTTATATCAGCAATATTTCTTTAAATAACTTTAATCACCTCACCGAAGCCCTTCGGGCTTAAGTAAAAAGTAAAAAGTAAAAAGTAAAAAGTAATAATTTTAGCCCGAAATATGGTATGAAGCCTCGTCTTTAAAAGACGAATAAAAACCAAATTTATCATTATTTGAATCCTCTACCTTTTAGGGAGAGGTGTTACTTCTTACTTACTACTTACTACTTATTACTTGTGAACCCATCCCCTCTCCTTCGATAAGGAGAGGGGTGTCTGTTTTGTTTCTTAAGGGGTCTTACCCCTTATCCAACAATTTTTCGTTGTTCCGGTAAATGTAGAGACGTAGCACTGCTACGTCTGGTGTAATGTGAAATTCCCAATTCATATTTCCATTCAGCAATGCCGTCACAAACTCGTCAATCGGGCTTATTTTCTTGTTCTTCCACTAAACCAACGCGATCAAATGGATGCAATCGCATAGTTATTTGCCCGATGATGTTTTCTCGTTGTATAATAGATAGGCCAAATTTATTCTCTTCATTGGAAATGGTTCGCACAATAAAATAATTTGGCGGAATCACCTGTGGATTGTTCCATCCATATTCTTTAAATTCATCTAGAAGGAATTTGATATCAGTAGTGTCGTTCAAAAGTTGATTGTTGATATACACTTGTTCTTCTTTAATTTGAATAGTATCTCCTGGCAACCCAAGAACAAAAGTAAACCAATCACCCTCCATATCATCTTGAGGCTCTGTTCTTGAGTATAAAACCATGTCACCACGCTCTGGCAAACGAAATTTGTAAATTAACTTGTTGACTATAAAACGGTCCTTATTTTGCAAAGTAGGCGGCATACCAGTGCCAGCTACCACATTTGGTTGAAATATAAATGTTCTAGTCCCAATCAGTAAAAATAGATTAAGTATAAACCAGATACCAACAAATCTCCGAATGGTTCGTTGCGATCGCTCTCGACGCACGGGCGTAGAAACATAAACGTGATACAATACAATGGGACTCACTATAAACTGCAAAAAAAAGACAAACACCAGAAAAATAGGACTGTTGAAAGTTGCCGCAGTCAAAATCAAGTAATATACAATGAAAGTAGTAGTTAGCACCCATTTCTTAAGATAGACATATCCTAATCCAGGAACTAACCCAGACAGAAAAACGGCTAACCAAGCATCTTTGTTTTGCTTGCGCTCGGTTTCAAATTCATAAGAATTCCTGTTTTTTGCCGAATAGTAGGCATCAAACATATTCCAAATCGGGAGGATTGTTAATGCGGTTATCAAGATTGCGCTTCCGACTAAAAGATTTCCGTCAGAACTAATCATCAGCGAAATTCCCAGTCCCATGAAAAAGAAATAACTCACTAAAATGATGTATCCCTTGAGCCGCTTACCACTATAGATTTGTCCGATACCTGGTAGAAGCCTGGATAAATTAACAGCCAACCAAGGTTCTTTATTACTCATTGTTTCCTCTTTAGATTGATAAGTGGGTGTGCAAAATTATTTGTGTCATTACGAGCGACAGCGAAGTAATCTCAAAGTGTTGCGATGATCCGCAGCTTCGCTGAATGCTTCGTTTCACTTTGTTCCACTCGCAATGACAATGAATGCATAAAAATTAACTAACGGAACTTAGACATTGAAACTTACGCACAGTTAAGATCGGGAATGGCCGCAATTGTCACAAAGCTCTGATGGTGCCGTACACTGATTGCCTTATTATTACGTTCAATATTAGTGAGTGTACGAGCACCCTACAGCAGAAATATGCCAGTTGCGGCCATTCCTAAAGACAAATGCAAGAATTTAAAAGCCCAGTTAGTAGAAGGTTATCTACGCAATAGCCCAGCAGAAAAACCCCATCCCACTCCAGAGCGGAATTGTTGGCGTTGCTGAATTGAGTAATGAATTATGTTTATTTACATTTTGTATTAAACATGAAACCTGTGTAGAGA
>ERZ1740059.1404-NODE-1404-length-12086-cov-4.176461_pt1 | contig 12086 bp, 10 predicted proteins | sample MGYA00581744_ERZ1740059 | MGnify/ENA primary metagenome ERZ1740059 (study PRJEB43018, sample SAMN04849738) | marine metagenome | isolation source: floating plastic debris | place: Pacific Ocean | collected 2008-08-28 | study: EMG produced TPA metagenomics... | reverse complement strand
GGTAAGTCCCAAGGCTCGTCAAACTTTCTCTAATACTGTTGCACCCTACTTTTATAGCTATGTCTTAAATGAACTAGAGACATTATTAGGCTCAGATGTAGCCAAAGAAGGAAACTTTATCGTCGAAACTGGTTTGAATTCTCAGCTGCAAGCAGAAGCAGAATCGGCTTTAGAGTATTCTATCAGTAACGATGGCGATCGCTTTGGCTATTCTCAGGGTGCAGTTGTTACCCTAGACAGTCGAAATGGTAATATTCTTGCCTTAGCTGGAGGTGTAAACTTCAATCAAAGTCAGTTTAATCGAGTAGTACAGGCGAAAAGACAGCCTGGTTCAACTTTTAAGGTATTTGCCTATGCAGCCGCCCTAGAAGAAGGTATAGATCCAGATACGGAATACTCTTGTGATGGTTTGACTTGGAAAGGGCAGCAATATCGAGGATGCGAGCGCAGTAGTGGTGACATTGATATGTATCGCGGGCTGGCTCAATCGGAAAACGTTACTGTTCTTCGAGTAGCTCAAGAAGTAGGCTTAAAAAAAGTAATTGATGTTGCCCAAAGATTGGGAGTCAAATCTTCTTTGATTGAAGCTCCTGGGGTAGTTATTGGACAAAGCGAAACTACGGTTTTAGAGATGACTGGTGCTTATGCAACCATTGCCAATGATGGAATTTGGAACAAACCCCATGGAATCAATCGCGTTTTGGATGGAAGCGATTGCAAAAATCCGCGAGATCGCAATACCTGTCGTGAAATTTATGTTTTTGATGATGACAAACAAACCTACCGTGATGTAATTTCCCCCGATGTTACCGATGAACTTACCAAAATGCTCAAAGAAGCCGTAGAAGAGGGTACGGGTAAGGCAGCCTACATAGATGAAGGAGAAGCAGGAAAAACTGGTACAACGGATAAAAATGTCGATCTCTGGTTTGTTGGTTATGCTCCCGTAGATGATTATGATTATGTTACGGGAGTTTGGCTTGGTAACGATGACAATTCTCCCACCAGAGGTAGTAGCTACCAAGCAGCAACTCTTTGGGGCAAATACATGAAACAAATTCTGACTAATTAAGGCTTGTTTGTACAATCGCCTAAGCTCTAATTATTTACTGTAATTTTCCCCGAACACAATATTTGTTGGGATGCAACAACTAGTTTCTCGAGGTAGACATCTTTACCCAAATCAATTTCTACCTTTTCTATTAATTCGGCAATAGAATCTGAGTCATTAGCGATCTTTAAAGGAGATAAACAGAGAGTATGACTATTACACAAAAATACTCCTGTAGATAGAATAAGCTTTTTCTCTTTATTAGTATTATCTTGATAAGTACCAGAGAAGTTTAATTCTTGATTGGCGATCGCAATATTATTCCATTCAATATTAAAACCAACTAATGGAAAATCACGCAAAACTTCTCGCTCGCTTTCTAAGATAATTTTCCAGATATCTGTCAAACCACTCTGCAATAATTCCGAGTCTAGAGAATTAAATAAATCATTACCATCCAAACCCAACTTAACTGCAACAATTATTGGTTCTAATAATTTTAAAGGCTTCTTTTTTAAGACTTCTGGTAAATTGACGGCGATATTATCACCATTCACCTCAATTTCTCTGAGATGTAGTCCTTGATAAATGCCTTTTTTACAGCTTAAAAATACTTGGGGAATATAACCTGTGATAATTTGGCGATTTTTCCCACTAATTTTGACCTGCAAATCTTCTACTTGGCTAACTTGCGATCGCAAATAAAGTTTTACTGCGGTAGATAATAATTTAGTAATCAATTCTAGTTACTCGTTAAATTGACTGATACTTTATCATTTTTTTTGGGAAATATATGACTAACTGATGAAGATCGTTAGGGGTGCTACCTTATAAAATTAAAGATTACATTGCTAGTAGGAAAGTCTCTCCATGCCTGAAAGAGTTCAAAAAGTTTTGTCTCAATGGGGCATAGCCTCAAGACGCAAAGCAGAAAAAATGATTGTAGAGGGAAGGATTAAAATTAATGGTCAAATAGCTAGTCTGGGAGATAAAGCCGATTTAAAGGTGGATATTCTTCATGTAGATGACAAACTAATAAAAATATCAGATCGTCCTCAATTTATTTATTTATTGCTCAATAAACCTACTGGAGTAGTGTCTACTTGCTTCGATCCTCAAAATCGCTCTACTGTAATTGATTTGCTGTCAAAAGATCTCAAACAAGGAACAGGAATTCATCCTGTAGGTAGACTAGATTTTGCATCCAGTGGAGCTTTAATTTTAACTAACGATGGCAAGTTAACTCTTGGCTTAACTCATCCTCGTTATCATTTACCCAAAATCTATCATGTGGAGTTAGACTGTTCTCCTAAAAGAAAAGATTTAGCAATGTGGCGCAAAGGAATAATGTTAGACGGAAGAAAAACCCTTCCTGCAAAAGTAAGACTGATAAAATCTGATTGCCAAGATAGCCGCAGCCGTAATTCTGAAAAAACCATTGAAATCATTTTAACCGAGGGAAGAAATCGACAAATACGCCGTGTAGCTGAAAAACTAGGCTATCAAGTTAAAAAGCTCCATCGTATTGCAATTGGTTCAATTACCTTAAATCTTGGTAAGCATACACTTTCCCAGGGCAAATACAGACATCTACAGAAAAATGAAATTAACTTTCTAAAAAATTCTTTTAATACCAACCTTTAAACTTTGCTGCTCAACCTGAGGGCGCAGTAGTATGACAAATAATCTATCTTTAGAACAACAAGAAAAATTAATTCAAATTGGCTCTGATTTACGACGAATTCGTTTAGATAAATCAATTTCATTAGATTGTGTGGCTGCCAATACTTTAATTTCTAAGCGGCTCTTAAAAGCTATTGAATCAGGAGATTTGACAGAATTACCAGAACCTTTTTATATACAAGCACTGATAGCTAGATTTGCACGGGAAATAGGGGCAGATCGAATTAAGTTTGAAGTTGCTTCTGCAATTGAGATTGAAACTACACAATCTTCTACCAGTAATAATAATCCTCGCAAATACTGGTTCAATTTTCAATTGCGATCGCTTCACCTATATTTAATATATATTTTATTAGTTATCATGTCGGTTAAAGGTATAACTGTCTTGGTAGAACGCCCTGTAATTATTAATGAGATACCAGTAGAACAGCCCGCCACAGACTCAGAAATAACCAAAGCCGAAGCTGTACAAAATAAAACTCCCGCACCTCAAGCAGCTTCCCATTTTGTTTCTCAATCAAGCACTTCAGAATCAGTTACCGTAGGAATCAATCTTCAAGAACGCTGCTGGCTTAAGGTGATGGTGGATGGTAAAGTCGCCTTTGAAGGTATTTTGCCCGAAGGTACACAACGTAAATGGAGCGGCAAAGAAGAAGTAACCATCCGTGCGGGAAATGCGGGAGGGGTAGTAATTAGTTTCAATAACGAGCAGCAAAAAGTACTTGGCGCACCAGGACAAGTGGAAGAGATTACTTATACAGTTAACTGAGCTATTTAATATTGCAATTTCGAAGATGAACACTCCCAAAAAAAATCGTCAGGTTAATATTTGCTTCTTGTTTAACCCTAGTATCAATTTTGGGTATTAATAGTTGCCAAGGAAATGTAGAAAATCTGTCGTCTCCGTCATTTTCTTCAAGCAATAGGATTCATATTGGTATTTCTTCTGAGAATTTAATTCTAGAACCCGATATTAAGTCATTAACTCAGCAAGCCACCAAAAAATCTGTAGAAATCACTGCCAAAGGTTCGGTATCTCTAACAGAAATGGCTTGTAAAGGAGAATTAGATGCAATTGCGATCGCAGACGAGATGTGGCCCAGTATAAAATGTCCTGAGGCTAGCTGGATTGATACTTCTGATTCGTTATATCAAACTCGGATTCAGTTTGCCTTACCTACCAAAACAGCGCAGCAATTAGGCTGGGATCAGAAGACAGTTACTCGTCAAGAAGTATTAGCTGCACTAAAATCGGGTCAATTAAACCTAGCTACTACTATTCCAACCTATAGTAACAGTGGATATAACACTTTGCTGTGGCTGACAAGGGAAGCAGTCGCTTCTAATCTTGCTCCCGAACAAATAACCCCAGGATCTTTAGAACCGCTTCAATCAATCTATCAGAATCTAGCCCAAAAAAGTGAAAGTACATCTTATTTAGCCGAAAAGCTAGCTCAAAAGTGGCAGCCTAATACTTTAGCCGCTCTCTACCGCTTTTTATATGCCCCAGACGGTACGGCACTGTATCATAAAGGACAAAAATTACCCCTGAGCGAACCTGTTACCCTAATCGAAGTTACTCCAGCTATTCCAGTCACTCCCACTTGGTTTGTAACTACCAAAGATGAAGTCCTCAAGCAGAAGTTGATTGAAGAAAAATTTAAGTCGCTAGAAAGTAAAAACCCCAATACTTTTAAGCAATTGCGACAGCTCAATCCTCCCTACGATGCAAGCGTAGCCAGAGAAACAACTCCCGTCGCCCCAGTCCATCGCCAATTATTAGCAAATTTCCATCCTTCGATACGTCAAAAACGCTGGATTGTTGGCATTATTGATGCTTCTGGTTCGATGAAAGGAGATGGGTACAATCAACTACTAGCAGCGTTTGAGCAATTGCTGTTACCAAAAAATGCTCAAGCTAATTTTCTTTATTCTCCCTATGATCGCTTTGATTTAGTTATTTATCAAAGTAATACAGCGTACTCGATTCCTTACGATCAAAAGCTGAATATTGGAGAAATCAGATATAATCTCTGGCAGTCTCTTAGTACTCAAGTAAGACCAAAAGGAGGTACTCCTGTAGATCGAGGTTTACTAACAGGATTTCAAACCGCCTTAGATATCCCGACTGACTACAAGATTGAGATTTTTCTTTTTACTGACGGGAGATTCAACAATCCTGTTACACCTGAATTACTAAATTTTTATCATCAGCTACAAGATCGGGATGCCGAACTAACTATTGTTGGTGCCGGGAATGTTGACTCTCCCCAACTTCAAGAATTAGCAGGTAAATTGGATGCTAGAGCAATTATTTCCCAAGACTCTAGCAAAACTCTAGATGAACTGTTTAAAGCTTTTCGTGAGGCTCAAATCTAATGCATCGTCAACAACGTTTGCTTTCTCAAATTGCTAGTAGCCTGCTTACGATTGTACTTCCCCTTTTACTCAGGCTGTTGGGTGTAAGTTGGATCAACGCGATCGCAATTGGGGTTATAGTTGGTTTAGCTGGACTAATATTAACCTCAAGCCTAAGCCGTCGAGTACAAAGTTTTTCCACTTGGATTGCTTATTTATTGGTTGCCATAGCGGCTCTACTAATAGTTCTGTTTGGCATCCCTCAAATCAAAGAAAATTTCCAAGCACCTGAACTAGTCTATGGCTATGTTGGCGGAGAAAGATACGATCTCCTATTGCGTAACAATAAGGTTAAGCAGCTTTTGTTGAATGCAGATCTTCAACTAACCGAAGGTACTGTAACTAAAAAAGGTTCAATATCCCAACTAAAATTTTTACAGTCTTCCCGCACCAGTAATCAATCGCTTGATTTTATTTGGACTGGAGACGCACCTATAGCAGAAGGTGGAAAACAACTTATTGAAGCTCAAGGAAAAAGAGTATTAGAAAACGAAGCAACTCTCAGCGATCCTTTGGTGTTAGTGGTCAATAAGGCTGATGCCGATACTTTGGTAGCCAATAAATTCTTTGCCACTCAATCCTTCAATCAATATGGTTTTACTCATACTGTAGATACGGTGAAGTTAGCTGATTTATTGGAAGGTAATCTAACCTGGAAAGATATTGGTTTAAATCAATATGCTTCTGTTCCTGGGGTAATTATGAGCAACGCTCGTAAATCCAATGGAGGCGTGATGGCAGAAACCTTGATTGGTACAGTTTGGCATAATATGAGCCTTGGCAGTCTCAGCGACAAATCTGGATTACAAACCAGTGCTGACATATCTCAATTTCAACCTTTACCGACTACAACACCCCCAAACATAGCCCAAAAGATGAAACAGCTTAGGCTTCGTTCTGGTTTTGCTGAGTCCACATCCTCTAAAATTCGAGTGCAGCTAGAAGAGGGCGGTAATCCTTGGGCTTTAACTTACTATTCTGTTGGCAAACAAATTACTCAAGCCAATTCTAATTTTACATTAGTTTCCTTGTCCCATACGTTAATCAATAGCAACCAGTTTTTATCCTTTAGCGAACAAGGCTCCAAACTACTGCAAATCATCCAATCTCCCGAGTTTCAAGCAGTTGCCCAAGAATATGGTTATGGTAATCCCAAGGGCAACTGGATTGTTTTGCCTGACCCTAGTTATGAAGCAGTACGTTCTTTGACGGGCATATTCTAAATAATTTTCTAAAAGTGTTTATTGATTTAAAACCAAAAAATATGTAATTGTACGGAATTGATTATATTGCGTTCAACAATTACGTGTAATTACGGTTTAAAAAAAATGGGACATATATCTTAATTTAAGTAAATCTCACGACACCAAAGCTTAATATGACTTATTCAATCCGACAGTTACCTAATCAGAGATGGGGAGTCTTCGCACATCACAAGTTGCTAGCAACTTATGGATGTCAGCATACCTGCTCAACAGTGTTGAAATTATTGCAAAAAAGAAATAAAACTAGTTTCAAAACTTATAAACATTCAGTTGCAATAACCGAAAAAGTCGCTTAAATCGTTTAGATTTTTATCCATTTAATAAAATACAAATTTACATAATGACTATTGAAATTCTATTAGGACTTGATAATTGTACTTTGATGATCTATCGTCCTAGCAAAAATGATTATCACTTTAGTATTGTTAATACATTGGGTCAAATTTATACTTGCAATAGTAGTTTTCCAACTTTGAGCAGTGCTAAGTTGATGGGAACTTCTGCAATCAAGAGACTAGCTGTCGAACGTGATTAGTATTAGTTTGCTTGAATAGTAAATTTTTTCTGTCAAGCAAATTAGCAACGTATCATATTCGGCTTGGTAAGGTCTAAAGGTAGAGCAAATATTCCAAAGGTTAAAAACTTGTGTAAAGTCTAATAGCCTGGGAATTACTGTAGACCTGTAAAATTAACTTTATATTTTCCTAATGTTTACTACATTTTTCGTAAAGTGGTAGACCGCAAATTATCTCATGATAGTGCTGCAATTAGGAGTATGTAGTTTGAACCTACAGTAATAAAAGCTCTATTTTTAGATACGTTTATGAACATAAATACCGTTTCCACAACTCCTTTTTCGGATCAAAAACCAGGGACATCAGGATTACGCAAGTCCGTTGCGGTTTTTCAAAAGCCTCACTATTTAGAGAACTTTGTTCAATCAATCTTTGATTCTTTAGATGGTTGTCAAGGACAAACTATTGTTTTGGGTGGAGATGGTCGTTACTACAATCGAGAAGCAATCCAAGTCATTATGAAAATGGCTGCTGCTAATGGTATTGGACGTATTTTAGTAGGAAAAGGCGGAATTATGTCTACCCCTGCTGCATCCGCAATTATTCGTCAATACAAAGCATATGGAGGTATTATACTTTCTGCTAGTCATAACCCTGGCGGCCCAGATGGAGACTTTGGCATCAAATATAATATTACTAGTGGCGGTCCTGCACCAGAAAAAGTAACTGAAGCAATTTTTGCTCGCTCTAAGGTTATTAATAGCTACAAAATCTTAGAAGCAAATGATATTAATTTAGACAAATTAACAGTCACTCGCCTAGGAGAAATGAGCGTTGAGGTCATCGATCCTGTTGAACCTTATGCTCGTTTAATGGAGTCTTTATTCGACTTTAATAGTATCCGTAATCTGATTAAAAACGACTTCAAACTCTGCGTAGATTCCATGCATGCAGTAACGGGTACATACGCTAAAGATATCTTTGAAAAACGCTTGGGTGCAGATGAAGGAACAGTCCAAAATGGCATACCTCTAGAAGATTTTGGTGGCGGACATCCCGATCCTAACTTGGTATATGCTCATGACCTAGTAGAGATTATGTTTGCCGAAAATGCTCCTGATTTTGGTGCAGCTTCCGATGGCGATGGCGATCGCAATATGATTTTGGGCAATAATTTTTTTGTTACTCCTAGCGATAGTTTAGCTGTTCTCACAGCAAATGCAACTCTAGTCCCAGGATACAAAGATGGTTTATCTGGTGTTGCTCGTAGTATGCCCACCAGCGAAGCGGTAGATAGAGTGGCAGAGAAGCTAAATATTAGCTGTTATGAAACTCCCACAGGCTGGAAATTCTTTGGTAATTTGTTGGATGCAGACAAAGCTACCCTTTGTGGAGAAGAGAGCTTTGGTACTGGTTCAAACCACGTCCGCGAAAAAGATGGACTTTGGGCGGTATTATTCTGGTTAAATATTTTAGCCGTTAAAGGAGAATCGGTAGAAGCGATTGTCAAGGAACACTGGAAGACTTACGGACGCAACTATTACTCCCGTCACGACTATGAAGAAGTAGCAAAAGAACCCGCCACCCAACTAATGAAACGCTTGCGCGGCATGGTCGATACTATGGTTGGTCAAAAGTTTGGCAATTATGAAGTTAAATATGCTGATGATTTTAGCTACACCGATCCTGTAGACAACAGCGTTAGCAAAAACCAAGGTATTCGCATTGGCTTTACTGATGGATCTAGAATTGTTTTTCGTCTTTCTGGTACAGGAACAAAAGGTGCAACTCTTCGCCTATATGTAGAAAGTTACGAACCCGATGCTACCAAACACGACCAAGATACTCAAGAAGCCTTGAAACCTCTGATCGATTTGGCACAAGAAATTGCTCAAATCAAAGAATATACCAAGCGCGATGAACCTACTGTTATTACCTAATTTATTAAAGATTAATCTTAGATCGATAGTGGGATAGATTCTTAAAACTTAAAAAGGGGATGAAATTAATTTCATCCCCAAACAAGATTTATTCAACTATCTCAATGTTTTGAGATAGATCATTAATGTATTACGCTAATGTCTTGTTTAACATGCAAAAAATATAAACTCTCATAAATTTGTGGTTCATTGCCAATAAAAAAGATGTCTGAAGGCATACTAGCCAGGACATCTGGAAGATAGATATTTTTTCTAAAACTGATTAAAACAAGGAAACATGCTAGTAGTAGCAAAATCCCTGGCAATATTAAAAATTTTTATTATCGCAAAAAACAGCTCACTAGCCAGAATAGGCAAAACGTTACTGCTGAGGCAAACTGATCTTGTCCTAAAGCTGCCGCACTCCCTTGCCCCAAAAGCAAAGTAGCCAATCCAGTCCCCAAAGCAATTCCTGCAAACAGAGCAATAAAGCTAATCAGAAATGCTCTACCAGAACGACCTTCTTTACGATTGAGAAAATAAATATTGGCAATGAAACCCAATGCCATCAAAAGGGGTAGGATGGAGGGAGAGGTAGTTTGAGCTTCATTTTGAGCAAATACAGCGATCGCCGACAGGGTTAAGAAAATTCCTGTAGGCCAAAGAATATCAGCTTGAGAAGGAGTATCAATCAACTCTTGTAGCCATACAGCGGAATCTTCCTTGACAATTTGAGGATCTTTAAAAGACTTTTCTAAAGCGCGATCGGGAAAACGAATTTTTTCGGGCACTTTGATTTTGCCTTCTTGACGTAAACGCAAACGATCCATGATGATTGAATCATAGGCAATCTCGACTGTTTCTAGTACAGCACTGTCATTGCCATATTGCTCAAAAAGTCGCTTTTTCGCAGCCTGTATTTCTTCAAAAGAAGAATTTTCTGTGACCCCAAGTTGTTCGTAGGGATTTTGTTCACTCATTTCTTAACCTGCTTTGTGTATGTCTATAAGTTAATTTTTAAATTTAAAATTTTGCTCTAGGTTTCGTCTAATAAACTTCCCAGAAACCAAATGCTGGCCCGATAAACCTGACAGTGAGCCAGATAGCAATCATTATACCAATACCAAACCAAGCTCCCGTACTAGTTAGTTTAATAAATTTTTCCGATTGAGTTTTGGTAATTGGCAACCAGGGTACAATTCTTTCTGAATCCTGTCCGTACCGTCCTCCCATTGCTGCTTTACGCCGTTTTGATTCTCCCATAATATTTTAAATTGTTAACAAGTATACCTATAGGTCGATCATAACGTTTTCTGGTCAAGCGAGAACCAGTTTTACATTCACTTTTTATTACAAATAATGAAATTCTCAAGAGTTGTTTTTTGCGATTTTGATGGCACAATTACTACAGAAGATACTTTTGTTAGTGTATTAGAAAAATTTACTCCAGCGGTATCAGCCAGGCTGTTACCAATAATTTTTGAGCGCAAAATGACTCTCAAAGAAGGAATTAAGCAAACTATCGGCTCAATTGATTCAGTTCATTATCCCGAAATTATAGAATATATTGCTCATCGACCCGTACATCCTGGCTTAACAGAATTTGCAGATTTTCTTAACGATTTGGACATACCCTTGGTGGTGATTTCTGGTGGTTTAATAGATATAGTCAAAGCAGTCTTAGAAGAGCAAAAGTTAATCAACAAAGTAGCAGCAATTCATGCAGCGGAAGTAGACACTACAGGACAATTATTACAGGTTTACTCGGCATTTGAGGGTGACACTGAATTGGTGGCAAAAGTCAAGGCTATGGCACAATACCCGACGGAGGAAAAAATTGCGATTGGAGACTCGGTAACGGATATTAATATGGCATTAGCAGCAGATTTGGTTTTTGCTCGCGATCGCCTTGTAAGATATTTAGATGCGGAAAATAAATCTTATATTGAATGGCAAGATTTTTTTGATATACGCGATCGACTAACTAAACATTGGCAGGTAGATTAACGCAGATAAAACACGCCCGTGCCTTTATCAGTAATCAGTAACTAGTGCCTTCGACAGTTTACTCAACGGGGTGAAACCCCGCAACGAAGTCAAGCCGCTAGGCGGGTTCGCCGTTCAAAAAACGTCGAAACTCTCCAGAGTTCGACTTCCGCCACAAAACTTTTGTTTTGTCCATAACAAGCCCTGGAGAGCTTGTTATGGGAGAATCGTAGATTCTCGATTGTCGAAGTCCCGTAGGGACTTGTCTCGCAATCAGTAATCAGTAATTAGTAATCAGTAATTATTATGGCTAAATTTGTTTTTATCACAGGTGGTGTTGTTTCTAGCATCGGCAAAGGTATTGTTGCGGCAAGTCTTGGTAGACTACTAAAATCACGCGACTATTCTGTTTCTATTTTAAAGCTCGATCCCTATATAAATGTGGACCCAGGTACGATGAGTCCGTACCAACATGGCGAAGTTTTTGTTACCGATGATGGTGCAGAAACCGACCTTGATTTGGGGCATTACGAGCGTTTTACTGATACATCTATGTCTCGCCTCAACAGCGTGACGACGGGATCGATTTATCAAGCAGTAATTAACAAAGAAAGACGAGGTGACTACGAAGGTGGAACTGTTCAAGTAATTCCCCACATTACCAACGAAATTAAAGAAAGAATTCATCGTGTGGCACAAAACACTAGTTCTGATGTAGTAATTGTAGAAATTGGTGGCACAGTTGGAGACATTGAATCATTGCCCTTTATGGAAGCGATTCGCCAGTTTCGGAAGGATGTGGGGAAAAGCAATGCAATTTACATGCACGTTACCCTAATTCCCTGGATTCCCGCAGCAGGAGAAATGAAAACCAAGCCGACTCAGCACTCGGTTAAGGAGTTACGTTCGATCGGAATTCAGCCAGATATATTAGTCTGTCGCAGCGATCGCCCTTTATTTCCTGGTATTAAAGAGAAAATTGCCGAATTTTGCGATGTAGAAGTTAATTCAGTAGTTACCTCCCTCGATGCCAGTACCATATATGAAGTTCCTTTGATTCTTGAACAAGAAGGATTAGCTCAACAAGCCTTGGAATTACTACAGCTAGAACAACGCCAACCCGATTTAGAAAAATGGCGAGATTTGGTGACAAAAATGAATTCGACTCGCACCAATATTGAAATTGCGATCGTCGGTAAATATATTCAGTTGAGTGATGCTTTCAGTTTTGAAATTTTTGATCACATCG
>ERZ1740059.1403-NODE-1403-length-12103-cov-6.837898_pt1 | contig 12103 bp, 11 predicted proteins | sample MGYA00581744_ERZ1740059 | MGnify/ENA primary metagenome ERZ1740059 (study PRJEB43018, sample SAMN04849738) | marine metagenome | isolation source: floating plastic debris | place: Pacific Ocean | collected 2008-08-28 | study: EMG produced TPA metagenomics... | reverse complement strand
TGGCGCCCTCCGTGAGGGCTTCGTCCACGCTTCGCTCGATGTGCGCCAGCTGCTGCTCCGTCGTGATGGCGCCGACGTCCACGTCGGCGCGGCCCGCGTCGGGCCCGACGCGGAGCGCCCTGGTGAGCTCCGCCACCCGCTCCACGAGCGCCGTCTCGAGGCTCTTGTGCACGAAGACGCGCTCGATGCAGACGCTCGCCTGTCCCGCATTCATGGTGCCGCCCCAGACGAGGGAGCGCGCCGTACGCTCGAGGTCGGCGTCCGCGCACACGATGGCCGCCGTCTTGCCACCGAGCTCGACGGAGCAGGGGACACCTCGCGCGGCGCAGTCCGCCATCACGCGCCGCGCCGTGAGCGGAGACCCCGCGAAGAGCACGAGGTCCGGCCCCGCCTCCCGGAGCGCGTGTCCGATGGCCTTGGGGCCCGTCACGGCCTGAAGGAGCCCGTCCGGGAGCCCCGCGTCGCGCGCCAGCGCGGCGAAGCGACGGAAGGAGAGCGGCGTTCGGAGGCTGCTCTTCACCACCACGGCGTTGCCAGCCGCGAGCGCCGGGAAGGCGGCGGCGAGCGGCAGCAAGAGCGGGAAGGACCACGGCGCGAGGTAGAGGACGACCCCTCTTGGCGCACGGTGCACGTAGCTCCGCCGGTGCCGCTGAAGCCGCGTGAGCACCTCCTGGGGAGCGAGCACGCGCGGCGCCTCTCGCACGGCGAAGCTCGCCTGGTCCGCGCCCGCGAGACACTCGAAGACGAGCGCTTCGAAGCGCGGCTTCCCGGTCTCCGCGCTGACGAGGGACGCGAGCTCGTCGCTCGCCTCGGCCAGAGCGTCGCGCACGGAGCCGAGGACCCGGCACCGTGCATCGACACCTTCGCGGGCCCACGCGCGCTGTGCCTCGCGCGCCCTCGCGAGCACGTCGGCGGCGTCGGACTCCGGGAGGAGCGGCGCCGCTCCGACCAGCTCTCCGGTCGCCGGAGAGAGCACGCGGGCCTGGTGCGCTTCCACGGCTCGAAGCTAGCAGGCCTGCACCGAGAACGAGGCTCGACTCAGTACGTCACGTAGTCCTTGAGGCGCTCGATGTCCTCGAGGGCCTGGAGCTTCGCGAGGCCCGTCGTTTCGAGCTGGCGAACGCGCTCGCGCGTGAGGTTCATGATCTCGCCGACCTCTTCGAGCGTGATGCCGCTACGGTCCGCCACGTCGAGCGCGCAGGTCTCGGTCATCTCCCAAAGCTCCAGGTCCGGGAAGTTCAGCTTGATGGAGCCGCGCACCGGGTGGACGTCGATGTAGAGGTGGTACTTGCAGGATACGTAGGGGCAGGGCCGCTCCATGTCCTTGCAGTCCGACCGCGATTTGGGCTTCCAGTAGTCCGTCTCCGGGTAGAGCATGCGCCCGCGGTTGAGCTCGGTCTTGCTCAGGCGGCGGATCGAGATGGTCCGCGCGCGCTGCCGGCTCCGCTTCTTTCGGTTTCGCTTCCGCTCCGGCTTGGCCGCCTCGTCGGCCGCCGCGGCTGCGAGCCCGCCGCCGCGCGCAGGAGCCCCGCCTTCGGTCGCGTCCGTGGCGCGGAGCGCCCCCATACCCTCGTCCCTCGCCGCTTGATCCGTCGCCGCCTGATCCATCGCCGCCTGCTCCCGTTTCGTCATCCACTCGAGCCGGGGTCGCCCTCCCCGGCACCACCCGCTAAAGGGCCGCCCGCGCCATGCGCGCGTGCAGCGTCAGCCGCTCCTCGATGGCGCGAAGGCGCCGAAGGAGATCCGCACCGAGGTCCCGCGCCTCGGCCACCTGCACCCCGCGCGCCGGGTCGGCGCTCGCCCCGGATGCGGCGCGCTCCTCGCGCGCGGCGTCGCGGGCCGCCCACACGCGCCGTAGCTGTCGCTCCAGGGCCACGATGTCTCCGCGCACGAAGAGGAACTCGCGCTGGATCTCGTCGATGGTGTAGCCCTGGGCCATCAGCGCACGAATCCGCGCCAGCTGACGCACCGTCGTCACCGGGTAGAGCCCGACCGAGCCTCGCTGCTTGCCCTGGCGACGTACGCGTCGGCTCCGCGGAAGAAGCCCGTGCTGAACGTACTTCCGGAACGTCGCCTCGGTGAGCCGGTCTCCACGGGCCGTGAAGGCCGCGACGATGGCCTGCACCCCGAGGCCCTCGGGATGCGCCTCCTCCAGCGCCTCGAGCTCGCCTTCGTGCCAGCCCGTGGCCTTGGCTACGGGCATCTCTCGCTTTGCACTAGTCATGTGACCGGATACGAATGTCTGTATTCCATTGAAAGGAATCGCGTCAATAGTATCCAATCTGGCTTTGCTCAGCACCATGCGATCTACCGTCAAATTTCCCAGTATCGTTGGTTTTTTTCGAGTGACGGCAGACCGACAGTGGGCGCGACGGTGTATCGCCGCCTGCCTCGCCGTCCAAATAACCGGTCGAAGGCACCGTATTTTGGGATCAAGTGCGATCCGAGGGGAGCAATAACGATCCGTTCATTGCGCCGCTGGGATGTGCAAGGCACGGTCGAGGCATGTTCCGAGGTGCCCTGCTTTTCGCGTGCGTCCTCGCCTCCCTCGGCTGCGGGGCGCGCGGCCAGGGCGCCGTCGGGGAGGCATGCACGCACCGGGAACAGTGCAGCTCCGGCCTCTGCGTGGCGGGCCTCGGGCAGGAAGACCCACGCTGCACCCGCAGCTGCCGGTCGAGCGAGGATTGCCCGGAGGGATGGAGCTGCTCCGGCGTGACCGATGAGAACGTCGTCATCTGTCAGCCAGGGGCCGCCACGCCCTTCGGCCGCTGAGCGGTCCGGTACGGCGGGCCGGCAGGACGATGCGCCGTGACGATGCGCCGTGACGACGCGCCGCGATGAGCGCGGGATCGACGGCTCGCCATTGACGCCCCGCGCCCCGCTCCGTGAGCATGGCGTCATGCGGCAGCGAGCGTCCGGAGCGGCGCGCTGATGGACCCTCGCGCCTGGACGCGCTTCCGGAAGAACAAGGGCGCCTTTCTCGGCCTCGCCCTCGTCGCGCTCGCGACGCTCTCGGCGGTGGCGGGCCCCTCGCTCGCCCCGCACGACCCGAACGAGCAGTTCCGAGATACGCTCATCGACGGCCGAGGCCTCCCGAAAGGGCCCCTCGCCGTGCCCGATCACCTTCTGGGCGCGGACACCCTCGGCCGGGACGAGCTCAGCCGCCTGCTCCACGGTGGCGCCGTCACGATGCTCGTCGCGTTCCTGGCGACGGCCCTCGCCGTGAGCCTCGGCACGCTCATCGGCGTGACGAGCGGGTTCTTCCGCGGTGCCCTCGACGCGACCTTCATGCGCCTCGTGGACTTGCTGCTGAGCCTCCCCTTCCTGCTCCTCGCCATCGCCATCAAGCGCGTCGTCGCCGACCCGGGCCTCGAGGTGCTGGTGCTCATCCTCGCGCTGCTCAGCTGGACCACGCTGGCCCGGGTCGTGCGCGCCAAAACGCTCCAGGTCCGCGAGCTCGAGTACGTGCTCGCGGCTCGCGCCCTCGGGATGAGCAACGCGCGAATCCTCCTGCGCCACGTGCTGCCCAACGTGGCGGGTCCCATCATCGTGCTCGGCACGACGCTCGTGGCGCAGCTGATCCTCTTCGAGAGCGCCCTCTCCTTCCTGGGCCTGGGCGTCGAGCCACCGAACGCCAGCTGGGGCTCCATGCTGCGGGAGGGCTCCGAGCTCATCGACTCGGCGCCGCGCCTCCTCCTCTACCCGGCGGCCTTCATCGTGATGACGGTCTTCGGCTTCAACCTGCTCGGGGAGGGGCTCCGCGATGCCTTCGACCCGAAGGAATGAGGCGGACCTGAGCGCGCGCCCGGGCGCCCACGAGGCCCATGCCGCGCGCGTCGCGCAGCGCCGCCGCCGGGACGCCGTCGGCTGCGTGGTGCCGGTGCTCGGCTTCGCGTCGCTCCTCTCGCTTGTGATGGCCCTCTCGCCCGACCGGCCCGACGGGCCTCGCTACGAGGGCGCCGGGGACCCGACGCCCCGGAACGGCGGCACCTTCGTCTTCCACCACGAGAGCAACGTCCGCTCCCTCGACCCGCAGGTGGCCTACGACGAGCTCTCGACCATGGCCATCCGCCTCGTGTTCGATGGGCTCCTCGACTACGACCACGAGGGTCAGCTCGTCCCGAGCCTGGCCATGGCCGTCCCCGAGCCGCGGGAGGAGGGGAAGGTCTTCCGCTTCCGGCTTCGTCGTGGCGTTCGCTTCCACGCGCTGCCCGGCGTGCCCGAAGGCCGCGAGCTCACCGCCGAGGACGTCAGGTTCACGATGGAGCGGCTCCTCCGAAAGGAGACCGGAAGCCCCGGCGCCGGCTTCTACGAGGCCATCGAGGGGGCGGTGGCCTTTCGGGAGGGCGAGGCAGCGGCCATCGCCGGCCTTCGGGTACTCGACCGCTACACCGTCGAGTTTCGCCTGACGGAGCCCGACCAGTCCTTCCTCTACGTCATGGCCATGCCCTTCGCCTATCCGGTGGCACGCGAGACCTTCGCGCACTTCGGGAGCGAGGCGGACCAGCACCCCGCGGGCACCGGGCCCTTCGTCTTCGAGGGTTGGGAGCGCGGCGTGCGCCTGACCTTCCGCCGCAACGAGCGCTACTGGCGAGACCACGTCGGCCCCGACCGGATGGTGTACCTGGAGAACATCCAACGGCACCTCGCGGGCTTGCGCTTCATGAACGGGCAGATCGACGCGGTCCACCGGCAGACGCTCGACCATTGGGCGCTCTTCAGCGAGGCCGAGCGCTGGGCGAACACGCGGCTGACCTTCCCGCGGGCGAGCATCTGGGGCGTGCTCATGAACCACGAGATGCCGCCCTTCGACGACGTGCATTTCCGCCGGGCCGTCTCCTTCGCCATCGACCGGGAGGGCTGGGCGCAGGCGCGCGGCCACCTGATCCAGCCGACGGGCCAGCCCCTGCCGCCGGCCATCACCGGCTATGACCCGGAGCTCCCGAGCCGCCAGTTCTACGACCTCGATCGCGCCAAGGAGGAGATGGCGCTCGCGGGCTATCCCGACGGGTACCCACGGGAGATCGAATACTGGAGCTCCGACGGGGACATCGCCCGGGTCTACGCCGAGCTGCTCCAGCAGGACCTCGCGCGCATCGGCGTCCGCATTCGGATCCGCCAGGTCTCCTTTGCCGTCTTCCTCGAGCAGACGGGCAAGCCGAAGACCGTCGAGCTCCTGATGGGCGGCTGGAACATCGACTACCCGGACCCCTCGAGCTTCCTCGAGCCGCTCTTCCACTCGAAGAACCACCGCCCGGCCAACTCCTCGAACCGCGCCCACTACCAGAGCGCGGAGCTCGACGACCTCCTCGACCGAGCGCGGCAGGAGACGAACCGGGAGCGTCGCGCGGCCATGTACCGCGAGGCGAGCGAGTTCCTGGCGAAGGACGTGGCCTGGGCCTTCGCCTACCTACCGCTCACGCAGGAGGTCTGGCAGCCCTACGTGATGAACTATCGGCCGCATCCGATCTGGGCCGAGGACTATCGGGACGTCTGGCTCGACCTGCCGAAGCGCCGCGTGGCGCGCTCGCTCCTCGGCGCAGGCACGACCACGCCGGCCGCCTTCCTTCCCCTCGCGCGCCTCCGAGGGACGCGTTGAGCGCCTACATCGCCCGGCGCTTGATGAGCGCCTTCCTCGTGCTGATGGCGGTCATCACCCTGGTCTTCATCCTCATGACGCAGATCGGTGACCCGGCCGCCGCGACGCTCGGCAACCGCGCGAACGAAGACACGGTGCGGGAGTTCAACGCGCGCTACGGCCTCGACCGCCCGCTCGGCGCGCAGTTCCTCGGCTACCTCGGCGTCATCGCGTGCCAGCGCCCGAGCAGCCCGGTCTACGACGACGATCCGGCCACGAACGGCTACTGCGGCCTCCTCCAGGGCGACTTCGGCGAGTCCTTCCTCCACAACGCCCCCGTCGCCGACGTCATCCTCCGGCGCCTGCCGCGCACGCTCCTCCTCGGTGCGCTGGCCCTCCTCTTCGAGCTCGCCATCGGCCTGGGTTTCGGGGTCTTCGCCGCGCTCCGGCGCAACCGCTGGCAGGACACGTCGATCATGAGCACGGCCTATCTGGGGCAGAGCCTGCCGAGCTACGTGACGGGCCCCATCTTCTTGAGCTACGCGGCGTTCCTCTTCGGCCTCTTCCCCGTCGGGGGCTACGGGTCGACGCCCCTCGAGCACCTCCAGCACGCGGTGCTGCCGGCCTTCACGCTCGCGATCCTCGGTGCGTCGACCTACGCGCGCGTGACCCGGAGCGAGATGCTCGACGCGCTCCAGAGCGACTACGTCCGCACGGCCAAGGCCAAGGGCCTCGGGCGGAGCCGCGTGCTGAGCCACGCGCTCCGCAACGCGCTCCTTCCCGTCGTCACCCTCGCGGGGCTCAGCCTCCGCTTGCTCGTGGGCGGCGCGATCATCACGGAGCAGATTTACGGCTGGCCCGGCATGGGGAAGCTCGCCGTCGAGAGCATCGTGAACGTCGATGCGCCCACGGTGATGGGCGTCGTCTTCTTCGTCGCCCTCGCCGTGCAGCTCGGCAACCTGCTCGCGGACCTCGCCGTCGCGGCGCTCGACCCGCGCGTACGCCTCGCGGGCTGAGGACGCTCAGCTCTTTCGCTTCGGGCGAAGGGGGTAGACGAGGCGACCCTCGGCGTCTTCCGTCGGCTCCTGGACCTCGAGCACGTCGAGGCGGATGAGGCGACGTCGGCCGTTCGGGAGCTTGATCATCAAGCCCCCGTCGTCGTTCACGCGCTCGACGAGGCAGAGGCCGAACTGCCGGTGGTCGACGAGCTCGCCGGCCTCGATGAGCGGCTCCTCGAGAAAGGAGAGGTCCTTCTTGCGCTCGCGCTTCGTCGGGACCTTCTCCGGCCGGAAGGCCGGCACCTTCGCCTCCGCCGCCGCCCGCGCGAGCCTTCCCTTGCGCACGCCCTCGCGTCGCCCGGGCACCCGCTTCCCTTCGGCGCGGAGTCGCTGCACCCGCTCCTTGGCCGACTCGCGACGAAGCTCCGACCGCTTCCGCGCCTCGACCTTGGCGCCGCCCTCGGCCCAGCTCTTCAGGGCGTCGTCCATGACGGCGGTCTTCGTCGCCTCGGCGCTGGCGGCCGCCACGTCCGCCCAGCCCGTGCCGGCCCCGGCTCCCGTGCCCGTGCCCGCGTCGCTCGCGGCCACGACGTCCCCCCACCCGACGGAGGGCGCCTCGCCGACGTCTCCGGCGTCGCCTACGTCCACGGCGGCCCCGAGCCTCACGAGCCGTAGCTCCACCTCCGCCACCGCGACCACGGCCTCGTCGAGGCGCCCGCCGAAGACCTCACCGGCCGCGGCCACGGTCACGCGGAGCTCGTGCCCGTCGGGGCGAAGCGTCCCCTCGAGCGCGAGGAGCTCCCCGGCTCCGACCCGCCGCGCGCCGCCCTCCGCGCCGGCGAGCTCGGCCTCCTCGAGCACGCCCACGCCACGGACCCAGGCCAGCTCCGCCTGCTCCTGCGCGAGCAACCGGGTCAGCGCGGCCACGAGCCCCTGGCCGGACCCGAGCCGTACGTGCAGCACGCGTGCCTCGCTCTCGAAGACCTCCATGGCCCGGCTCTCTAGCAGCTTCCGTCGCCCGCGGCTCTGTACTACGACGCGCTCCATGAGCGCGGCCACGCCCATCGCCTCCCTCGGTCAGCACGTCGGCGACGAGATCCTCGTCGAGGGCTGGCTCTACAATCGCCGAGGCAGCAAGGCGCTGCAGTTTCTCGAGCTCCGCGACGGCTCGGGCATCGTCCAGGGCGTCGTGGCCAAGAAGGCCGACGCGGCGCTCTTCGAGGCCGCGGCGCAGCTCACGCAGGAGACGTCGCTCCGCGTGCGCGGCGTCGTCAGCGAGCACCCGAAGCGCCCGGGAACCTACGAGCTCAAGGTGAGCGCCCTCGACGTCGTGGCAGCGCCGACCGAGGAGTACCCCATCTCTCCCAAGGAGCATGGCGTCGACTTCCTCATGGACCGGCGCCACCTCTGGCTCCGCTCGAAGCGCCAGCACGCCATCCTGCGCGTGCGAGCCGAGATCGTCGCGGCCATCCGCGACTACTTCGACGGGAACGGGTTCACGCTCATCGACGCGCCGATCTTCACGCCGAACGCGGCGGAGGGCACGACCACCCTCTTCGAGACCGACTATCACGGCGAGCCGGCGTATCTCTCGCAGACCGGTCAGCTCTACATGGAGGCGGCGGCCGCGAGCTTCGGTAAGGTCTACTGCTTCGGCCCCACCTTCCGCGCGGAGAAGTCGAAGACGCGGCGGCACCTCCAGGAGTTCTGGATGGTCGAGCCCGAGGTGGCCTTCATGGACTTCGAAGGCGACCTGCAGCTCGCCGAGGACTTCCTGGTGAACATCGTGAGCCGGGTCCTCGACCGTCGCGGCGAGGAGCTGAAGGTGCTGGAGCGCGAGACGGCGAAGCTCGAGGCCGTGCAGAAGCCCTTCCCGCGGCTCCGCTACGACGACGCGGTGAAGCTTCTCCAGGAGAAGGGCATCGACGCGAAGGTGGGCGACGACTTCGGCGGCGACGACGAGACCGTCATCGCGGAGGCCTTCGACCGCCCCGTCATGGTCACGCACTACCCGATGGACCTGAAGGCCTTCTACTTTAAGCGCGATCCCGCGGATCCGAGCCGCGCCCTCGGCATGGACGTGCTCGCGCCGGAGGGCTACGGCGAGATCATCGGCGGCGGGCAGCGCGAGGACGATCTCGCCACCCTCGAGGCGGCCATCACGGCGCACGGCCTCGATCTCGAGACCTTCGACTGGTACCGGGATCTCCGGAAGTTCGGGTCCTTTCCGCACGCCGGCTTCGGTCTCGGCGTCGAGCGTACGGTCGCGTGGCTGTGTGGCCTCAAGCACGTACGCGAGACCGTGCCCTTCCCGCGCATGCTGAATCGGCTCCGGCCATGAGCCTCTCCGAGCTGATCGTCCTGGCGATCACGCTGACGCTGACGCTAGGCGCCGCCGGCTTCGAGCACGTGAGGCGGGGCGTGCCCGAAGCCCTCGGCGGCATCGGGCTCGGCGTCGGGCTCGGGGCCCACGCGCTCCTCGGTGGCCCCGTGGATCTCCTGGCGGCCGTGCTGGGCGTCCTCCTCGGCGCCTCTCCCTGGTTCGCCCTGCGCGACGGCAACGCCCTCGGTGGCGGACGCTTTCTGCTGGCCGCGGCCTTCGGCGCGGCGCTCCGCGCGCCCGGCGCTCTCGTGCTGACGGGGCTCGGGCTCGTGCTCTGGGCGGGGCTGGCCCTCGCACCCCGCTTCGGCATCGCACGCGCGGACGTCGGTCGCGGTCTCTCGGAGGCCCGGCCCGCCACCCTCCTCGGCGTCATCGCCACGATCCAGGCGCTGAGCCCGCTCTGGGTGGACTAGCGCGAGAGCCCGGAGGTCCCGGCCCCGGCGGCCCTAAAGGTCGTCGGCGCACCGAAAGGGATCGGCGAGCGTCGTCTCCACCGTGAAGCTCGAACCGAAGGTGTGTCGCTCGGCGAAGAAGAGCTTCAGCGGGTAGCGCTCGCCGCGCACGAGGCCGTGCTCCTCGGCGATGGCGTCGAGCTCCACGGTAGCCTCCTGCGGCGCGTGCACCCCGCCGAGGTCGATGGCGAGGCGCCCGTTGATGAAGACGAAGACGTCGTCGTCACCGCGGAATCGGAAGAGCTCGCCGCCCTCGTAGACGAAGAAGGTCTCGGCCTCGAGGGTGAAGTGGAAGTTGTGCTCGTAGCCCTCGTTGCCGAAGAGCCGGTCATCGATGGGGAAGAAGGCGGTGTCGCTGAAGGCGAAGAGACCGCCGCCCACGCTGGCGAGCTCGAGAGGCAGCTCGAGGGCGCGGTTCACGCCGGGGACGTCGCGGTACCACTCGTCGAAGCGCTCCCGGCCGTTCGTGGTCGGCGTCGGGCCCCGGTAGACGGGCTTTCCATCGGCGCCCAGGAGCGCGTCGACCATGCCCCGGTCGTCGCCGATCACGCCCTCGAAGTCGGGATGCGCCTCCTGGAAGTCGCGCACGCGCGCTTCGAGGAGCGGCGGCAGCACCGGCGTGCCTTCGCAGCGCCCCCAGGCGCCATCGACGCAGAACTGGATGCCCTCGCCGCAACGGTTGCTGCAGACGCGCTCCGTGGGCGGCACGAGGCAGGCCCCGCGCACGCCGTCGGCGCAGCTCGCGATGCCCTCCCCACAGTCGTTCGTGCACGCGACGGTCCCCGGCGGCACCTCGCAGACGCCCACGATTCCGTCCTCGCAGCTCGCCGTGCCCTCCCCACAGTCGTTCGTGCACGCGACGCGTGTGGCGGGCACCTCGCAGGCCTCCCAACCGGCCTCGCCGCAGCGCTCGACGCCCTCGCCGCAGGCGTCGGCGCAGGGCCGCTCCCGCGCCGCAGGCTCGCAAGCGCTCCACAAGCCCGCGACGCAACGCTGCGTCCCGGCGCCGCAGCGCGACGCACAGGGCCGGCTCCCGCCGTCGCAGGGCTCCACGAAGAGCTCCGTGCGAGCGCCGCAGGCGCCGAAGAGAAGAAACGCGAAGGCCGCGACGCGCACGCCTCCGATCTAGGGCGAGTCTGGCGACGCCACCACCACCGCGTGGGAGCGGCGTCCGGCCGCCTTCAGTCGCCGGCCGCGCGGTCCCGGCGTTCGACGGCCTCGGCGAAGTCCCGCACGTACGCCCCGGCGCTGGTGAGCGTGAAGAAGAGGCTGAGGTAGAGCAGGACGAGGCCCACCATGCCGAGATCGACGGGCACCGTGAAGAAGAAGAAGTCGAGCTCCACGCGATGCCAGAGGATGAGGAGCAGAATCGACGACATCTGGAGCGCCGTCTTGTCCTTGCCCCCGCGGCCCGCCGCCATGACGACTCCCTCCCCCATGGCGATCGTGCGGAGCGCCGTCACGGAGAGCTCTCGGCCGATGATGAGGATCACCGCCACCACGCCGCCGAGCGGGAGCCGGCCGAGATAGGCGAGGAAGACCAGCGTCGCCATCACGAGGAGCTTGTCGGCGAGGGGGTCGAGGAACTTCCCGACGAGGCTCGTGAGCCCCATGCGCCGCGCGAGCCAGCCGTCGAAGAAGTCCGTGACCGTCGAGACGATGTAGACCATCGCCGCCCAGAAGCTCGCCTTGGGCGTGCCCGCCGCGAGCAGCCAGAGGACCACCGGGATGAGCACGATGCGCAACACCGTGAGCGCATTGGGGATGTTCAGCGCGTCGTCGCGGAGCCGCCAGGGCCGCGCCGCCTCGTCGCTTGCTCCCGCGCTCGACCCCACGCCTCGCGTCCTACTTCGAATCCCCCGGCGCGCCAACCAGCACGGCGCCCTCCCCGCGGAAGGCGAGGCGCGGCGCCGTCGCGCCGTAGGGCGCCGTTCCCTTCCGCGGCGAAGGGAAGAGCCGGCCGGACCAGCCGACGACGCGCGAGGGCTGCACCATCAAGGGCGTGTCGCCGCTCACCGGCAGCGCGTGGAGCGGAGATGGCAGCTGCAGCACGGCGGGTCCTTCGCCCTCGAGCTTCACGAGGTCCACGGGCTCCTCGCCGAGGCGGAGCGTCGCGGCCTCGTAGCGGACGCCCTCGCCGAAGCCGAAGAGCACGGCCATGCGCAGGTAGAGGGTCGCGCCGGCGAGGTCGAGGATGGAGTAGCGGGATCCCGCCCGGGGCTCGAAAAGCGCATAGAGAGGTCCTTCCCAGCGCATCACGGCGTCGTCTCCGCCGAGGTGCCCCTCGCCCGGCTCCGTGCCCTCGGCGCGCGGAAGAGGCTCCAGGCGGAGCTCGCCGCGCAGCGCCACGAGCGGCGCGTAGCGGAGCATCACGGGCGCATCGCTGCGCACGAGGAGCTCGCCGGTGGGCGCGACGCCGAAGGTCTCCCCCTCCTCCGGCACCAGGAGAGCGCCCGCGAGGAGCGCGGCGAGCGGCGCCGGCGGCGCGGGGACCACGGCGCCGCCCACGCGCGGCGCACCGTAGGCGCCAGGTGAGGTCACGGCCGTGTGGGCACCGCCGTGGTCCGGCGGGACCGTCTGCTTCGCGACGTGGGCGGCCTCGTCCTCGGCCGAGGGCTTGGCGAAGACGCCGCCCTCGCGCCGCGGGCGCCTCACCGCTGGTGGCACGGCGAAGAGCTTGTTCGTGATGGGG
>ERZ1740059.1402-NODE-1402-length-12107-cov-9.523067_pt1 | contig 12107 bp, 8 predicted proteins | sample MGYA00581744_ERZ1740059 | MGnify/ENA primary metagenome ERZ1740059 (study PRJEB43018, sample SAMN04849738) | marine metagenome | isolation source: floating plastic debris | place: Pacific Ocean | collected 2008-08-28 | study: EMG produced TPA metagenomics... | reverse complement strand
TTCCTCCACAAACAATACTTCCTCAAAATCAACAAGTTAATTCAATATCAGAACAAACAACCAATGAAATATCTTCTGTTGTAGAACCAATTCCTCCACAAACAATACTTCCTCAAAATCAACAAGTTAATTCAACTCAGTTAGAAGAAATAACCAATGAAACATCTTCTGTTGTAGAACCAGTTTCTCCACAAACAATACCTCCTCAAAATCAACAAGTTAATTCAACTCAGTTAGAGGAAATAACCAATGAAACATCTTCTGTTGTAGAACCAATTTCTCCACAAACAATACCTCCTCAAACTTCAGAAGTAACCCCAACTCAATTCACACAGACAACGAGTGAAATTAATTCGGAAACTACAACACCATCCTTGAAGCAAAAAGAAGAAAACCAGAAAAAAAATTCACATTTTGAAGTAAAAAATAATCCGAATGTAAAGAATTTGGGAGCACCTAAAGGCTTTTTTGTTGGGGGAAAGGTAACAGACTCAAACGGTGATAATTCTCAGCCAATAGGACCTTCGGACACTGTACCCGCAATGCTGACACCTGGGGAGTTTGTAGTCAATTTAAAAGATACACAGAAAAATCTTCCCCTCTTAGAGCATATTAACAAAGGTGGTGAAGCAGAAGATATTCCTACAAATTCACAAGCACCTAAGGTTGAGCAAATACAAGAAAGTTCATTTTTAACTTCCCCTTCTTTGGGAGCTAATATTGCCAAACAAAGGTCTTCGTTTACTAATAGTCTAGTTATTAATAATAATAAGAAAAAAAACAGTGGTTTAGTTCAAAAAGAATCATCTTCAAATAATTACTCATCTCCTCCTTTGATTTTCAGAAAAGCAAATAGAGATACATCTTCTCAGATGGATTCTGATACTCCCACATCTTGGTCAAATATTGAAGATCTAATGAATGTAGGAAATGACGATCGTAATTTTGCAAACTTGAATAATAATAAGAATAATCTCTCCAATAATCAGTCTTTTGAACCTTCTAATACATCATCAATTTTGCAAACACAGTTGATGGGAAAACATCATTATGCACTAAATAGACAAGGTTATTCTCAAGGTTTTGAAGTTAAACAAAATGATCTGTCTCAAAATATAGAAGCAATGAGTGAAACTATAAATGCACCATCTCATTCAAAGGATAATAAGGATAATGATGAAATGGCTTTTGAATCTTTAGCCCGGGAAATATATCGAAGATTGCGACAAGAATTAGAAATTGAAAAAGAACGCCAAGGAAACTTTTTAGGACGCTTACCTTGGTAAAAAAAATTATATTCTTAATTTATGGAGATAAAATAAATGGCTAGTCAATCTATAAATAGTCCCCAAAAGCGACAACCACAATTAGAAAAAGCTAAACTGAAAGCATATAACGGTGAAGCTCCTGATATTGATTTGATGTTTAATCCTTCCGAAATTAGTTTTTCTCGAAGTAATAATTGGGAGGAACATACTGGTAATAGAGGAAGTACTCTACTACCTAAAATTAACTTTTCTGGCGTTCAACCTTATCGTTTTGACCTCAAACAAATAATCTATGATACCTATGAAACTAAAGAATCGGTCATGAAATATATAAATATAATTAAAAAAGGTGTAGAAACAATTGAGGGCAGTAGTGATAAACGTCCACCAGTTTATAAATTTACTTGGAAGGATGAATATTTTTACTGTGTAATGACAAGTTTAACTTACAATTTGACAATGTTTCTGACTGATGGAACTCCAGTCAGAGCAATGGTGGATATATCGTTACAAGAAGTGGATAAAAATAATCTTCCTGGTGGGACTGAATCTGCTTCTAAAGCTAGCGATCGCCAACCAGATTCTAGATTAGATTCATAGTTAGTTTAGTATTGAGTAGTTTTCTATCAAAAAAACATTTTTCAATAAACTAAAAATCTAGTAATATTATGTCTAATAAAGGTCTTTATTTAAGTCTACCAAAATTAGAATTGGATGGACAAGAAGCTTCTCCCGATTTAATTAAAGATTTGCTACAAATTACTGTAGAAGAAAGTCTGCACTTGCCAGCAATGTTTACAATGGTAGTACATAATAGCTATCTTCCTACTAGTAATAAATCAGAATATCAACCGTGGAGACACGAAAAACTATTTGAAATTGGTAAGAAAGTCAAGATTGGTTTTATTGCCAGTAGTACTCAAGATCCAACTTTTGAGAAAGAAGAAGAAGGTTATTTAATTGAAGGTGAAATTACAGCAATTGAAGTTCATTTTAATAATAAGTCAGAAGCTCCAATTATTGTTAGGGGTTATGATAATTCTCATCGACTTCACAGAGGACGACATAATCGCTCTTTTTTGAATAATACTGATAGCGATATAGTACGTAAAATTGTCAAAGAAGTAGGTATAGAAATTGGACAAATAAGTGAGAGTGGAGAAGTCCATGACTATGTTTTCCAAGAAAATCAAACTAATATGGAGTTTCTGCGAAAAAGAGCTGCTCGTATTGGCTTTGAACTTTTTGTCGAAGATGCCAAAATCAACTTTCGCAAGCCTGAAACTAAGGAGGATATAGAATTAAAATGGTTACATGAAATCACCAGTTTTAGTACTCGCGTTACCAGTGCAGAACAAGTCGGTGAAGTAGAAGTCCGCAGTTGGGACTATACTCAGAAAGAATTAATTACTGAAACAGCTAAATCAGAGAAGGTAATAACTGATACTGGGAATAAAAAAGGAAGTGATAGCTCTAATAAGTTCAATCTAAATGAACCTCCGAAAATGATTGTTGTGGATAAGCCAGTTTCTTCCCCCAAACAAGCAGAGGTGATGGCTCAGGCTTTATGCGATGAGTTGGGGGGAGAATTTGTCTATGCCGATGCTAAAGCTGAAGGTAATCCTAAGATTCGACCGGGACGTTTTGTTAATCTAACAGAAATGGGTACGCGCTTTAGTGGTAAATATTATATTACAGAGACACGCCACGTATATAACCAGCGAGTTTACACTACAGAATTCGGTATACGAGGATTACGGGCTGGTAATTTATTTACTTCGGTATCTCAGCAAAAACATTTACAGCCAGGTGAAACTTTTTTAGTAGGTATTGTTACCAACAATCAAGATCCTCAAGGTTTAGGTCGGGTAAAAGTTAAGTTTCCTACTCTCACTGAAGAACACGAAAGCTATTGGGCTAGAGTTGTAGGCGTTGGTGCAGGGAGTTCAAGGGGTTTTTATTGCTTACCTGAAATCAATGATGAAGTTTTAGTCGGTTTTGAACATGGGGATATTCATCGTCCCTATATTATTGGTGGTGTTTGGAATGGCAAGGACAAAACACCCGAAGATGTAAATAACACTATAAATGGTGGTAAAGTGCGTTTGCGAACCATCAAAACTCGTACAGGTCATACCATTGAGTTCATCGAAGAGACAAAAGGAACGAGTAAAGCTGGTATAAAAATTGAAACTGCTACAGGTCATAAATTATATTTAAATGATTCTGATAAGTCTGTAGAAATTCAAACTAGCGGGGGTAATGAAATTAAGATGGTAGATGGTCCAATGGCTCCTAGTATTTCTATTAGTTCCATGGGATATTTGGTGTTAAGAGCTAATCTGGGAGTTTATGCTCCACCAATACTTCCTATACCACCATTCGATGTTTCTCCACCTGGATTTCCTTAGTATTTGAACCCAGAAAACACAAACATTACCGTAAGCCTTTATATAGACAGCCTGCCGTGGGATATATTGAGGCTGGATAATTTAAGTTCTAACGCCCCCTAATTTTGGTTATGCAATGGAAGTTAACCAGGTATTAGACTAGTGCTAGAAAAATACCTAGTTAATTGGTTTATTTGCCTGATTTCAATGATTTGTTTTCATCTTTTTCTTCATCTTCATCTTCATCTTCGGTTTCCCACCAGTGGAACGACCGTATCCAATTAACAAATTGTGAGGATCTTCTAGTGGAATCCTCAACTCTATAAAATAGGCTCTGTATAGAGGATATAAAGCTTGTTATCTGAGATAGTATTCTGTCCATAATTATCACCTTAAAGAGGTCCTTGGCTACTATTATAAAAAGGCTAAGAAAAATATAAACTCGACTTTTGGCGAATATGCGAATGGCTCATATTCTCATATTTTGAATTTATATATCTGTTAATAATTATCGCAAGGACTGCCACAATGCCAAACCCACTTTACGATAAGCCACGGGAATATTTGGGGAGAGGTTGGGCTTTTCCACTGCAATTAAATCTACAGGGAGGAATACAGTTTAGCAGTGAAGAACAAAAAGTTAAAGAATCGATTTGGATTATCCTTCGTACTAGCGTAGGTGAGCGCGTCTATCGACCTAATTTTGGGTCACGGTTATCAGAATTAGCTTTTGCTCCTATGAATAGCGAAACTTTACTGCAAATTCGCATTTATGTTTTAGAAGCTTTAGAAGTTTGGGAACCACGGATCGTGATTGATGAAGTTCGCACTGATGCCGATCCTGTACGTGGCAAAGTAGATATTATAGTCAACTATAAACTTAAAAAGTATCCCGATACTTATAGCTTGGTTTATCCTTATTATATGCTTTCGTCTAGGGAACTGTGAAAATGCAAAATGCCTAGCAACTTACTACAATGCCATCGATTTTACCTTATTGAGTAGTCAAAGCATACAGATAGTGAATGTATGATTCATGAACCATAAAAAACGCATCCGTTGTTAAAATCTAGAATCTGTCTTGGAAAGTTCGAGCCCACATTCCGCACCCTCAACTTTCTGCAAAATCTAAAATCCAAAATCTAAAATCATAAGACCGTGGAATTTAACTTTTTACCAAATTTACCTTCTTCCAACTTAGACGATCGCGCTTTTGATGATTTGGTGCAAGAATGTATCATGCGTATTCCTCGCTACTGTCCTGAATGGACGGACTACAACCTTAGTGACCCAGGAATTACGCTGGTTGAGTTATTTGCTTGGTTAACAGACCAAATGCTACTTAGATTTAACCAAGTACCTCGTAAAAATTATGTTGCTTTTCTAGAATTATTAGGTATTCGTCTGCAACCTCCAGCCCCTGCACGCACCGAATTAACCTTTTACTTAAGTTCGGACTTGCCGCAAGCTTATACAATTCCAGAAGCATTTGAGGTTTCTACGGTGCGGACTGAAAGTGCAGAAGCGATTACTTTTAGTACTGATTTTCCTCTGATAATTGCTAAACCCCGACTATCCCACTTCCTAACCGCGCAAACGGCAGAAGTAATTCCCCAATCACTGCGGGAAAGAGTCACGGTTACCTGGAATCGTCTGTCAGAAGATTACTGGGAAGGTAATGAGCAATCAATATTTGAAGAGGAGCCTCAGTTAGGGAATTGTTTTTACTTGGTTATTAATTCCGATCAACCCTTGGATGGAAATGTTTTAGAAGTTACTTTTAAAGGGGCTAGTGCGACACCTACTGGTATTAATCCCAATCTGCCACCACGCTCCTGGGAAGCTTGGGATGGGGATAATTGGCAGCCTGTTTTGTTACAAGAAGCAGATGACATAACAGGAGGTTTCAGCTTTTACGAATTAGTCCAACAAGGAGATAGTCCAGAGCAAGGTGCAGAAACGCGCTTACATTTACCACAAACTTGGCCTGTAACAAATTTTAATTTTTCTCCTTATCGTGGTCGCTGGTTACGATGCGTTTATACACAATCACAAACAAATCAACCTGGTTATAACCGTTCCCCACGGATTACTGCTTTGGGAGTAAGGTGTATTGGTGGTACGGTGCGAGGAAGTCAGAGTAACCTAAAACAAGATGAGCGCTTGGGAATAAGTAATGGTAGTCCTGGTCAAACTTTTCAACTGCAAGAAACACCAGTTTTACAGCGTCGAGAAAATGAATATATCATAGTTATTCCTCCTGATGGCTTGCCTCAAAGATGGCAAGAAGTCAAAGATTTTGCTGATAGTCAACCGGAAGATAAACACTACACAATTGATTCTATTACTGGTATAGTTCAGTTTGGTCCTTTAATTAGAGAACCCGGTCAAATTAAGCACGAAACGGAAATTCGTAAAAGCATTCAGCGAGCATCAGCTTTCGATACTATTATTCAAGAAAGCGACATAGAAAGAAACAAACAAGAACATCATCAATACGGAGCAATTCCTCTCCGGGGTGCTGAGATTAGAATGGTTGCCTATCACTCGGGAGGAGGTAGGCAAGGAAACGTTCAAACCCATAGTCTACGATTTTTGAAATCGGCAATACCCTATGTTGCTAGCGTCACCAACCATAAACCGGCTATCAACGGAGCAGATGCAGAGTCTTTAGAGCAAGCAGTCGTCAGAGCTCCAGGAATTTTACGCACCCGCGATCGCGCTGTTACAGCCGAAGATTTTGAAATCTTAGCTCAACAAGCAGGTTTAGGAGCAATCGCCCGCGTTAGCTGTTTAGCAGCCGATAGGAACAGACAACCAGGTACAGTCGCCTTGATGATTGTTCCCAAGGCTAATACTGATGAAATCGTTAAAGGTTCGGGTTTATCTCCAGACAAATTTGATTTGAGTGATAAATTGCAAGAGGATATACTGACTTATTTAGAAGAGAGAAAGTTACTAGGAATACGAGTAGAACTGCAACAACCAAAATATGTCGGAGTTTCTGTAAGAGCAGGAATTGCATTAGAACCAGTCTATGATAATCCTGACGCTCGTAACGAAATTATTCGCAATATCACAATATCATTGTATAAATTTTTAAATCCCTTAATTGGTGGCATGGATGGAAAAGGCTGGCCTTTTGGACGACCTCTGTACGAATCGGATATCGTGGCCTTACTGCAAAAAGCACGGGGGGTACGTTATCTTGGTACGGTGGAGCTATTTCTCATAAGTAAGCAAGGGGATACTTGGGTTCGTAAATTATCGCCGGATAGATTTATTGATCCTGGCTTACAAGGTCTAATCTGCTCCTGGGATGATACTAATTTACGTTCTAGTCACGTCGTTAATATTATTAGCTCTTAAAAATCCAACATTGGCCTTTAGATAACTCTTTTTATGGTGCAAAGTAATGTTCGTCATCCCGCAGTCAAAATTGACTTAAATCCAATGCAAATTCCGGAGGCTTTACCTGGAAATGCTTTGGCATTTACTGGCTCGGAAAAAATTGATGTTGTAGAACATAGCTTGGTGTTGCATCCTGGACAACCAAGCGAGATGATGGTGCAATTGAAAAATTTGACCCCCCGTCCTTTAAATATAGAATTAGAAGTGGAGACTAACTTTCCTTTCCAATGCCACATTGGAATGGAAGGTAATGAAATTGCACCCGGAAAACAGATGCAAGCCGTACTTTATTTCCTAATTCCGGAGGAATTTTTTGAAGATAGACAAGCAATCGCTCCTGGGAAAAAAGAGAGATTAGAAATTGACTTTCACTGCTGTGTAATTATACATATAGACCGAGGAACAGACCAAGAACAAATTGAAACAAGTGATAAATTCAACTTATATATACGTCCTTGGTCTAATTACATGGAATTTTTGCCACTTCTATATCGAGAAGTGGACTTTATTAGTCGGTTGATGAAGATATTTGAAGAGGCTTATCAACCAGTAATAAACAGTTTTTCGGTAATGTGGGCAAACCTTGACCCTTTGACAGCACCACAGAAACTATTACCTTTCTTAGCTTATTGGGTTGGTTGGAAAGTAGAGCCAGGATGGGATTTAGACAAACAGCGTCGTTTAATTCGTCGTGCTATTGAACTATATCGATGGCGAGGAACTCGTAAAGGCTTACGTCTTTACTTACATTTATATACAGGGTTGCCTTTAGATGAACATTTACAAAATGAAAGTGATAAACATATAAGTATTACAGAATCTTTTGGTAATAGTTTTATTCTCAATGATCGGAATACGAAACTAAACAATGCAGTATTAGGTGGAGGAAAATCATATCATTTTGTTGTACGATTACGTTACTATGAAAATAAAAATGTTATCGGTCAAGAATTAGCAAGAATTATTATAGAACAAGAAAAACCGGCTTTTTGTACCTACGATTTATATATAGAGTCTGAAGAGTAAAATATACTTACAGAAATAAAAAAATATAAAAAATATATCTAAATATTATCTATATAATTGAATATTAACCTAAAAATTATACCCGATCAAATATAACAATTTGAAATCTAAAATCTAAAATCTAAAAACCTATGTCTCATCCATTTCCTCCACCATCAATTCAACCATTTGATCGCCTTCAAGCCGCAGATGGTTTACTTATAAATGCTGAACGTTGGAGTAAGGCACATAATTACCATCGTCAGCGACAAAATACTCACTATCAGTGTTTAAATCAGCCAGGAATTGTTTGTGGTTTAGGGGTGCGAGATATTCCCCCACCTAGCAAAGTCCAAGCTAAATATAGAGATGGACGTTGGGTGCAAATTCAACCTGGCATCGCCATTGATTTAGCTGGTAATTTGATAGTTGTACCCACAGCTTACGATTTTCCAATTGAATTAGAAGTTGCGAATACCGAGCCAATTTTAGTTTATTTAACAGTGAGTTATGTAGATCCAGAAGATTTGCGTCAAGCCTCCGGCTTATCGCGCAATTCTAGAGAGACTGTTAGAGAAGCTTATCGGTTTGACCAAAGAAACTCTGCCCTTGAAATTTCAGAAATAGAAATTGCCCGCATACTCTTACAGCCAGGACAAAATAATATTACCCAACCTAGTGATATATTCTTTCCCGGTTATAACAATATAGACTTACGCTATCGCCGTAAAGCACAAGCACGGCCGCAAGCAATTGTACGCATCGCACAGGTAAATCATAGTGATGAGGAATGCGCTCGTAACTTCTTCAATTTATCTTACTTCTTGCAATCAATCGAACCTTTATATCCTTATTTAAGAGGTCTTGATGAACCGGGACAAGTAGCTTTAACAAAAAAGAAAAATATTCAAGAATACGATTTACTATATCTTACAGGTCAAAAAAAATTATCTATTAGTAGCATCGAATTTGAATCGCTGAAAAATTACTTAAATACAGGAGGAACACTTTTAATTGATGCGCCATCAAATGCAGAGGGTTTAATACAAAGTACTTATGCATTGGCTGAAAAGTTAAAAATTACTTTAAAAACATCTACAGAATTACGACGCGATCACTCCTTAAGAACGCAACCATTTTTATTTGCGGGTTTACCAATAGTCAATCAAAGAGTAATTGAAATAATAGCTGGTGGAGGGATAATTTTAATAATAGGGGATTTGGCATCCGCTTGGGGATTAGATCAAGAATTAAAAATCCCCAGACTGGCAATTCGTACTGCTCAAGAATTCGGGATTAATCTTGTTTATTACGCTTGGAAACGCCGGCAGCTAATAGGTTTGCAACAGGAAGATGATTCTGGAAAGTGGTAGTTTTTATTTAAATCAGCCAATAGCTAAAACTAAGCCCTTTTCCAGGGGACTTAATTTATAGTAAAACTCGAAATTTTTGGCTTAATTTTTGTTTAAGACTCCATAACTGAAGATAAATAACTTATTTACTCCACCGAGGTCACTAAAGCTAAACAAAAGTCTAACTTATTTTTCGCCAATCTATATTATTATTTTGATAGGTTTGTAGGACTGACGCAACTAACGCATTAATTGTGTTGGGTTACATATTTCGTAGTACGAACATCTTGCTCGCTAGCAGTAACGAGCTAACAAGACGCTCGCACTACCTCAACTATCCAAAACTAATGGCGTTAACCGCTAACTTAATAAATTATTTGCGATCGCTAACTATCCGACTCTAAGTTACTATTAGGTTCCTCAGTAAATAGATGAAAGGTTCTTAGGTAAAATATGTGAAAATTAAACAATAATTGATTTTTACTTACGGTTAAGTCCCATGTTCCCCGGCGAAATCCTCCGCAATCGTTATAGAATTACTAAGCTATTGGGAAGCGGTAACTTCGGAATCACCTATTTAGCTGAAGATTTAGATTTACCAGACAATCCTTTGTGTGTCGTCAAAAATTTACGGCAAAGCCAAAATCCAGAAGAGTTAAAAGATTTCATTGCTTTTTTTGAGAAGGAAGCCAAAGCTCTATCCCGCTTAGGTAATGAGTGCGATCAAATTCCAAGGCTTTTCGCCCACTTTCAAGAAGGAGGTGAATTCTATCTAGTACAAGAATATATCGATGGACACGATTTGAGTAAAGAAATTGTTCCTGACAACAAGTTAAGTGAAGCTCAAGTAACGCAGCTTTTAATAGACATTTTAGAAGTCTTAGCATTTGTTCATAAAAATAATATCATCCATCGAGATATAAAACCACAAAATTTAATGCGTCGTAATAGTGACGGCAAGATAATATTAATAGACTTTGGAACAGTCAAAGAAATTAACAAATTAAAAGCCAATTCCCAAGAGCTAACCAATGCCAGTGTTATTGTTGGTACTTATGGCTATATGCCAATCGAACAATTAGGTGGTTATCCTAAGTTTTCCAGCGATGTTTATGCTGTGGGAATGTTAGGTATTTACGCTTTAACTGGTATTAAACCCAAGGATTTACCGAAAGATCCAGACACTTTTGAAGTTATTTGGCAAGATCAAGTTTCGGTTAGCCCCCAACTTGCAAATGTGTTAGATAAAATGGTGCGTTCTAATTTCAAAGAACGCTATCAAACCGCAGGTGAAGCTTTGCAAGCACTAGAAAAAGCATCATCAAAATCTACCACACCTACTGTATCTTTAGCACCGGGAATTTCTTCAGTTTCATTACCTGTATCTTTCCCTAGTTTAAGTAAAAGGTTTTTTATTAGTTTTGGAGTCGTATTTAGTTTAGTTTGTGGGGTGGGATTGTTATTTCCGTTTTTTTCAGAAGAACTCAAAGCTAATGCTCAAATATGTCTAAGTATGAATTTTATACCGCTTCAATTTCAAACTCAATTAGAAGATAATGAAGATTATGAATTATATACATTATATGGAGAAATAGAAAATAATAGGTTAAACGGTTGTGGAACCAAAATCAAGAAAAAATCCGGTAATAAATATCAAGGAATATTTAACAATAACCTACTAAATGGAAGAGGACTCTTGATATTCAAAGAGGATGGTGACACATACAAAGGAGAATTTAAAGACGATACTCCTCATGGTCAAGGAACCTATGTTCATAAAAAAAGTGGTAACAAATATCAAGGAGCATTTGAAAATAGTTCACGTAAAGGTTTAGGTAAATTCATTTACAAAAATGGCTGTATATATGAAGGTAAATTTGATGAAGTGCCTATATATGAAGGGACATGTATTTCTAAAAATGGCACCAAGAAAATTATCTTACCCAATAAGATATTCGTTTCATTAGATAAATTAACTTGCTGCGATTCTATTTCTTAAAAGTAGATTTAATCATTATAAATTATGAATATTTTATTCTCATGAAATAAGTTTATTCAATATAAATATATAACACTGATGCGATTTACATTAAAAACCTCAATGTGTAACCATATTTTGTAAACGTTGCTATTTATTGATGCCAAATACACAATCAGTTAATTTTTCCCTACTTTTTTTACATAAACTGTAACCCTTTCTATGACTGATAACTGAAATGACTTTGATTAATTATTCCAATTATTAGATAAAAATGAGCAGTTTCTATATTTGTTAGGTATTGATATTTTATCGGAGTAGAAAATGAATAAACAATTATTCATCACAGTAAGATTATTAATTTATCGAGTCTATTTAGTTACTATCAGCAGCTTAGTTTTAGTTATTGGCGTAGAACCATATTCACAAATTTCTTTAGCCCAAGATTCATCAATACGTCAAAGCGAAGCGAAAAAAAAATGTGAAGAAGAAGTAAAACTAATAGAAAATATTGCGGGAAATTTCAGCGACTCCGTAAGAAATGAGCGCATAGAAAAATGTGTAAATGAAAAACTAAAAGGAAATAGCACAACAACCGGTGACGGAACAACAACCACAACCGGCGATGGAACTAATACAACAACCGGTGATGGAACTAATACAACAACCGGTGATGGAACTAATACAACAACCGGTGATGGAA
>ERZ1740059.1400-NODE-1400-length-12131-cov-9.768301_pt1 | contig 12131 bp, 8 predicted proteins | sample MGYA00581744_ERZ1740059 | MGnify/ENA primary metagenome ERZ1740059 (study PRJEB43018, sample SAMN04849738) | marine metagenome | isolation source: floating plastic debris | place: Pacific Ocean | collected 2008-08-28 | study: EMG produced TPA metagenomics... | reverse complement strand
GGTAAACACATTAGGTGCTGTATTAGCTGTAATGTTGTACACAGACACATTGACTTGGAAGGGGCTGAGGGGAAATGGCTGGATGTGTTAGCTCTAGCTGTTCGTGGCACTCGCCATCCAATGCTAGCTCACTTTGACAGGGTAAGATAATGACTAATATTTGTCTCTTTTATCCCAAAGACCTTGTTTTTATGCATATGATATCTAATGATTGAACTGAGGACTGAAAATACCAATACAACGGAACTATGTCAAATACTTGCTGAAAAAATTGAATAAACATACTTTTAACTGCAATCCAATACCGTGTATTTTTCTTCTGGTTTTAGATGTTGGATTTAGACACTTCTATGATCACAGACATTCAGCTTCAAGACACATTCAATGAGATCTACAATGCCCTGCCTAGCGAGGCAACAGAAATTGATGACACGGGCAACAATAGTGCAGCTGGAAAACGTCTAGCGACAGTGAATGAAAGCAAACCTGAACATAAAGCGCATTCTGATAGACCCAAAGCTGCAGCAAAGAGCAACAAGGAGGATAAAAAACAGCAGATAGTTGAAACAAAAACTGAGAAAACTGTCATCACAACTAAAACCAAGACAGTTACAAGGGATGGCAAAGTTGTAGAGCAGAACGAAGAAACCAACGAAGTAAAGCTGAAGTCAGATCCATCTAGTGAAAACATCAAAACACAGCCAAAGCCACGTAATCAGCTGGAGTCAGCCGGCCAGAGGGAAGTTAAGATCAAAACAGAACCAAAAGCTAACGAGGAAGATGATAATGTTAATGCTGATGAACAGCCTGACTTAGACTAAATCTGCAAATTGATTTTCCCCATGATACAATATGAATGAATTTGGAAGGAAAAAAGTGACAAATGTTCCAAATAAAGTGAAAGCAATGAAAAACTTAAAGAAGCGTATCAATAATAAAAGTGGTCAGAATTTGTGGAATCTTAAAACATACAACAAGCTACAGTCCTACTGGATCGGTAAGATTGCTTGCTTTTCTGTCATATTTCGTCAAATTGAATGTTGTTACTTACATTGTATGTCCCTTTTCATTTTGATCTGCAGTGATGAAAGTTGTGAATTTGCAGCCAGTTTGTTTATTTTCTGTAGGTAGAAATTCCATAGTAGAATTCGAAAATGCAGCCAAACCACACAGCCAGGAAATTTGATCCAACCATACATATTCACAGTGTTAATGGATGTGGTTTACTTTATTTGCCATTCTATATCTTCAAAGAAAAACCTGGAGATAAAACTGATCAAGCATTATCGTATTTTCAAAATTGCCTGACTACAATAGTATCATAACAATAGGGAACCTGGAAAAACACTGCCCAACAGTTGACTACCATAATAAACAGCATGTAATTTTGCTGGCAGCTTTACACGAGAGACATTACAATGAATCAGGGTTGAGTATGGGGCTGGCTGATTGTACTAACTGGTCTCATGAGAACAGGCCTCTCAGCAAACCTCTCACTATTGATTTTCCGGAGTGGCTGGAGCAGGAGAGGGAGAAACATCTATTCACTGATATCAGACGACAGAGAATTACAGGAGCTATCAAATTGGTCCTTTCAGCAGCTCACATAGACCCAGAGGTAACGTTTACAGATAGGCTACCACATCTGGGAGCACAAAACGACAATTTCATTTTAGTAAATTTGTAGAACAGCAATTTCTGTGGCCATAATTAAACCATCCGGGCAAACCATTTACATGTAAAAATATAAAAATAATGATATGTCTAGATTAGCAGTTTTGGGCCTGTGTCTAATTTGAGATCCCTGTCAAAGACTCAGTTTTGCTTCAGAACCACGATACGCTACCTAATCAGACATAAAGCACATCATTCCTGCCTAGGTTTATCAGGCTTTTATTGTTTGTTATCGAAGTTCCTGACAGCAGACAAAAGCACTCTTGAGGAGATTGAGACGATTATGATGGTGAGCATGCAACTGAAACATGAGTGCAAAGACCCTACCCATCATAAAGTGGAGCCCTCCTGTAAAGCTCATCTCAGTGCAGCGGACACCATCAGAAAATTTGCTAAGAAATCAGTGTGCTGCAGTTGCTTGACTAGCAGACTGTCTAATCAGCCAGATTTAACCTCACTTGATGTGACGAGTGATGTACTGACTGATGCCATAGCCGATTCTGTTCCTAGGTCGTTGGGATTCAGCCAATCTGACACCGCGTCTAAAGCGCATGACCAGGCTATGTCAGACACAGCATCCAGAGCGCAGGACAAAGGTATGACCAACTCTAGAAGTAAGAGCCAAACAGATCACTCCATATTACCAACAAGTGCAAACATTCTGAGCAAAGTTGAAGAAAGCATTACAGAAAAAGGTGAATTCATTGTGAAAAAGCTGTCAGCAATCAAAGACACCATTAGCGACCTGAACTTGGCAATGTCAGAGCAATCTTTGGCTGGGGAGTCTAAGAGCAATGCTAAAGCTGAGATAGTGGAGATCACGATTACTGATCACAGCAGAGAGAAAAATGATCTGGCACACAAGAAAGTGGTACTTGATGAAACTCTTAGCGAGCCCTCATCGCAATATCCTCGTACATCAAGCCCAAACAACACATCTGATCGACGACATACAGAGAGCCCGCAACAACCAACCAAGCTGAGTTCGCGCAAATTATCTATGTTATCATATAGTGAGACAGAACCAGCTACACACAACAGAACAGCTGTTCCGGAGTCAGAGCCTTCATTACCTACTGACCCTGTATCTGTGCTGCGAACAGACACGCCAGCCATTACTATAACCAATCCCTCCAGGTCTTCCTCTTCTAAAAGACACGAGTCTGCCATCTCAGGGGAGACAACTGAGGCTGACAGTGCAATACAATCGCCTCTTCCTGAGGACAATGGCATATCTCAAAAATCTGCTACTAATGACATTATGTTCACATCTAATGAGCCCAGTAGGCATCAAACGGAGAGTCTGACAATGACAGAACTGAAAAGACTAGCAGATAGAACAACATTGTCAGGGGTGTCTGAAAAATCAGAACCTACATCAAATCCAGGACTGAGTTCCAACCCTGAATCAGCAGACCCTCAACAGAATAATAACGACAAAGTCAAGAGCACCGAAGTTTAACATTATGTCAATACTTGCTAAGGTATATATTTTCTTGCAAAATTGATGGTATACTAAGATACGCAAGCAGAACATGATACAAGCAAAGAACTACATAATAATATTTTGATATCGTAACAATAAAATGGATTTCAAATCTGCAGGCGGAGAAACAGTAAAAATATGTTTACATTAACAGGACAAGAGGATAAGCATACCAGGTTATAATATAGTCGAAGGTAAACAAAAATTATAACAAGAATAGGCATGTATCTAGTGTTGAATGGACTCTTAAAATCACATTACTTGTGTCGGAGGTTGTCAGTACATGAGCATTATGATATGACAACTCAAAAGACATTGCCCACTTCTTAGCTAGGAATTTCATTTTATGAATAGCCGAAAGCAAAGACATAGAAACAAAAATAAGAAAGCAAACACAGATATATTAATCACATATAGGTTGTAATGACATAAATTCTAAGCTAACATATCCCACACATGACAGCTTACATAGGCGCTATAGGTCCTCTGAACCAACCAGAAAACCATCCGTATGAGTTAGATTTCGAAAACAGATGGAAAGTGTCTATGGTAAATTCTAGTTGATATTTCTGCTATCAAGATCATAAAAGCTAGAAAACGCATGATTGCACATCATAATAGAAATAATAGTAACAGTATAAGAAGCTACTTGTAGGAATATTCAGCGTCCGGTTTTTGTACAGTCCGATCTACTCTGATCAAATGATCATCACATCTCCTCCCTCCAGGGGCACTCCCTGATAAGAAGTGTTGAGCTTATAAAAAATGTACACAAACCATCTCACTATAAATATGAGAACCAGCTCTCAAGAAGAATAGTAGTGGTAACTTAATTGTGAGATGCTACGCTCATGTCACTCTAGTGATGGTAGATAGTATCACAGGAGCAGCAGAAGGAGGCCTCTGCATGTTGTTTGAAGCAGCTGCATATTAATCACATGACTAGACTGCAGTCTGTACCTTGGATTTTTTGGAGTCCTTCTTTTTACCAAATGAGAAAGAAGGCATTCTAGCTTTCTTGTCCTTTTTGTTCTTCTTCTTACCGTCTTTAGATGGAGATTCCTACAAGAAAAAAATTGCAGGTTTGAGGTGAATTTCCAAGAATGTTTATGTACTTCTAGTAAATTACGTTCCTGAGATTCGATGTAAGTTGAGAAGCGAGACAATGATTGTTACCTACTCCCACGTACACTTAGTTTAACTATGGCCACTGAATGAACTTCGCTTTTCACAGTACAGCTCTTAAACCATTACACATAATATGATCAAAACACCCATGACATTCTGTGAGAGTGACCGAGAGTATTCATGAAAGGAAGATGGTTAACAGAAGAGAGTTATACGCTCTCACCTCTCCGTTTTCAGCAGGCGGACCATCCTCATCATTATGATTAGGATCTGCTGAGTCCGGTGATCCCGGTCTCTCACCTACAACAGATAACAAACACATTCATACACTACAACAACAACCACACTAACAACATATACATGCACATACAGTGTCTGTGGTTTGCATAGTTACAGTGGTTACATGACCGCGTAAATATCATAATCCTTTTTGTAGCCACTGAATAACAATATTGCCCCATACATGTATTCACAGCTCAACATAGACAAAATTCCGAAATGTTTTCCCCACTGCAGTAATACACAAAAAGCTACCTTCCAACTTGTGCCATGTCAATACAATACCACATGTAAATGTTTTTCTATACACCAATTATATTATAATCTTTAATTGTTGTTAAAAATTGTCTTCTCTCCGTCCCACAATATTGTCTTACACAGGGTAGATGGGTAAAAATACCAGAAAAAGTTGGTCTCACTCCAAAACCACTTGATGCACAAAGAATTCCGTCACGCTTTTTATAGGTGTACTCGAGAACTAACGTATATACCGTTTCCTAATAAAGTTAAGCATTATGAATTTTGACTTATAGATGAACGAAAAGTAATAACCTCAATTTTGGGTTTTCACTTGAAATTTCGCAACAGAATTTCTACGACATAGCACATCCAGTAGTATCAAACATTCTCAAATATTGGTACCCAGTTCAAATGGGTGCTGATTTTACATCGGAGAAACTTTTGCTGCTATGGCGGCCATTCTGGAGATAAAACCACTTTAACCTTTGATTTTCCTGTATACCCTGTATTAGATAGGAAAACTCTACATACAAACTTCCATATTGGGGGAAAACCATCCATAAACATGCCTTACAACATGTAAACAAAAGTATTTGCCATTGTGCAGCCGGAACAAAGGCTCCATTGCTTGTAGTCAAAATATGAAGCTGATAATAAAAAACCAGAGCAATGGAAACGGGATAGAAAGGAAGCACCTTTACCACAACACCCGGCAAGCAGTGGTGAGTTCCCATACATTTCAATCTATAGGTAGCAGATGCATTAGTCACATCTAGCATTTACCAGTACCTTTTTTGGGTTTGCGTTCAGATTTGGATCGCTGAAAATTACTTTTACCCTTGAGTTCATCTACAACTAAATGAAATGAGGCGGGCAAAATAAAAACGCAGCTGAACATGCATCAAACAAACAAACCAAACGTGCAATGAAGCTTTAAATTATATAACAAGCCATGGTATTCAGCCAGATAGAAACAAACAATATAACAGTCAGCAGTCAGCTTGTGCTGCTGGTTGTTATTGGCATATTCTGGTAAGGAGTACATTAACTGTACTTCTAAATCGGCCAACAACTACCAGACAGGCACCTGTCGGGCATGTCAGTACTTAGTATCACTTAACATCACACATGAGACATTTCTCTTCTTATATCTGTTGATAAAATCCGCGAACAGTCATCAGCTAAGAATATGCGACGGATCTAATCAACATAACTTTGGTAAAAGTAATAGCATCAGAAATCGTGATTCTGCCTGTGGTTTAGCAAATTTATGTGCCGTGTATTTTCAGGGGTAAATTCAGATTGAACTTACGATCATCAGACCTAGAGGGACCTTTCATTGATGCGTATTGATTTGCTCCTCGCCTGATAGCAGGTTCTGGGGGTTCTACATAAACAAGACATAAAAGCCTCAACTAAACATGCAACATAACATTTGGTTGATAGTAGGAAACCCATAATACAGATTGTGTTAGTATCTACTACATAACATTAGAAACTTGAGGGAATCCAATTTCCACAGCGGTAAAGAATAAAGGGCAGGTGCTAACACATCATAACTATTAGCATTGGATGACCACTTGAATCGATATGCAGAGTGATACCCGCTAGCCAAACGACCTTCCAAATTATTAAGGAAGTCTTGTCTATTCAAGCGGCATCTATGCTCCTTGACCACATTCAGTGAAACCAAAATAATGAAGCCAGCTATGCAGAACCAATAGTACTACAATGTGTGATGCTAGTGAGTAAGCATAAGCAGCTAACATCCACATCCGACTCTGTGACCTACCTTGCAGAAAGGGGTATGCCGGGGGTAACAGTGTGACTAATTCTATTGCTTGATAGTAAAGTTTTCCATAAGAGCTCACAGAAGGTGTGTGTGAGGTGATTTACTAGCATAAGTATGGCTGCACAGGCATGGCTAAAACTGACATTCAGCTTTATAAGTGATTGCGTATAGCAGAGTGGAGTTATCAATAGTGCAGGAACCGTACACAGTAAATAAGCCTGCCTGCCTACCTGTCTGACTTAGTCTGGGTGCAGCGGTTGGTGTGGGTGTTGTGCCACTACCACCACCTCCACCCAACACATCATCTATGTTAGTTTCCTTTGATTGCGCTCGCCTCATTGCTAATAAATTACAACATAGTAGCCAACTAATCACAACAGAACAACATAGGGAAAGCATGCAAAAACAGGAAAACAAAGACAAGACAAAATTATTTTCAGTTACAATTTTTGACATTCAGTTCAAAAATGAGTGCTTTCTAGGGTTGGGGAAACTAACATTTACGCATTCACATGCGTAAGTTTATAATGCAGCATATGATAGTTCAGTGATCATTCACCAGGAGTAAATTACTTCAAGCGTGTTAATTATTAGGACAAGGTAGATGTGTGTATGTGCATGGTAACCCGATGTACCTGTAGGTGTATATCCTCTTTGTTGTTTATCAGGCGATGTCGGTTGACTAGATTGGCTAGGGGTATATGCTCTAAATGCGGACTCCTCTGTGGCCCCATTTTTTATAGAATTGCGTAAATTTGTTTTTCCAGATTGCAATGCTGATGCACTTATAGTCTGGGGTTTGAGATCAGTATAATAACCTAAAGGAACACATTCAAAGCATAGAAGAACAAGAAGCAAGGGAAAGGATGGAAGAAACTGGAAGTGCATTAAAGCATGGAGAGTTGTCCCTTTATGCAGTGGAAGGGGACAACCCTCCAATGGTAACAAAACTTACAACATCAATCACAGAAAATTCAACCACAGCATGCATAATCATCTTTATCACACTAATTGACATTTATCTCCTATTGACTAGAGAATATAGCAAAAACGAGTAAAACATGCAGTGACAACAAAGATGCAGCAGCGCAGTATAATCTCTATCGATACTAGAACAGCTGCGACAAAACCTACCGTGTGACAGTGAGGTACATTCCCATAACCGCAGTGTTGTGTATATAAGCATACCAGAACCTTTGCCTAGCAGCCTTATGAGGGCAGGAGAACGGCGTCGTAATTATTAGGGGTGGATAGAGAAGAGAGTTGGGCGGGGATGGGGGAGCATAAATACCTGGCTCTGACTCGAGAGTTGAGTTCTGCATTTCTGCTGTCACTTCTTCGACAGGCTGACCAGCAGGAGAAGATGGCTGCTCAGCTGGAACCATACCAGAATCTACTTCAGCTGTAATAACACACAAAACTCTCATAAAGAATCTGCAGCTGCAACTCAGCGTCACTGTGACAATGGTGGCAATTGTATTATATTCACAAAGTCTTTTCAAGACATCTATTCATAATAGAAGGAAATCCAGGATCGACCAATAAATGTGACACGCCATGAATGCAATTGTTACAATACCCTAGTATTCTTTCATCTTTTGTGGCAATCAATCATCTAAAAAGCCAATCCACAAGGAGCAAAAAAGATAAATTTCCTCAAGATATATCGAAAAAAACTATGTTTCTTGCAAAACATTTCTGTGGGCTCATATTTTTTGCATTGACTTCACTATTTCGATATTGTGGAGCTGATTTTAGTGACATTACAATAATGACAACCGTTGTTTTTTTCCATGATACTCTAAGAAGAGGAACAAAACTTGACAGCTGTGATATGAGTAATGAATGTTGTACTAACCTTGCAGCTGTTGTTTAATGTCAGCGATGACTTCTTCTTTAGGAGGCTTCTCTCCTCTCTTCACTGCATCCTCGTAATCTTTGAGTTCTTCATCGCTCATCTTATCGAATGGATTGGTAGCGTAGTATGACTTATACACAATAGCATTGTGCTGGTGCTCACGCTTAATAATACCTTTACTAGCAGCTCCAACCACCACTATGTGATCACCTGACTGTGTAAGACTTCCATCCTAAAGTATAACCAATATTCACATCAATGTACAGAAGAAGTCATGGTGAGGAGACAACTCTAACACTAATAATAAGCAGCTCATACCAACATAAAAATGTATAAATGTCAATTTATTTCAAGATGGTAGATAACTGAAGGTTACATAGAGATATTGACAGGTCAGTCCCATGAGTATATCAGTTACAAAGAGAATATGATAAGATGAATCATATACTGGCTGCTGTAGACAGATGTGTGTTTGTGTGTCTAGCAGATGTAACACAGGCAGAATTGATAATACACCAGGGAATAAACACGATGTCATAGTATGCAGTAACGCTCCTTAGTCTACCTAACTATCCTTATCATCAACATTCATATATACAAACAAATACCCTTACTAAACCGCTATGGTTCTAGCTGCTATATACCACGGAAAATATCAGTGTTGGTCACTTTGCTGCATGTGATTAGTATGTTGTTGCATTGGATCGCATGTTTAAAGCTCATAATCTCATGGAATGTCTTGATGAGAGTTAAAATGCAAAACAAAAGTTCAATTGATAACTTGTCATGCTTCTGAAACGCTCTGCCTCATTTTATAACAATATCGAGTTTGAAATGTTGAACAGGTGTTCTTATCACCTCAGCTTGTGTGCAGATTACTGCAGCGGTAATCAGTAAATTACACACAGGTCATCCTCAGGTAAAAAAAAGTAATAAATATAACTCACTGTTAGCTGCCCTTCCACAACGCCCCCTTCCAATATCTTAGACTGGTACCCAGGGGTTATCTTGTCTGTGTAATATCCGTCTTTGATCTAAAAAATTGAGTGAGTTTTATTGGAATCTGGCAAAAATGAGCATAAAATGCAGCAGCGATAGAGAAAGCCAAATCACTATGCTCAGCTATGACTCACTAGGCACAATGTATCAAAAACTAGGTCATTTACAGGCATGATAATTGTGTTAAAATTGGATATTTTCCAGTATTTCAAGAGTTTCACACGCTGTATAAAGCAGATTTGAGATCGTATCAAAATTAAAAACTAAAGAGCAAAACGTCATGCAAGTCAATCAAATAGAGCCAAAATTACAGTCACATCCATTATTATTTGTCATCAGATTGGCAAAGGCATGGCAATGATAATGGTAACCAAGTACTACCCATCATTAACATAAATAAGGGAGACTGTCGCATTTTCATTTTCAAATTATGTAACAGATCAAATATGTTACCATGCCCAGAGGGGACCAGTTACATTAGCAAACTACACAATGGGTTGTTTCTAAGAAGAGGCTGGCTTCTTGCGGTAGTTAATCTGACAATAATAACATTGTACCTGACGTTGCTGCTGTATAAACTCTTTAGGGTTGGAACCTTGTGGAGCGAATTGGTTTCTGTTCTCTATTCTGACAGGTGTGCCTTGTTTACTGGGAGAGTCTGTGGCTGGTACCCACTGCAAACACACATAATACATGACACACACCATGCATAAGGAGAATATCTACATGCTGCTGCATGGCTGGACAACACGCGCTACACAGCCCGTAGCTTTCACAAAAATATCACTCTGTTGCCGCTCCTAAAACATGCCACAACTCACTCTAACCCAAATATGGGACAAACCATGCGACCAACTCAACTTCTTCTTACATGTCTATACATTTTCTTCATTTCCAACCTCTCCCCTCCTAGCGGAGCAAACTGATTTTTTGAGTGAATTTCTACAGCGGGGTTTGTCTTCTCAGGGGACTGTGCCCGTACCCACTATATAAACCAACATAAGAGTACGGTAACATCATGTCTGACACATCTGTTAACAGGGCAATATAAGCCTAACATTCATGAATTATTGGTGTCACCAAAACCAGGCACACCAACTGTAGCAGATACAATCTTGTAGGTTTTACAGAATTATTCGTAACTGATTTCCGCGAGCTATCAGGCCTACTTCTGATACAAAAGATAAAAGCTAGCTATTTCAGTGTTATGTCATAGCAATCACAGAGGAGGGGTGATTTGATGGTGGCACCGATCAAGTTGATCGCTGGCAGCAAAAGCATAAATCAGTTACACAGCCCGCATAAACCCATCTAGTTGCTTCTACTTTCATAATAAAAGTAATATAGAGAGCTGCACAGGATATGAGGGTGTGTAATACATGAGGAAGCCAACACCACTGGAGCCACTGTCATGTTTACTCTATAATTTGGGTGTGTCGAAATGTTATGTGTCGGCAAGTTTTTTGCAGCACAATAACAGTCACTTATGACTGATGACTGATTTATTCTACAGCTGCATTCCAACGCTTGACATCATGTCAGCAAATCCTAATTTTGAGAGGCCTAGACTCCTTCAGCAGTGAATTGCTGATATAAAAACAGTATTGCGTCATGCTGCATACCATCGAGGTCCAATAAAACACAACTAGCCTAATGAGTTTATAGATCAGAACTCTGAAGGGCTTTGAAATCAGGTCATAAAAAGTAGCCATGAGGGCAATCTCAGCCGATCATCATAACATTATTACTGGAGATACTTGATACCAAATGTCATTGGTACATGGATGAATGTCAGCGGAACTAAAGCCATAGCATGCGCTAGTCGTAGTGCCAGGTTTTAGTGATGGATTGGCCCTCATCTCTGTCCTACTGCCCAACCTAACTGACAAATAAGCTGCTGACCCCAACACCAGCTTAACATATAACTGACTATAAGCACAGCATCAACTTGTCTCATAATAAATTTTAGATCTACTCCAAGTTTGCAATCTACATTACATGTGCCATAACCTATTTATCACAATCTCCCATCACGTAGCTGGCATTTAGCTTAGTGACTAATAGAGGTCATTTTATTTTACTGATAAGGGTCGCCGTTCCCTAGCTACAAACGGATCAGTTACACTGAGGTATCTATCCTCATTCTGAGGGATTGTCTATCATAACCTGCCTTATCTTCACACAGCAGCGTGATACTGAGCAGGAAACCAGGTACTTTCTAGATTGGTGCTTGACATAGCTGCACACTTCATGAGGAAGTATGCTGCCCTACTTTCCATGTAGTCATGAACCACCACTCATAATGACATTATTACAATGTGGTAGGGGTGGGCCAATCATACCTTGGTTATTTTCTTTGGGTTATCTGTACCTATCTCATCGATCTCTTCACGCTTGTATACATTTGGAGTGTTCAGCCAATCTGTCTTCTGTAACCTTTTATTCCTCTCCTTGGCTTCTCTGATATTTGGTCTGCAAAAAAACATAACATTATTAATCCGATGAGGGAGTGATTTATGGAGTTCTCCTCTGATGAGCAGATCCTGGATACGTCTGCGGTTCTGTGGGAGTTATTGTGTGTGGGTGTGACAGAGAAGTGACACTGTCTTTATCACACAGAGGAACTCATGCCAATCATATGAATCACACATCGAGAGTCAAGCCGGGGTTAATCG
>ERZ1740059.1399-NODE-1399-length-12136-cov-6.029551_pt1 | contig 12136 bp, 10 predicted proteins | sample MGYA00581744_ERZ1740059 | MGnify/ENA primary metagenome ERZ1740059 (study PRJEB43018, sample SAMN04849738) | marine metagenome | isolation source: floating plastic debris | place: Pacific Ocean | collected 2008-08-28 | study: EMG produced TPA metagenomics... | reverse complement strand
GCCGCCGCGGCGCGCCGCGGGGCGCCGGCCGCCGTTCGGCATCGCGCTCTCGACGGCGGGGTTCGGGCGCGCGGCGCGCACCTCGCCGCCCTCCCGCGGGGTCGCGGCCGGGTGCGCCAGGGCGTTGGGGTCCATGGGCAGGGAGTCCATGGCCCTCGTGAGAGCAGAGACCGTGCCGAGGCGTTGCAGCGCGACGTGCCCGGCCGATCCGCGGAAAAAGCCGGGCGAGGACGCAGCGGGTCGCGCTCTCTTGACGCTCCTCGCCGGAGCCTTGACGCGCGCTCAGGCGGAGCGGCGGACGCCGGCGGCGGGCTTCGGCTGCGCGATGTAGCCGGCCGTGGCCTTTCGCCCGTGCCGCGCCCGATCCGCCTGTGCGAGCAGGGTCTCGCGCAGGGCACCGAGATGGGCTTCGAGGCGCCCGTCCCTGTCCCGTACGGCTTCGAGGCGCATCCGCACCTCGTCGCGGAGGGTCGCGTCGAGGGCGCCGAGGTCGAGCGCCGCGAAGCTGGCGAGCGCGGCGTCGCGCCCGCGCATCCAGCGCATCACCTCGCTCAGGTCGTCGCCCGGTCCGAAGGCGGGCGGCGCCGCCTCGAGCTCCACGACGAGCGCCAGCACGTCGTCTTCGGTCACCGTGGCGTCCCGCGTCATGCTCAGCCTGCCTTCGCGACCGTCTCGGCGGGCGCGGCGCTTGCCTCGCTCGGCGCGCTCGCGGCCGCGGCCTGCTGCGTGAGCAGCTCGATCCATGCCTCCCGAAGCTCGCCGAGCACCTGCAGGGGTCCTTCGAGCAGCGAGGGGTCGTTCTTGAGGTTCGTCTCGGTGATCCGGAAGAGGACGAAGTCGTAGAGCGCGTAGAGCTGGTCGCAGAGCTCCGGCGCGTGCTCCGGTCGAAGCGTCGCCTGGAGCTCCGTGATGATCGCGTGCGCCTTGCGGAGCGCCACTCCCTTGGCCGCGTAGTCCTTCCGCGTGACGCCTTCCTGGGCCTGACGAAGGTACTTGAGCGCCCCCTCGTAGAGCTGCACGACGATCTGCACGGGGGAGGCGGTCGTCGTCTTGGCGGAGCGGTACTTGGCGACGGCGAAGGACATCGAGGGAGGTCTCCAGGGGTCGAGCGCGATGCGGGGGTCAGCCCGCCGAGAGGCTGGCGAGGATGCTCGTCAGCTGATCACCTTGAGCCTGAAGGCCGGCCACGGTGGTTTCGAGATTCACGAACTGGCGGCGGATGTTCGCCTCGAACTGGTCGACGCGGTCCTGCCGGGAGCGGATGCGGTCGTCGATGTCTCGGTTCTCCTCTTCGAGCGCATCGACGCGCGTCGTGAGGAGGCCCGTGTCGACGTCCGTGTAGAGGTCTACGGTGCGCGAGAAGCGCTCCACGATGCCCTCGATACCGGCGTCGGCGTCACCGACGAAGAGCTGCACCACGGCTTCCGGGTCCGCGTCGAGGGCCGCCGTGAAGATGCTCTCGTCGAGCTCGAGGGCGCCGGTCTGCGTCGAGGTGATGCCCAGCTCCGCGAGCGTCGCGAAGTCACCGCTCGGCACGCCGGCGAAGGGCTGCACCGCGTCGAAGCCAAGCTGGCTCTGAAGCCCACGGAGCGTCGAGTCGCCGTTCAGCGAGTCACCGGTCCGGGCCGCGCCGGTGAAGACGAACTCCGCGTTGATGCCGTTGGTTACGGTGTTGTAGGCGTCGACGACGTCCCGGACCTTGGCGAGCAGCGCCTCGGGGTCGCGGTCCACGCGCACGGTGGAGCTGCCGACGTCCTGCAGATCGAGGCTCACCCCGGGGATCGCGCTCACGACCTGGTTCGTGGGCCGGGTCATCGCGAGCGTGTCGATGGTGAAGCGAGCGTCGTCGGCGGCGACGACCTCGTTCGCCGGGTCGTCGAGGCCGAGGCTCAGGCCACCGGACTCCGTGAAGGTGATGGCGTTTTCGAGACCCGTGGCCTCGCCGGCGACCTGGAGCCGGAAGTTCGTGCCGTCGAAGATCACGGCGGCGTTCACGCCGGCGCCGGCGTCGTTGATGGCCGTGGCGAGCGTGTTGAGGGTGGTGGTCCCGTCCACCGTGACGTCCACGGCGTCGCCGCTGCCGACCTGGATGGTGAGCGTCCCCGTCCCGAAGAGCCCGGCCCCATCGATGTCGGCGAAGGCGTTCGAGTAGGTGCGCTCCGCGGTCGCGAGGTTCGTGACCGTGACGTCGTAGGTGCCGAGGCTGGCGCCGCCGGTGGCGCTCACCGAGAGCACCGACTCGTCCGAGGACGTGGTGCCCGTCGCCAGGACCTCCGAGCGGCTGTCGAGCTCCTCGAGGCTGCTCTTGAGCGTGTCGAGGCGCTGCCGGATCGTGTCCAGGCGGAAGCGGATGGACGAGTTGTCCGCCTGCTGCTGCTCGAGGCGGCGAATCGGCAGGGCCGCGACGGCGACGAGGCTGCTGACGATGGCGTCCGTGTCCAGGCCGGTGGCGAGGCCCGAAAAGCTGGTGAGCGGGGTGGTCATGGCGAAGCCGGGGCGAAAGGGAAGCGCGGCCCGAAGGGCCCGCGCCGCGGGGAAGCGTGCCCCACGTTCATCGGTGCCTTTCGAGGGTTGCTGAAGGGGCGAGACCCTCCGCGAGCGGGGTCATCGCCTGCTGTCGTCGAAGGTGGGCCTCGCCTTCCTAGCGGGGCGTCCTTCGGAGGCTCGGGCGGAGGGGCTCGCGCGCGGCGGCCCCACCTCTCCGGCCGAGATCAGCCGCCGCCGAGGAGCGAGAGCGCGATGGTCGGCGTCTGGTTCGCCTGACCGAGGACCGTCGTACCGGCCTGCATCAGGATGTTCGCCCGCGTGAGCGCGGCGCTTTCGGCGGCCACGTCGGTATCCCGGATGCGCGAGTTCGCGGCCGAGAGGTTCTCCCGGGCGGACTGGAGGTTCGTGATCGTGACGGCCATGCGGTTCTGGAGCGCGCCGAGGTCGGCGCGTTCGCTCGAGACGTCGCTGATGGCTTCGTCGAGCACGCTGAGCGCCGCCTGGGCGCCGCTCTGCGTGGAGATGTTCTGCGCAGCGACGGTGCCGCCGGAGCCGCTGCCGCCGAGCGGCGTGGTGCTCATGGCGTCGATGTTCGCGGTGAGCCGGTCGGCCGTCGTGTTGTTGATGCCGATCTGGAAGTTGAGGCCCGTCGCCGTACCGTCGAGGAGCTTCTTGCCGTTGAACTCGGTGACCTCGGCGATGCGGTTGATCTCCTGCTGGAGCTGGTCGAACTCCTGCTGCAGGAAGCCGCGCTCCCGGTCCGCGAGCGTGTCGGTCGCCGACTGCATGGAGAGCTCGCGCATGCGGATGAAGATGCCGCTGATCTCGTTCATCGCGGCCTCCGCGGTCTGCAGGAGGCTGATGCCGTCGTTGGCGTTCCGCTCGGCCTGCGAGAGCGAGCGAATCTGCGCCTTCAGGCCCTCGCTGATGGCGAGGCCGGCGGCGTCGTCGCCGGCGCGGTTGATGCGAAGCCCGCTCGACAGGCGCCCCATGGAGGCGTCGAGCATCATCTTGGTCTTCGACAGGTTCCGCTGCGCGTTGATCGAAGAAACGTTGGTCTGTACCGAAATCACGGTTGCCTCCTCCTTGAGCTGCGAAGGGGACCGTCCGTGGTCCCCAGGGAGCGTCCTTGCTCCGCCCGGGTCCTCGGACGCCCGGGTGCGCGGCTTTAGGAGAAGGCGTCAAAGAGGCGACGGCCCCGCTCCCGAAGTTCGAGAGCGGGGCGTCACGCGCCTTCCTTAGAGAAGGGACAGGGCCAACGAGGGCGCCTGGTTGGCCTGCGCCAGTACACTGACGCCGGCCTGCTGGAGGATGTTGTTTCGCGTGAGCGCTGCAGTCTCCTCCGCTACGTCGACATCGCGGATTCGCGAGTTGGCAGCCGCGAGGTTCTCTCGCGCCGAGGCCAAGTTGGAGGTGGTCACCTGGAGCCGGTTCTCCGTGGCACCGATGGTCGACCGGGCCGAAACGACGTCGGAGATGGCCGAGTCGAGGACGGCGATGGCCGACTGGGCACCGCTCTGCGAGGTGAGGACCTGCGCAGAGATGGTGGCACCCGAGCCGCTTCCACCGAGGGCCGTCGAGCGGACATCGGCGAAGTCGATGGAGATCCGGTCATTGGAGGACGCATTGATCCCGACCTGGAAGTTGATGCCCGTCGCCGTGCCGTTCAGGAGGGTGGTCCCGTTGAACTCGGTGACGGACGCGATGCGGTCGATCTCGGCCTCGAGGGCCTGGAACTCCTGGTCCAGGAAGCCTCGCTGCGTGTTGTCGATCGTGTCGGTGGAGGCCTGAACGGCGAGCTCCCGCATCCGTCCCAGGATGCCGGACACCTCGTTCATGGCGCCCTCCGCGGTCTGCAGCATGGAGATGCCGTCGCCGGCGTTCCGCTCGGCCTGGCCGAGGCTGCGGACCTGCGCCTGAAGGCTTTCCGAAATCGCGAGGCCCGCCGCGTCATCGCCTGCGCGATTGATGCGGAGACCGCTCGAGAGCTTCTGGAAGTTGCCCGAAAGCGCGTTGGTGGTCGATGACAGGTTTCGCTGTGCGTTCAGCGACTGCACGTTCGTGACGATGCTCAGCAATGGTTTCTCTCTTCCTTGAGGGTTCGAAGAGACCCCTCGGGTGGTGGACTGAGGGGCCTTTCAGCCGGGCCACCCGTGGCCCGACGGAAGCTGTCTCCTCAGCAGGAAGTCGAGAACGTGCTGATGTCTGTCGACTCGCGACGGCGCTTGGGGGCGCGTCGCGTCATGGCTTCCGCCTCAAGTCATGCGACGGGTCGTCCGAGCCCTTCGTCGAGAGGACTCGATGAAGGAGCACCGGAACCGTGACGGCGACCCCAATCCGGACCAGCGGACGCCCCGCTGGGCCGCTCGGGGCGCCATGCATCGCGTCCCCTCCGACGAGCCGAACGGCTTTCGGAGGACGGGAGTGGGGAACCAGGCGCGCGTGCGCCACCGCTCCCTCGGCCATGCATGGATTTCGTCACCATTGAGCTCTCCACCCCGGAATCCGAGCCTCGGAGTAAGGGGTTGGATGGGGGACCTGTCGCTTGGTGAGGCGAACGCCCGTTTTCGCTGAGGAGCGAAGGTGCGCTGACGCGGCGCGTTCAGCGCACCGAAGTGCGTCGTCTCGAGAAGGCGGAGCGCGAGCCTAAGGAGGCGCGCGCCGAGAGCCGTCGCGGGGTCCCTTCCGGCCCCGAAGGGCCGGAAGAGACGTCCGCGTCGTGCTCCATATCAGAGGAGCGAGAGCGCCAGAGAAGGCGCCTGGTTGGCCTGTGCCAGCACGCTGACACCGGCCTGCTGAAGGATGTTGTTCCGCGTGAGAGCGGCGGTCTCCTCCGCCACGTCGACGTCTCGAATCCGCGAGTTCGCAGCCGAGAGGTTCTCCCGCGCCGAGCTCAGGTTGGACACCGTCACCTGAAGCCGGTTCTCCGTGGCACCGATGGTCGACCGAGCGCTCACGACGTCGGAGATGGCCGAGTCGATGACCGCGATGGTCGCCTGGGCGCCGCTCTGCGAGGTGAGGGCCTGCGCGGAGATGGTGGCGCCGGAGCCGCTGCCGCCGAGGGCCGTCGAGCGGACGTCGGCGAAGCTGATGGAGATCCGATCGTTCGAGGTGTTGTTGACTCCAACCTGGAAGTTGATGCCCGTGGCCGTCCCGTCGAGGAGCGTCGTGCCGTTGAACTCGGTGACCGCCGCGATGCGATCGATCTCCGATTCGAGGGCCTGGAACTCCTGGTCGAGGAAGGCGCGCTGGGAGTCGGCGATGGTGTCGGTGGAGGCCTGAACGGCGAGCTCCCGCATCCGTCCGAGAATGCCGGAGACCTCGTTCATCGCGCCCTCCGCAGTCTGCAGCATGGAGATGCCGTCGCCGGCGTTCCGCTCGGCCTGGCCGAGGCTGCGAGTCTGCGCCTTGAGGCTCTCGGAAATCGCGAGGCCCGCCGCATCATCGCCTGCGCGGTTGATGCGGAGACCGCTCGAGAGTTTCTGAAAGTTGCCGGAGAGCGCGCGGGTGGTCGAGGACAGGTTTCGCTGTGCGTTCAGGGACTGAACGTTCGTGACGATGCTCAGCATGGTGGTTTCTCTCTTCCTTGAGGTTTGAAGAGGCCCCCGGGTGGTGGTTGGGGACCTTTCTGCGGGGCCACCCTTGGCCCCACGGAACACTTCTCCTCGGTGGAAGCGAGCAACGCCTCGCTGTTCTCGACCGTCGCGATGGGGAGGTGCTCACCTCCCGTCGCGTCATGGCATCTTTTGCCTCAAGTTACCGGCGCGATCATCCGAAGCCCTAGTTGAGAGCGAGGGCGGGACGCAAAGCCGATGTACTGAGGCTCAGCGCCCGTATTAACCGAGGAGGGAAAGCGCCAGCTGGGGAGCCTGGTTGGCCTGGGCCAACACGGAAACGCCCGCCTGCTGGAGAATGTTGTTTCGCGTCAGCGCGGCGGTCTCTTCCGCCACGTCGACGTCCCGAATGCGCGAATTCGCTGCGGAGATGTTCTCGCGAGCGCTCGAGAGGTTGGCCACGGTGATCTGCATCCGGTTCTCCGTCGCTCCGATGTTGGAGCGGAGCGAGGAGATGTCCGTGATGGCCTGGTCCAAGACGCTGATGGCCGACTGTGCGCCGCTCTGCGACGTCACGGCCTGCGCGCTGATGGACGCACCCGAGCCCGACCCGCCGAGCGCCGTCGAGCGGACGTCCCCGAAGGAGAAGGTGATGCGGTCGTTCGTGGTGTTGTTGACGCCCACCTGGAACTGAAGACCCGTCGCGGTGCCGTCGAGAAGGGCGCTGCCGTTGAACTCGGTGACGGCGGCGACGCGGTCGATCTCCGCCTCGAGCGCCTGGAACTCCTGGTCGAGGAAGCCCCGCTGCGTGTCCGTCACGGTATCGGTGGCCGACTGCACGGAGAGCTCGCGCATGCGGATCAGGATGCCGGAGATCTCGTTGAGGGCACCCTCACCGGTCTGCAGCATGCTGATGGCGTCATTCGCGTTTCGCTCGGCCTGACGGAACGAGCGGATATCGGCCTTCATTTCCTCGCTGATCGCGAGGCCAGCGGCGTCGTCACCGGCGCGGTTGATGCGAAGGCCGCTCGAGAGCTTCTGGAAGTTACTCGAGAGGGCGCTCGACGTCCGGTTGAGGTTGCGCTGGGCGTTCAGGGACTGAACGTTCGTAACAATGCTGAGCATAGCCATCGTGGCTACCTTCCTTCCTTGGAATGGTGTCGATGAGGCAATCCGTGCCTCGGGAGGGCTCCTTGCCCTCAACGCCGATCAATCGGATGGGACACGTCGATACTTGAGGTAGGAATGCCAATTTTTTGGCGCCGTGTGTTCGGATGCTGACGCATTCATGAAGCACTTTTCTCCTTATGTTGGCGCACAATTCGTTCGAGCTTCGTGGCGTAGTCCCATGAAGAACACATCGAACTCCTCCATCCCTCCCGAGGTCGTCTCCGCGCTGACGGAGCTCGCGTGCGCCGACGACGTCTCCACGGGATTACGCGCACTGGAGCGCGCTTGGGCGACGCTCGGCGATGCGCTCGGGCCCTACCGGCCCCTCCTGGAGACGCTGCTGCGGCGCGTCTCCGAGGTACACCGGCTTCGTCGCCTCGCAGGGCTGGACGAGCTCACGGGCGTGGCGAACCGCCGGGCGTTCCACGAGGCCGCTGAGCGCGAGCTGGCGCGGCGCGGGCGAAGCGGCGAGCCGCTCTCGCTCATCATGCTGGACCTCGACGGCCTGAAGCGGCTGAACGACACGCACGGCCACGCGGCGGGGGATGAGGCCATCGTCGCCGCGGCCCGGGCCTTTGGCGGCGAGCTTCGTGGAAGCGACGTCCTCGCGCGCCTCGGCGGAGATGAGTTCGCCGTGCTCCTTCCGGAGACGGATGCCGACGGCGCACGCTTCGTCGCCGAGCGGCTCCGTGTGGCGCTCGAGCGCGAGGTCGTCGCCGGTGAGGCGCTTCGCACGAGCGCCGGCGTCGCGACCCTGGACGGCGCGGGGGGCGAGCTCGGGATACTCCTGGCGGAGGCGGACGCCGCTCTCTACGGCGAGAAGCACGCGCGAAAGACCGGCGAGGTCGAGGTCCCTCGTGCGTTGCCCGCGATGAGCGGCGAAGCGGCCTGAGCCGCGCCGGGTGAGCTCGAGGGCTCACGCGGGCAGGGGCATGGGAACGGGCATGGGCGCTCGCTGAACGACGCAAGCGTCTCCTTCAGCTCGCGTGCGCCATGTCCTCCGGCGGCTCGTTCTCGACGATCTCTCGGCCGAGCTCGTCCGCGATACCGAAGAGGTGGTTCGCGACGCGGGCTCCCACCTCGGCTTCGGCGAAGATGACGCCGAGGTGCCCCTTTTCGGCGCGCTTCACCTTCACGTCGATGAGCTCGTCGATGCCCCGGATGCGAAGGAACACGTGCTCGTCGATGCGCACGGGTGCGTCGACGCGGAGGCCGAGGCCCCCACGGCTCACGTCCTCGAGCATGCCCGTATAGCGCTTTCCGAAGTGGTGGACCTCGATGGGTCCACGAACGCGAACGCGCTGATGCGCGCGGATGTGGTTCGCCAGCGGTCCGCTCGGCCCGCGTCCCCGGTCCTTCGGCGCCACCTCGCGTCGCCGCGCGAGGCGCAGGGACGCGACGTCGGTCTCGAGGAGACCTTCGGCGAGCTTCAGGAACTGCGCGGCGGCCGGTCCGCTCGCGCCGTCCACCAGGAAGGGCCGTCGCCGGGTGACCGAGTCGTGGAGGGCCGTCGTCCGCGGCACGGTAGCGGCTACTGGTACGGGAACGTTGAGGAAATCGCTGAGCATGCGCGTGAGCGACGAGACGATGCGTCGCTGCCCGGCGTGATCGAGCATGTTCCCGACGATGCGCACGTGGAACGCGCCGAGGGCGCGCTGGAGCGCGTCGTAGAGCTCGGCGTCGTCGCTCCGCACGCGCTCGAAGACGTCTTTGAGGCGCTCGGTCTCGGACCCCTCGATGGCCACCCGGAGCGTCTCCGCCTCCGCGTGATTCACCGGTGTGCGCCGCAGCGAGCGGTAGACGGCGCTCTTGAGAAACGCATAGGCGTTTTGCATCGAGGTCAGCTGCGGCGCCACGACGCAGAGGCGGATGTCGGCGGCATCGTAGAGGTCCACCACGTCGTGGCTGGAGCCGGCGCCGCAGTCGATGACGACGGCCTCCGCGTCGAGCGCGTGGATGTGGCGGATGAGCTTCATCTTCCGCGCGTGCCCGATGTTGGCTGCGCCGAGCACCGCGCCGCTCCCCGGCACCAGCGCGACGCGGGGCGCCACCGTGCGGACGACGACCTCCTCGAGGGAGCCGACCTTCCCCTCCACCAGCGCCTGGAGCGTCTTCCCGGGCCGGTCGATGCCGAACATCGTGTGGAGGTTCGCGGCGCCGAGGTCCGCATCCACGAGCACGGTCCGACATCCGAGCCGCGCCATGGCGATGGCCAGGTTGGACGCGATGACGCTCTTGCCCACGCCGCCCTTGCCCCCACCGACGGCCACGGTGACCGCGCTTCGGGGCTCTGAGGACCGGGAGACCATCGATGTCCCCACACGGCGGACGGGCGCGAGGATGTAGGGGGCAGCGTGGCTCGAGCCCTCGCTACGGCGCCCACGGCGCCTCGCTCAAGTTCGGCGGAACGCTGCCGATGAGCCTCGCCATGGCGGACTCTGCGCACGACCGCGGCCTCTTTGCGAAGCTCCTCGAGCTCTCGGTGCCCCTCGTCTCGGGCGTCGCGCTCGCCGTCCTCTGGGCAAATCTCGACGCGGAGGGCTACGCGCACTTCGTGCACTGGTCGCCCTTCGGCCACGACTCGCACTACGGCATCCACTTCGCCGTCAACGACATCTTCATGGCGCTCTTCTTCGGCATCGCGGCGAAGGAGATCGTCGAGTCGGTGCTCCCCGGAGGCGCGCTCAACCCGCCGCGGAAGGCCGTGAACCCGCTCCTCGGCACCCTCGGCGGCGTCCTCGGCCCCGTCGGCGCCTACTTCGCCTGGGTGGCCTTCACCGGCGACCAGAGCATCGCCAACGGCTGGGGCATCCCCACGGCGACGGACATCGCGCTCGCCTGGCTCATCGCACGCCTCACCTTCGGCAAGTCGCACCCGGCGGTGCAGTTCCTCCTGCTCCTCGCCGTGGCGGACGACGCCCTCGGGCTCGGCATCATCGCCATCTTCTATCCCGATCCCGCGCACCCCGTGGCCCCCGCCTTCCTCGGCCTCGTCGCTGGCGCCATGGCCTTTGCCTTCGCGCTCCGAAAGGGCGGCGTGAAGTCCTTCTGGGCGTACCTCGCCGGCCCCGGCGTGATGAGCTGGTTCGGCCTCTACCTCGCCCATCTGCACCCGGCGCTCGCGCTCGTGGCGGTGGTGCCCTTCATGCCGAGCGCGGAGCACGACGAGGGCCTCTTCCAGGAGGGCGTCGGCGCGCACGCCGGGACCCACACGGACACGCTCAATCGCTTCGAGCATTTCTTCAAAGCGCCCGTCGACTGCGGTCTCTTCTTCTTCGGCCTCGCGAACGCGGGCGTGGTGTTCTCCAACGTCGGCAACGCGACCTGGGGCGTGCTCCTCGCGCTCCTCGTGGGGAAGACCGTCGGCATCTTCTTCTTCGCCTTCCTCGGCGATCGCCTCGGCTTCCCGCTTCCGCAGGGCATGAACGCCCGGAGTCTCCTCGTCGCCGGCATGATCGCCGGCCTCGGCCTCACCGTGGCGCTCTTCGTCGCCGGCGTGGCCTTCACCGACCGGGGGCTGCAGGGGGCCGCCAAGATGGGGGCGCTTCTCAGCGTCGTCGCCGCGCCGCTGGCCCTCGTCGCCGGCAAGCTCCTCGGGGTCCGCGAGCTCGCGCCGGCCCGGAAGCCGGAGCGCCCCGAGCTGAAGGATCCGAGCAGCCCGGGCTCCATCCCCGCCCCGGCCTGAGCCCCGGCCTGCTAAGCCCTGCGGGTGGCTTCGGCCCTCCCGGCGCTCCCCATCGACGACCAGCTGCCCGCGGCGCTCGCGTCACTCCGCGGCGGGCGGAACCTCGTGGTGGTGGCGGAGCCCGGCGCGGGCAAGACGACGCGGCTCCCTCGCGCCCTCCTCCTCGATCGGGACGAGGGGGAGATCCTGGTGCTCGAGCCACGCCGTCTCGCCGCGCGCCTTGCCGCGCGTCGCGTCGCCGCGGAGCTTGGCGAAAGCGTGGGTGGGCGCGTGGGCTACACGGTGCGCTTCGAGGACCGCCGCGGGCCACGGACCCGGCTCCGCTTCGTGACCGAGGGCATCTTGCTTCGGCGGCTGGCGCGCGAGCCGGAGCTCGCCGGCGTGTCCGCCGTCGTCCTCGACGAGCTTCACGAGCGCCACCTCGCGGGCGACCTGGTGCTCGCGCTCCTGCGCCGGCTTCAGCGGCAGTCGCGACCGGAGCTGCGCCTCGTGGCCATGAGCGCCACTTTGGACCCGGATCCCGTCGCGGCCTTCCTGGACGCCGACGTGTTGCGCGTCCCCGGTCGCACGCATCCCATCGCGCTGCACCACCTCGGGCCGCCCAAGGAGACGCTCGAGCGCGCTGTGGCCGGGGCCGTGCGGCAGGCCCTCCGCGACGAGGACGACGGCGACGTGCTGGTCTTCCTCCCGGGCGCGGCGGCCATTCGGCGGGCCGAGCGGGCGTGCGGCGGGCTGGCCCGGGGCGCCGTGGAGCTCGCCACGCTGCATGGCGATCTGCCGCCGGAGGCCCAGGACCGCGCGCTCCGCCCGGCCGAGGGCCGCAAGGTCATCCTCTCGACCAACGTGGCCGAGAGCAGCGTGACGCTCCCGGCGGTGACCGCCGTCGTCGACGCGGGCCTCGTGCGGCGGGCGAGTGTCTCGCCGCTCACGGGGCTCCCGGTGCTGGCGACGGTGCCCATCAGTCAGGCCAGCGCGACGCAGCGCGCCGGTCGCGCGGGCCGCGTGCGTCCCGGCCGGGCCTACCGACTCTTCACGGAGGCCGAGCTTCGGCGCCGGCCTGCCGTCGACACGCCGGAGATTGGCCGCGCCGATCTGGCCGAGCTGGCGCTCCTGCTACGGGCGCGGGGCGAGGACCCCTTCTCCTTCCCCTTCTTCGAGGCCCCGCCAAGGGAGGCGCTCGAGGCGGCGCTCGCGCTGCTGCGGCGCCTCTCGGCGCTGGACGAGACCGACGCGCCGACCC
>ERZ1740059.1398-NODE-1398-length-12139-cov-9.391840_pt1 | contig 12139 bp, 11 predicted proteins | sample MGYA00581744_ERZ1740059 | MGnify/ENA primary metagenome ERZ1740059 (study PRJEB43018, sample SAMN04849738) | marine metagenome | isolation source: floating plastic debris | place: Pacific Ocean | collected 2008-08-28 | study: EMG produced TPA metagenomics... | reverse complement strand
ATTTTAGATTAATAATTAACGAAACGGTTCCAACTATGGAAGGAACCGTCTTAGAAAATCTCAAATTGATAAATGGATTAATATATTGCCATTAATGTGAAATTTTATTGACAGGGATTATAGGAGCTTTCTCAATATCCTGAAGTCCAACAGATTCAAGCAATTCTGACCAATGTTTCTTTAAGGTGGGGTTATTCGGTTGAGCAGCTCGTAAAGACGCTAAAGTTGCCACACAGTCATACCAAACTCCCTCCTTACCAAAAGCCTTAGCAACATCAAGTAAATCTTTTTCTTGCATCGATCTTGCTATTTCCTTGTTAGGTTGGATGCGCTTAATCCAACCATCAACATAAGGTGTTCTGGGACTAATTTGTCCATCCATTTTTAATGCTAAGAACCATTGGTAGTTTTTGTCTATTTTTAAATCTGTTGGAACTTTGATAGAGATAACTCCAGCTTTACCTGATACTGATACAGTCATTTCATGTAAGGTATTTCCCCGAGCATCCTTAATACTAAAAATACCTTCTTTTGCTTCCGATTGAGGTAGATAAACCAAAATTTCAGGGCGCTGATAAACTGTTGTTCCAAAATAGGTTTGAGGTAACAATGCCAGAATTGCTGCTGGTTGATTGTCGGTACCTTTTCTAGAGCCTCCAGCTCTTGCATGACGAGGAGCAGATTCACCGGTGCTACGGGCAAATAAACCGCTACGAGAAGCACCACCTCTTCCATGACGAGGAGCAGATTCACCGGATTTACGAGTAAAAAATGAACTGCTGCGAGAAGCCCCACCTCTTGCTTCACTAGGAGCACTGTTATCAGCTGGAGCGCTAAACATCAGAGCATTAACCCTTTGAGATGGTATCCATGCACCGCCAGCAATCAAGGCAAAGCCTAAAGTACTAGCTATTAATCTTTTTTTCATTTTTATGATTTGTTTTCAAAATTTTGATGCACATTTTTTTGATTGCTAATTATTAAATCTCAGTAACAGAATATATTAAAAAGCTTGTTAAAAACAGTTTTTATCCTCAAGCTGGAAATGAAAAAATCTATTTCTATTTTAGAAATATTACTTCTAATTTGGATTGAAGAAATTACGTATATTTCTGTGAAATAATGTATTGACTGGAGCAGAAAATCCAAAGGCATCTAGAGACGAGATATATCGCGTCTTTATAGGTTTATTAACCACTACTGCCAATTGCCAACTAAAACAAATGCAGACCAAAAAAACGGTTCGTGGAAATCCGTTTTTTGGATCATCTCTATCTGAGCCTGTCTGAGAGCTTCTGCTTTTGTTGTTCCTGGTTTTATCAGGTTTTTGTAAAAACTATTCATTAAAACAACCGTTGCTTTATCTTTAACTGGCCATAAGGAAGCAATTGTAGAACGTGCGCCGGATTTAACCGCTAAGCCTGCTAACCCCAAAACAGCACGATTGTCTCCAGCAGCAGTATCGCAGGCACTTAATACTAATAAATCAATATTTGTTGATTCCTTACTTTGTCGATTTCGCAATAATTCAGAAAGTTCTTTAATATCGATTTGTCCATTCCAAGTAAGTAAAAATGTATCGTTCAAACGAGAACTAAACTGTCCATGAGTTGCTAAGTGAACTACATTCGTAGAACCTTTTTTTAAATTATTTGCGAGGCTGGTTTCTGTTAATTTATCATTGAGTAAAGTAGAGGCAGAAGTTACCTTTTCAGAGATTTGTTTGACTTCAGACTTTACTCCTGGAAGTGGACTAAAGCCAGAGCGAGCCTCGCTTATACCCGCTACTACTGCTTTAATATTGTTTGATTTTAAGGATGTTCCCTGCATCAACTGCAATCCCGGGGAAAGGGTAACAGCATACTTTTCAATTAAATATTGCTGACCATCATAAAGAGTTGACATCGGTATATTCCGCAGTAACCCATCTAAAACGAATACTAAAGTTTTAGTTTGTTTGAGATTTGATTGAGTTTCTAAGGGACGAATTAACCAATTGTAAACCTGTTGAGATAGACGATTGCGATCGCGAATGTCGGATACTGGATTTAAACTAGCTAATAATTGCCTCAAAGTTTGTTCAACTTCTTGTTGAGATTTGTTAGTAACGCTGTAAGACAGTGGCTGTCCTGATGTAGAGTAAATAACAGCTAAACGGTCTTCAAGAATAATAGGATAGACTACCGTTGCTGTCGAATCAATTTCGTCAATTTTCTGGGCTTTATCCAGACAAGCTTCTCGTAAAAAGTTATCTAACTCGGCAATTTGTAAGGATTCAATTAAATCTCTGGCTTGCACAATATTAGCTTGAGGGGGTTTGCCTTCGAGCAATAATCCAACTAATTCTCTATAAACAGGCTCCACACTCTCGCGGAATGAAAATTGTACATCTGAATTTACCGCTACCAAATCCGTACGAATGGCTTTGAGAGCATTCACAGCTTCAGTATAATTGGCGATCGCCTCATTATTTTGATTCTGCTGTTTGTGCAAGCGCCCTAATTCCCAAGCCGACTGAGCGATAATATCATCCGCTTGTAGTTGACGAGCAATATTTAAAGACTGCTGAGTTAATTTTTCTGCTTCAGAAAACTGTCTCGTGAAACGATAAAACTCACCCCATTGTTTGAGAGCATAAGCTTCTGCCTGCTTATCCTGGATTTGCCGCGACTCTTTTACAGTCTTCGCCAGCATCTTATTTAAACCATTCAAAGGTATAAGTTGACTGAAATTTTCCAGCTTATTTAAAGTGGCAATAAAATTAATTCTGCTATAGAGAGATGTACGACTGGGGGGTAATTCCTTTAGTTGTTCGTAAAGTTGAGAAACTAAGGGAGTTGCATAATCATCAACACCGTAATCGGCAAATAATTTAAACCGCTTCAAACGCGCTTGTAATTTCTCTTGAGGATTGCTCGCCGCCTTTTCTGCTTCTTCAAAGAAGATTAAAGCATCATTGGGATCTTCTAAATCGATCGCAGTTTTACCCAAAGTTTGTAAAATGCTGCTAACTTGATTGTCTGCTTTAATTTTTTTCGCAGTTTTATAACCTTGTATGAGAACATCCTGACTTTCTTGAGAAATTCCCATTGACTGCAAAGTTACCCCGAGACTCCGCAAACCAGCTACTTTGATTTCCGAATCTGGCATTTTTTGTAAATTCTGATTTATCGCCTCTAATTGCTTTTTGCTGCGACGATAAAATCCCAAACTTTGTAAAGCCTGAGCCTGATTAATTTGGCTGCCAAGACTTCCTTCCTTATCTCCAGCTTGCTCGTAATATTTCTGTGCTTGCTGCCAACTTTCCAACGCTGCTTGCCCTTTACCTATATGCAATTGCAAACTAGCTTGAGTATTTAATACCTGGGCCCAAATAATAGCATCGGGAGTAATTTTAGCTGTTTTTAATAACTGTAGGGCTTTCTCAATCGACTTTTGTGAATTACTTAACTGCTGTAGTTCCTGTTGAACAAGAGAAAGATAACTATAAGATAAGGCTTGGTTTAAGGTATCCCCTTGTATTTGATATTGTTTCGCTGCTGTCTGCCAAACACTTGCTGCCTCAGTAAAACGCCCTAGACGATAGAGCGATCGCCCTTTTTTTAATAAATTTGCATCTATAGATACTTGCTTAAGCGCAACTTTTGAAGAACCTTCAAAAGCAGCGATAGCAGGATTGAGATTCCAAACCAATGGTAATAGCAAAGCCACACATAAACCAAAAAAGCTAAAACTGATATATAACCAGCGACATTTTTGAAAACGGTAGATCATTGTGAAAATATTAATTAATAACTGTTAATAGAAAACAGGAACAAGTCGTTAAGGTATATAATCTCTTATATTTTATTTTCTGAAGTTATGGTTCCCATTATCTTTATGTTACTAACAGAATCTTTAAAATCGAGTATTTTTACGTACTACAACCGCTACAGTCAGGTACTTATTTTGTAGCCTTTTGAGCCAGTTGAATATCTTGAAAATTAGATACTTTACGTGTAAAACCTGTAGAAATCGGATTTAGTTTAACTTCACCACCGCTAACACTTCCAAGTTCAATTCTTCCTCCTTCTGCAATTATTTGTCCGCCAGTGGAGCTAATACCACCACCAACTAAGGCTATAGTTTTCCCCGGTTGTACGCTTGAAGCTTGAGCATCTGTTTCCCGGGTAAAAGGCGGAAAAAATGAGTCACCAGAGAAACTAAGGTTATGCCCAGTACAGTGAATTTCAATTGCTCCTGGATTTTGTCCCATCTGCAATCCCAAAGGTACGCTAACAGTTAATAATGGTGCTTGCTCTGAAACTATAGCGCTATAGTTAAGGTTATAAAAAATTAATCTACGACTGCCCACGTAGATGAGCTTTGTTCTTATAGCCTCAGGCTTCTAACCTACAGGTAATTTAGGTCATGACGGGTACCCATGACTAGTTAATTTTGAGCTTTCCCGCTACCAATCAAATACAACAACGCCATTCTTACGGCTACCCCACTCGTCACCTGATTTTGTATCAAACTAAACTCAGGGTCATCCATTAAATCCGAGCTAATTTCCACACCTCGATTCACCGGACCTGGATGTAATACTTTCACGTTATCCTTACAATTTTGCAGTTTAGACCGCGTTATTCCAAACAATTGATGATATTCTCGTAAGGAAGGCAATAAATGCGCTGACATGCGTTCCTTCTGCAACCGCAGGGTCATCACAAAATCGGCATCTTGTAAAGCTGGTTCTAATTCCCAATGTATAAATAACTTACCCGCTCTATCTTTGCCGTAATCTGCAAATAATTTCGGTAAAATTGTTGGTGGTGCAGCTAAATGTAACTCCGCACCGGTTGCGGCGGTAAAACTCCAAATATTCGATCTAGCAACCCGAGAATGAAGAATATCGCCGACAATGGCAATTTTTTTACCCCGCAAAAGTTCGATACGGGGACTTTCTTGGTCTAGCAGACTACAGATAGTAAACAAATCTAATAGCCCTTGGGAAGGATGCTCGTGTTGTCCGTCACCAGCATTAAGAACGCTTACTTTGACACCTAAACGATCCATTTCTTTTGCGATCAGCTGTGGCACTCCTGCTTCTCGATGACGCACCACCATGATGTCGGTACCCATCGCTAAATAAGTTTTAGCTGTATCTAGAATTGTTTCTCCTTTTGTCATGGAAGAACTTGCTGCCGAGAAGTTCAACGTATCTGCACTCAGGCGTTTGGCGGCGAGTTCAAAACTACTGCGAGTACGAGTAGATGGTTCAAAAAACAAATTCGCCACCACTTGTCCCTGCAAAGTAGGCACTTTTTTCATCCGCCGCGATAGCACTTCCTGAAAACTAGCAGCAGTTTGCAAAACCGTGTTGTATTCAGTAGCGGTGAAGTCAGCCAAGGAAATTACGTGATCGCGAGTCCAGGTAGTAGTAGGCATAGATTTTTATCGACTCTAGCGTGCTTATTACACGAGCGATGATGTCTCTACAGTTACTTAGTTTAACTGAGCCACTCCGCGCTATAAATAGACATCGGTTCTGGCGCTTATACTGGGTATAGCTTGTCGCCCAATTCTATTTCCATAGAACAGCTATCTGGCTACACTTTTCTAACTTTTAGGAGAACCGCTCTGCCGACAATCAGCATTCGGACTTATGTCCTAAGTCCCTCCGGGACGACCTCCGGTACGGACACGCTTCGCGAACAGGCTCACTTACTCGCTTCGCGGTTTCACTCTACACTTCCATGGGATGACCCTACATAGGAACTTCCCTGATACTTCATCCAATAAATATCCCAGTACTTTCAACCGTGGATTATGGACAAAATCTCTAGCATATAGCCTTAAAATTATCCTATCATTCTACGGCACCTAAAGGTGCCCGAGTTGAATTGTAAACCCATTTAAAAATACAAAGCGTCAGTTCTCCGGGGTGTTTTTAGGTGTCAATTCAATAAATCTTGTTACTCCCAAATGCTCCCGTGCTCAAAATTTAGTTACTGTTGCGAGCAAGTCATATACTCGCATCGAATAACAAATTACATCTTTTTTAATTTAAAATTCCTTAAAGTTAAGAATCAACAATAATTTTACAGACAGGACTTACGCAATTGTCACAATAATCGGCTGGTGCCGTACCCTAATAGCCTGATTACTAGGTTCAAAATTTCTTTAGGTGTCACAGGGTTCCCATCACGTGTCCCTACAAGTAAAATGTGCCGGTTGCGTAAGTCCTAACAGATTCAAAACTTAATTATTCATACTTTAGTAGACCTTTTATGAGCTGCTTCTGCTTGCAATTCTTCAACAACATCCCAAGCTGCTGCACATTGTTTTGATGTTGCTCCAATACGCTCGCAAATAGCGCGTGCATCAACTCTTGCTGCTTCAATTTCATCTTCAATGTAGATTCTTTTTGGCTTTTCTACAAAGTCACTTTTATTTAAAATATCGCTAATAGAAATAACACCTAGTAATTCACCTTCAATTACAGGCGCTCTCCGAATCCGAGTATTCGCAAATAACCGTGCTACATATTCCACACCCAATTCTGGCTCAACCACAATACAAGGTTTAGTCATTATCTGATAAACCCGCATTTCTTTCGGGTCTTTTCCATAAGCTGCTACTTTATAAATAATATCCGTTTCTGTTACCATTCCATAAGGATCTTCACTATTACGCCGTTCTACAATCAAAGCACGCAAGCCCTTTTCTTTCATTAACCCAACAGCCTCTGCAACAGTTGCCGAACCACTAATGGTTACGACATTTTTAGTCATAATATCTTTAGCTTTCATCATCATAAATATCTCCCAGTCAATATTATTTTTTCCATGTAAAATAGTGAAAAGTTAAGAGCTACTAGTACCGCTGCGCGTTCGTCAAAAGTCAAAAATCAAAAGTCTTATATAATAAGGATTTTAACCGTTGACAATGGTTGGTTTATTTACGCCGTGCTGTACTAGTTATAAGTTGTCACTAAATATTGATTATAAATTTAGTCAAATAACTCCACTAAGTAGGTTGGCATTGAAAATATTAATTAGGACAAGGGAATAGTGATTAGTGAGATCGATCTCTTTGATAAGCTAGTTTATATTCCTTAATATATTTGGGTTTATTTGTGCCGACTTACTTGAGCAAATCATAATCAACTGTTCACTGTTCACTGTTCACTATTCACTGTTCACTGATTAATCATAAATCCTTGCTTCTAAAGCATCGGGGAATTCTTCACAATAAAGTTCAAAATTACTTTTCGGTTTCTCAACAAAATCACTCTTCCTGAGAATATCACTGATAGAAATCACACCTAGCAAATTACCTTTGATTACAGGTGCTCTGCGAATGTGAGTATTAGCAAATAACCTCGCTACATATTCTACTCCTAGTTCGGGATTAACGGCAATACAAGGTTTCGTCATTATCTCGTAAACTCGCATTTCTTTGGGGTCTTTGCCATAAGCTGCGACTTTATAAATGATATCCGTTTCTGTTACCATTCCATAAGGGTCGTTATCGCTGCGTCGCTCTACAACCAAAGCACGCAAACCTTTTTCTTTCATTAACTTAACTGCTTCTGCAACAGTTGCCGAACCACTAACTGTTACGACATCCTTGGTCATGATTTCTTCTGCTTTCATCATGATGATTTTCTCCTAATATAATCAGTTAAATTTGAGTTGGGAAAATTTGTTAGCTCGCTGATGCTTGAGCCATCAGTTGAAAAGAAATACCAGGAGCATATGCTTCTAAAACTTTACCATCATCGCGACCTATAATCATTAAATAATCACAAGATTTGCATTCTGTTTTCATCACAGTTTTTTCACAACCATTTATATAATCTGAGAACAATTTATTCAAATATTCTCTTGAGGCTAAGTTTCCACAATTTGGACATCTCACTATCTGTTTCTTACCCATAAAAATTACTTGAAGTAAAGTTTGTATTAAATTCAGTTCGCAAAAATGAAAAAATAAGTAAGTAGGCGCAAAAAAACATAACTATCTATATAAAAGTAAATTAACCTCAAACTAGAGATACCTATTGCATGACAGCCTTTTTCAACTATAATTTTCCGTGCCGACCTACTTAGCTATAATTTGCTTATTGCAAGATAGAGCAGCTTAGAAGTATATGAAGTACACTCCCCCCCTCCACAACCCTCACGCTTTAAAAGCAGAGGGTTGCCTTGGGTGCCTGTGGGGTATTTACGGTACCTGCGCATTGCTTCAAACTGCTATAAGATCGAATCTTTTAACTCATAACCCATGAACTAATCGCAATTTAAAGTAAACGCAATCAATAGAAAATCTAAATATGCGCTTTCACTGCATTGGAAAATTCTTCGTATGGTGAAACACCCTTAATGGTTTCTACTAACTCTCCATTTTTAAAATATAGTACGGCGGGAATAGTACGAACCTCATATTTTTTTGCCAGTGGTTTGTCCTTGTCTACATCAATTTTGACTACTTTAATGCTTTCTTTATACTCATCTGAAAGTTGTTCCATTAAAGGCGCAACCAAACGACATGGACCGCACCAAGTAGCAGTAAAATCAACCACAAGTAGGTTTTCAGATTTTAAAAGTGTCTCGAAATCAGATTCTGGAACTGTAGTTACTGTAGTCATGATTAAAGCTGTAATTATGGTTTAAAAAAAATCCGGATACATCTGACAAGAAACCGATTGTCAAGGGTTCCCTTCAAAGTTTTTTCCTCCTGAAAAAATTTTCGTGGGAACCCGTCGGGTGCCCGTCATCGCTAAAATAAGAGCAAATTGCCAACCGTTTCTTTAAATTCCGCGAGAACAATGACTGCTGAAAAATTGCCTAACAATCAAATCTGGCAAAGATTAGAACGAGGTAGACAAATTAAAGCTCAAACTGGTGGAGGCTGCAGGTTACGCCTCACCTACTTTTGGTCAACAGTCTGTAAATGGTGAATTGGTTGACGCAGGAGAAAGAAGAAGAAATCATTGAATTAATTTGCCCTCAAGGGTTCCCATAGGATTTTTTTCTTCTAAAAAAAAATCGATGGGTGCCCGTCACCACAAGTCTGGAAAATCTTTACTACAGATAGCTGACTGGTTAAATCAAAACAGCTATAGAACTAAGCGTGGTAGTGAATGGGAACGCATTTCTATCAAGCTAGTTTTAGATCGTTTTTATGGAAAGACTCCCAGAATATCCGGCATCAAAAAATGATAATCTTAATGGTGATGGAAATATTTATCGAATATTAAGTATTTCAACAAAATAAATTACACTAAGTCATTGCGAGTGGAAGGACGCAATCGCAGGGTTTGTAACTAAATTCAGTTATTTCATGAATGTGTAAATTTGTTTACTTACTTAGATGGTTACCTCTAAAGACCTAAAACGCTCTAAAAGCTTGTCCTATATATTTTTTGACCTCTGAATCGTAACATCCCTAATAATAAACCTTTATGAGAGCAATGTCTAGATAAATCAAGGAATGTAAATTTTTTTGTGTAACATTCCTCTTCAAGGCGAAGTGGAGTTAAATTATATAAGACGAAAACGTAGTGCGGGTAGGATAGCTCACGTCTTAATATACAAATGAATGGATGGGAGAATTTATAACTTGAACGAGACGATCAAGGTTTTCGACTCGATGGAAATATGCAGCGTAATTCTTTCATTGCAGCAAACAATTGACTGGCACTCGTGAGAATTTTTTTCTCCTAAAAAATTCTCACGAGAGTCCTTGAGCAACTACGATCTGAAAAAGCACCATTGTTGCTTTTGCGTAATTCGTAATTGTTACTCATGAATAAATCTGAACGCTTTGTGATAGTAGCTCAAAAGCGATGGTCATATTTGATAATTAAGAAAATACTTGCAAAGCGAAGGAAATTAAAGATAAAAATGTCATAAAACCAACTGCGTCTAAAGTCGTGGTCATCAAAGGGCCGCTAATCAATGCGGGGTCAAGATTTAAGCGTTTCAAACCCATCGGTAATACTGTTCCTAAAGTAACGGCTATCAATACATTTACAGCCATTACACTTCCAGCAACAAAAGACACCCAACGTTCATCAGGGGGAGACCACATCATTGATAAGGTAGTTAAAGCTAAACCTAATCCAATAGCCGTTCCTAACCCCGCAGTAAGTTCTTTTCGCAGCAGAGTCATAGTGTCTTTTGGTGTTACTTCTCCCAGACCTAATCCCCGTACAGTTACTGATAAAACCTGAAAAGCTACATTACCACTACTATTAGCCAAAATGGGCATGATAATTGCCAAAACTGGCACAATTTTAATCACTTCCTGGAAAGGTGCGATCGCGCTAGCAGCGGCGATGTACAACCCGATATTTCCCAGTAGCCAAGGTAAACGTTTGCGAAGAGTTACTTGAGGAGAACATAAAGCCGCTTCATCACCGCCAGTTACCCCTGCAAGTTTTTGAATCTCTTCAGTGGCTTCTTCGTCAATAATATCGACAACGTCATCAATAGTAACAATACCTACAAGTCTATCTTCTTTGTCAACTACGGGTAAAGCGATTAAATCGTATCGCTTCATGATTTTAGCAACTTCCCGTTCGGGAGTATTTGTAGTAGCTCTAATGACTTTACCTGAAGCAATATCTCCCAATAAAGCATCGGGATAGGAAAACAGCAATTGTCGTAGGGAGACAACACTGATTAACTTGCGGTTGCCATCGGTAACGTAGGCATAATAAATCGTTTCTTTATCTTCGTCTTGACAGCGGATTTTATTGAGAACTTCTCTGACAGTCAAGCCTTGCTGCAACCGCACGTATTCCGTAGTCATTACCCTTCCAGCCGTACCTTCCGGATAGCCAAGAATCGTTGCAGTAACTTGTCTTTGTTGGGGACTTAACGAGTGTAATAAACGCTTGACAACCTTGGCAGGTAGTTCATCAAACAATTCTGCACGCTCGTCGGGACTCATTGCTTCTAAAATTTGTGCTACCCGTACATCATGGAGGGAATTGATCAATTGTTCCTGTACTTCGGCAGGTAAATATTCAAAAACGTCAATTGCTCGGTTTTTATTAAGTAAGCGAAATGCGATCGCACGTTGTTTTCGAGCTAAATTCGCGATGTATTCTCCCACATCAACTGCAGGTAAATGGTTTAAATCCCATTTGAGTTCATTTAAATCTGTAACGCCAAAGTCAGCAATGTTAATTGCATAATTGCGAACATCTTGAATAAGCATATTTCCTCCTATTATCTCCCCCGCGCTGAGAGACTAACTCTACAGCTCAAAGGAGTGTGGTACTACCGTCTTCCGGACTTCTGTCCATAAGTTTTTAAAAAATCAACATCGATAACCTATTAAGGCATCGCTAAGTCATAATACTAACCCGGAACAGTGTAATCCGGTAGATGCTGAACTTCAGTATTATTTTTGTGTGATATTCCGCACTACTGAGTAGCTATATGCCCTGATTTTCATCTCAATAGAGTAGATTTTACTACTATCACCATCTATGTCAAGGTAAAATCTCAATTTGCTTGATAACTTCAAGAGTCAAATTATTAACATTGTAGCAAGTAGTTATTGTTTTAAACACTCAAGCTAATTTATGTGATAGTACTGAAGTATTTCAGTCTGTTTCCCCCAGTTAATAGGGGAAACAGATAATATTGATGATAAATAAGACAAGTTGCAAAGTATGAATGTTATTTCGATCAAATTCTATAAAATATATTTTTACTGACCGCGTAATATCCGGTGTTAAAATTTACCGTAACTTAACAATAGCTTTTTATAAAAAGGGTTTTACGTCTTATTTAAACTTGATTGTCAATCACCAGTCTTATGAGTAAATGTTGAAAAATAATCCATATCTTGTCAGCAATCTGCTTGATAGTAATAGACTATTTCCAGAGAATATTTTGAATCTTTGACAATAAGGAAGTTGCCGCGAAAAATATAGTCGCCGCGTTTTTGAACTCTTTGTGTGTCTGAATAAAGCTACTAATTTTTTTAAGTCTGCCCATATGACTAATTATGATAAATTTAAATAAATAAATAATTAAGTTATTAGTATTTTACGATCCACTGATGAAGGAAAGTGGATACTTTGACCAAAAAAAATCGGATACAAGCCCCCGGATTTATCCGTGGAATAAAAAAA
>ERZ1740059.1397-NODE-1397-length-12140-cov-9.500869_pt1 | contig 12140 bp, 3 predicted proteins | sample MGYA00581744_ERZ1740059 | MGnify/ENA primary metagenome ERZ1740059 (study PRJEB43018, sample SAMN04849738) | marine metagenome | isolation source: floating plastic debris | place: Pacific Ocean | collected 2008-08-28 | study: EMG produced TPA metagenomics... | reverse complement strand
GATCAAAGGACAAAGGAATCAGCATGGACAGTCATGGTTCCTTGTTTATTTTATCAATAAATCAGATAATACAATGATTAATACTCATATGGCTAAAAGACTTTTTTTACATTAACTCATTAACTCCAGTCTATCCTATGGTGTTAATCAAGCCAAAAGTCTGGCGTCAGTTAGGCTTTGCCATCAGCATGTTGGCAAGAGTTTTTGGCCCAAGCTGCCTAGAAACTTGTGATTATATTAGTTGGCTTATTGTGATTGGTTGGCAGATGTGAATGCGTAGCTGGGCTTGAGTCCCAGCTCACCGCAACATTATCGTGTTTTTTAAAGCCAACGAGGAACATCAAGGCTGAAAACGAGGGGTCCCTGTAGGTGATGTAGTCGACAGCTAGTCCAATATAGCCTAGCGGCCGCAACACATAAATACGTGGCATAGCAGTGATGCAGTCAATAAATTACGCAGTTTTCTTCTAGGAGGTGGGCCAGGCCTAAAATAGCTAACAAATACCTGAATGCTGCCAAATTCATCATGGGAACAGCTAGAAATATTTACCCAATTCTATGTCACTTTACTGGTAGGCAACATTGATTTGAAGGCCGATCCTGCAAGTCAAAATTGAGGTTCAGTGATAAACGCTGCTGATTTGAACATAAAAAACCAACAGTGGTGTTAATTGGCGCAGTTTTCAGGTTTTGTCTGGCTAAATTATTGTTTTGCTTGTTGTCTGATGATGTCATTTAAATAGTGGTAAGTCAAAATTAAACCCAGACTAATAAATATTATAAATCAATCTTATTTCCTCACTAAATTAAGACCAATAATCATTAGAATTAGATCATGCAGAGTGTAGGCCGACTCGAAATTGAATCTCGTTTGTTGAACAAAATTTCAGCGCTGAGAGAACCATAGCTTTTAGTTTATGGTCCAGGTTGCGGCTGAAGTTTATGCTGTAATAATTTTTCAGACATTGCAGTGTAATGTATACAGTCTAGTTTTTCTGACATTTAACTGCACTGCAACACGGCGATATTTTACCGTCTAGTAGGTTTGTTGTATGGGCCTTATGTAATCATGCATAAAACGTTAGAATTACATACATGCCTCATCTAGTGCAGTATTATTCATTAGAGGCCCTTGCCTTGATTGCAATCAAATATCGATTCGCAGCCCAGGATCAAACACTCGGCCCCCAGGGAAAGCACATCAGACTAACACGCTAAATGACCCATAATTCTACAGTCGACAAGCTGCGCTGCTACCGATACTGCTGCGGCTACCAAAGTGGTAAAGACCAAAATTGACAAAGATAATGGTTTCACACGTCATCATGAATTATATTGTAATTACCAGTGAAATGTGCTTTATTTCAGCATACAACCTTCAAGGAGTATATTATTGATAATAAATACATTTATAATAATGAATTTTTGACTGATCAGAGCTTTTAACTTTTGCTTTTTTATGCCTTGGGCGTCTCTAGGCCATGACAAAACTTATCATTTTATCTAAATTGCCAATCCTAGGCCTATTGCACCCTATCGTCTACAGGAGTCCTAACCAAATTATGAGTACTAACAGTACTCCACAAGTTATCGAGGCACTAATATTCTCCAAATTTATTCAAAACTAGCATTTTATGGTTAGGCTGGTGAATTAGTTATAACAGTGAGCTGTCAGCAACATAAGGCTGGGTCATGGACGTGGAGCCTTTGTGACTTTTCACTGTGCCAGCTTAAAATTCCTGAGCAGCTATCTCATGACGATTATACACTAGATACTTTGGCGAGTGTGGCCAGAAGGGCATTCATAAGTGCTCTCACGATTGAATAAGGCCCGCTTTAAAACTTTCAATAAGGTCGAATGCACAACGCAAAACATTAACTGTCAGCGTTGATCAAAAGGTCTCATTGTTCCACACTGCACTAGTGCGGCTGGGCAAAATTTTTCGATTTTCGTCTATTTGCGTTTAGGCTATAGACCAAAAGCCGAAGCCACTGATTAGGGCATTGAATATATTGAATACTTGGTAATTAATGGCCCACACAAGGGCAAATATCTCTCAAGTATTACACAACCATATGCCAATAAATTCTGACAGAACCTATTAGAGCACAGGCCTGTGGAATTTATACTGAGCCCTCTTAGCTATTTTTTAATTCAGGTCTAGCTCATGAAAGATCAATATGCCAGGCCCTAATGCTAATGAGTTCCCAAATGACCCATGCATTGAATACGTTAGATAATGTTATATAACTACATTAGCTCATGAAGTATATATTCCCATATCAAAAAAACATAAAACGTTTTTTGTCTTTACTGCTGCATTTGTAGAGCGGTACTAACTCGATAGCTATAGCATATATCTGATGCATGATATCAGGGAAGTGGGCCGCTGGCAGCGAGTCTAGCATCTATTAACAGCTGACAAGCCTGGAAAAAACCGCTGCCAATAGCTCGAAGCAATCATCACACTGTATCTCAGTGACAGGCCAATTCAGGATAGGACTTGGTCGTTTAGTGTGTGGCCCTAGCAGGTGCTTGAATTATTGTTAAGGCCAGCGACCTTTAAGCAGACTCAAAGACCTAGTTCCCTTTTTGCCCTGGATATTCAATATGGATATTGGCAATAAAAATGATGCCTGAATATTTTGCTGTGTCAATAAAGCGAATATTACATAACAAAGCACAACCTAGACTGTGCATTTGAGATAATTATTGCTCCAATATCAAGCCCCCTAAATTATAACCCTATGGATTGAGAGTGTGGTGAATTTACCAGTATGGGTTGGTATGCTCACCACAAATGTGAAATATGGTTACCATTCAAGGCCTTTCCTGACATTCTTGCATTATTATTTACTACCAGTATGTGTCACAGGGGCTACCCAGCACACCAACATCAACATGGCCCGAAAACAGTACACAATTGAAAACACTACAATCAAATTATTTTGAAGTGAAATTAATTATTACATATTGTAAAGCATGGTAGTCTGGAAGCCGAACCCCCGAATTAATATAAAGCCAAAGTTGTCACAGGCCGCATTATTGTCAGTTGTTACGACATAATGACATTGAAAGTAGATCATTAAATTTTAGTATTTTAGTGTATAACGCTAGGCAAGCGTTCCCTTCACAATGTCTGTTATAGCGGTATTTGAAGAGCAAATGTTATCAAGGCTAGGTGAACTGACAAATTATACCATAGACAAAATCCGTCTATGAATTATACAGAAGATCAGAAATGTTCACAGTTTACGCATCACGACGATACCAAAGGGCCTGAGAAAGCGACATTATAAAAAGTGAGTTTTAAGATTCGTCCGATCTATGAGCAGGCAAAACGATGTGAGCAGCTGTTAGCAACAAGTTATAAAGCAGGTAAATTTTTCTTCCTTCCACTCATGGCCGGCCGATGATGATATGCAGCAGAGAAAGCTGACAGGAAAGTTTTCATACTGAAACATACAATATTAATGGTGATCCTTTGCTGCATACAGTCTGACATAATGTGGCCAATGACCCTGCTCATTATGTGTGCTACGTGCTCATTAACTCAACCCAAGCCTGTGATCAGAGCGAGCAGCTAAAATCTCCCCCGCCTCGCCCTCCAAAATCTGCCATCAATGCAGGCTCAAAGAAGTCGCTGACTCCTCCAACAAACCGGCTTTTTAGCGCCATGGACGAAGACTACAACGCAGAATCTCATCAACAGGACACGTCATTGTCAAAGCATGTCAACGGTAAAGCGCAGTTGCCATTCCCCGACGTCGATTTGAAGATTAACGGAAGAATCAAACGTAATCGCTTACGACGAAATTACATAACGAATCCGCTGTCACTGGGCATTAAAATAATGAGGAAACGAGAAAAAACAATGTAAATCGGTTTTGATAGCTCATGTTGCATTTGGAAATTAGGGCAGGCCCCCCTCCCCTTTGCAAATGCATATGTCGAGAATGTACATTATGAGGGCTATGACCCACAACATTACACGTGTTTCACCAGCAGCCAGTAAGATCTGATAAAACACTGTTACTTATTTTAGTCAATAATGACACGAAAGGTTTTATGAATTAAAACCAAGTACCACTATATAAAGTATATTGTTAAATTTGGGGCCCCCTTATATGCTCAAGGTTAGTCCTCAGCAGTCATACATTCAAATTAAAAGTATCAAATAATAGGTATCTTTTCTCACAAATGCCAGCACAAGAAGTTGTCTCAAATATGATCCCGATTCAGGGATAGTGACAAATCAATTTGGGCCGAAAACCAGAACACCATAACGAAGCCGGTATCTTATTTATTATCGTATCTTTACAATAATGACTTCACACAAAAAACCCTGAGCAAACTAACCAATCAGCTGAAAATATCGAAGGCCGCTTACGGCGCTGAGCAGTGTATAAAGGCAATCAACACCGTCATAATTCGTGACCATACATCGATACATTCAAGGAAGTGCCTTAAAACTTGATGGAGCGAAACCGATCTAAAAGATTGATCACCATCATTATGAGAGGGCCAAGGGAAAAGTTTTAGGTTTTGTTGAAGTAACATGAGAATAAGAGCCCAATGTTTTTGAAACCATGACTACAAACAATAATAATTGCCGGAATTTTTCGGTCCATTTAACTAGCCAAGAAAACCTGGCTTGGGGTAATAATTGAAAAAAAACTGCAATTTTTGATGGTACCAGCGCAGGCAGCGAAACCCGCAATAAAACATTAACAAACAAACCAGTCACGCTCCATCTATCCAATGCTGTCTGGAAGGGCAATCAAGTTTTGGCCAAATTACCACCTTCGAAACCAAAAATTATGGGCTTTCCGACGTCTGTACTTTAAATTAAGATGTTCCACAAGATGCGAGATTGAGATTTATATTGGACTATCAATGAGTCATTTGGACTAATAGCTACGAATACATACCACGGTACATCCAATGAAGGGCCAAAACAAGGTCGCTGTCGATAAAACTACCAATTAATATGTCTAGTCAAGCAAGGTAGAAATTGTCGCACAATTATATACCTTGGCAGGCACTAGACATACGTGGCGGAATATCAAATTTACTCACCAAAATACACACTGCAACGGTCAAAATTATTCAATAGCTGCATGTTTCTCAGGCTTCCACATTTAAAAACAGTAAAATACTCTTTTTTTAAAAAAACTTAAAACTTAAAGTAAAAAGTCGTTGCGGTCGCCTCACTTCGGAATCTAATTTTAAAATTAGTTAAACTACCAGCACTGCGGCTGCGATTGCTTGCAGATGGGCGAAGCGTGGGGGTTCCTAAAGCTATAGGAGGGTCGCTTAAATGCTTATATGAATTCAGGAGCAAGCAGTGACGGTCCAAACGACCTTGCATAGCCTCAATGGATTCTCATTATAACAAAACACGTTATATAAATTTTCAGCAAGAGGCTGCTTGGACTGTATAAATTTAATCGCTTGACAATATTGTCAATTTTATCCGGCTGGTAGAGGAAAAAAACACGGTTGTCATATTAACAACTGTGTGCGCACAAGGTAACGTTTGCCAATGATAGGTCACCGGTTTGTTAGTATGCAATATAACCGAAAGTGGGGCAAGTGTTAACTAGGCTACACATACCGGTACTTTTGTGAAGACAACGTGGCATTTCCGCCCTCGCAATTGAAATCGTGAGCGGGAAAAAGTTTATCTGACTTTAATAAACACAGCGACAGCATGTTGGCACGACCTCACAATGACTTCATATAATTTCATGGAAGTCGTAACCGCCAATTTTCTTAATTTTTTATTTGTGACATCTCATGATTGTAGCCGGTGCATAGCAAATTTTTTTTAAAACAAATCAGGGCTTTGTTGAATGCTTCATTTTTTTAGAAAAATTGCAATGGTGAGTTTTTTGCTACTGCAGATTTAAGTACCGGTACATACTACAATTAACCAAAACTATCAGTATTTTTTTCATGCTTCGATACTCAAAACAAGAATAAATGTGAGTAACCCAGACGGGTCCAATCACCCCATGAGAATTTCTCTGCTGTATTTCCCGTTTATAATAACTCTTGATAACTTGTGAATTTTGAGCAGTAATATTCATGCATACACCTCAGGTGTTGAAACCGAGTACACCAATAGTTGTAATGCATAGAATGAAACCCAAGAATGTTAACACCGAATACAATAGCCATAGTCTGGATGAATAGATATCCAATAATTGATTGAGTAAATTGAAAAGATGCCCAATCATCTATCAATTCAAATCGGGACCTGATGAAGCTGAATAAATGTGTCTGTCTGCTAACGTACCACCCCACATGAGTGCAGACAAAACTGAGGCCCATTGCGTCTGCACAGAACAATAGATGCCAAACGCGACATATAACCCCACACAGGGCAAAAAGGAAGTGCTGCCAGGGATATGACCTCAAATGGACGGGAGCGCTAAGCTTTTTTGTGCCCTATCTGCCGAAGACATTCGCTTCGGAAATACGAATAAAAACTGTGCAGGCAGAACTATGTATTGAGAGATGAGATCAGTTTAGGTTTTAGGGTAGAGACTTGCGTCGGTTGTTGAAGAGGGATGAGATAGAAAAGGAGAATGATGTGATTAGAACTCACCAGAGAACTGTAAATGTGAGGAAACAAGATCAGCTACAGCCGTATCTATCCTCCATTTTCTAGAGATCTCCTCCATCATCAGATGTTTATCTTGAATCCAGAGCATTGGCAAATGTCTGTCTACTACCATACAGCCGCCGATGTGAATTCTAATCCAGTGTGAGGTAATTCCACACCCTAACTCTCCCAAGATGATGAGCAGCTAATTTCCCAAGAGGGGCCAACAAACTTGATTATTATTACACCTGACTGCTGCCGCGCCCGCCAGATAAGAGCATCTGAGGATGTGTGGTGGACGAGACAATCAAAGAGGTCACCGTCCAGCCTCTGTTTGGCTTCTCTTTCTGGTCCACTCATAAGCTGCAGCAATCGCGGAGTGATCTTCTGCGAACTGACTCTGTCATGCATAACGGGACTCTAAACCAGTGCCTCGCAGTGCCACCAGAGGAGGCTTGTCCAGAATTTATGCCATAAAGAAAATGGAGACAAAAGGAAGAGTGGTAAAGTGAGGGTCCTAAGCTCCACCCTTCATCACAATGATTGGCTAGAAACGGCCTCTAAAACTGTCAATTAATTCCATCCCATCACAATAATTACCTTCACCCGGCATAGTTGGGATGGAATGTTGATTTACAGACTAGGGGTAGGAAAGCAGTTCATTGGTCCACCAACGAGCAACAATAATATCTAAACAGTTATGACATCATCAATCAAGAAGTCTGAGCAAGTTTCATTTAATGCCATCACGAACGCAAAGGCGGACAACGAGTTGATTATTTTAGGAGAAGACTTATTTTTGGAGAAGTCGCATACATAAAAAGGACAAGGCATTAAAAATTACTGCCAATACTGGCAAATAATTCCACGCCCAATGTGTGACACGATCCCATGGCAAACTCATAATGTTTTATGGTTCACCCAAATATTGAAAATAGCACCGTTGGCCCTGGGGGAAATTATCACCATATTGAATGGACTATTGTCGATAGTCAGTTTGAAAATGGATCCAATCAGTAAGATAGGCGGGAGTTTAGTGAATTAATTCCTTATGCAAGCTAACACAATAACAGGCCAACCGGACCAGAAGTTTTATTTAGATTGTTCAGTCATTTCCAATAATGTACACAGACACCTGAAATGCAGCCAAACTAATTTTTTTCCGCTTGACTTGAAACATGTACCGTACCAGTATAATGCTTCGGCCCCTACAGCGCCACCCAAGTTTTTTCAACGGGCTTTAGTTGAAACACAATGCCATAACGGTAGCATTTTTGGCTCCAACATGATGCTTTCACCCTAACCTAATGTTTGGCTCATCCTACGGCACAGCGAGAAATGGCGCATGTCGATTAGGAACCGTCCATAAAATGTGTTCAATTTAAACATCATTCAAACACAGACACATAAGGCTCTCAGGCCAGTAAGTGGCTGCCCGCAGCATCGCGTACACAATGGGATGCAGGATTCAGTTTTTTATACTGAGAGATTACATCATATCAATTGATTCCCAGTGCAATGTACATGCATTGTGAGGCCCCTGGGGTCAGATATGTCTTGATTGAAAGTCGAGCCAACAATCTAACTATATCATAAGTAAGGCCTTAACAATCTGAATTTACAGTGTATAGGGTTTCTAGCATAGGGCTTAAGCACTCTATATACTTAAGCAAATAACATAGACCGAATGATGTAATATTATATAACACTAGTCTGGAATGCGAGGAGCTATTAAATTGGGGTCATATCATACCATGATGACATTTCCATTTTGTAATACTGGCCAAGTTTGGGCTGACATTAAATTGCAGCGCCGACGGTTACGCCCAGAAATGCAGCGGGCTCTTGATGTGACAGCTTTTTAGAGTCAGCAGTATAAAACAGAACCGGGCTGACCCCAGCTCTTACACAATCATATAGCATATATGTGTGTCAGCCTGATTCAAGTGCCCCATTGATGTCTGGGCATTACTATTGATTATCTCGCAAGGTCAATATAATCAGGCCTGTCCCTTTGCAATCGCATACGCAGCCTCCCTATGTAATCAAAATACAAGTTGATTGCATTATATACCCTGTGCGAAGAATTCTTATCACAAAATGATCAAACAATATAGTGCAGGGTGCTTGTAGACCTAAAACCCTTTAATCTTTCTTTGGAGATATAAAAACCTTTAAAATTCTTTTGCACCGTGAAATCCTTCAAAGGCTGAATAGGAATAGGGGCTTATGATATAGAGGCTGGTCTAGGGCTGGCAAGTATGGGTGTAGTTTGAATAGAGTTTGGGACACAGTGCAACGCTTTCAGTCACACCAAACGTTAAGAATACCTTTAGCGCTAAAAATACAATTTACATCAGTTTCTGTATGTTTAGCCACCCTTCGTCTCACAAATAAACAATTCGCTGTCTCGCAGTGAGATGCTGCTGCGAGTAGCCACAACCCGGACTAGATGGCAGCACTGATAGAGGCACCTTCTAATGTATGGCCGTGTCATCTGATAGGTTTTTTCCTCTCCAACGCAGTTTGTTTTAAACTGAGAAAAAACTGTGACAGAGCGATCAAGATACTCCCATAATTCTGAGTCATGGTAACAGTTTCAGTGCCAGTAACCCATGCAGTGAGATAAGAACTGGAGATTCGGTTGTTGAGCGTATTATGCCAATTTGGTAATCAAGAGACGGCAACACTATGTAAGCGACTTGGAAATGAGGAACCAAAGTAATGGCATGGTAACCTATATGCGTCTCCAAGCTCCATTACCGGGCAGGCAGGGCATCCGGTATAGCTCGCAAAACTAAAAATCGCAGTCACACACCACTGCGCCGCCTCTATCTTTCCGACGCTGCAGCTTTCTAACCATGCTTCCCCATACATGCATGTTCATACCGACAGACTTATCCCTGGGAATTATTAGATCAGCAAAGAAACACAACGAGCCAAAAGAGCGTAGCATCAAGCGATCTAATGTGACACTCTTTATATCAATGTTGCCAGCCCCCAAGTCCTCACTCCGTAGTTTCCGTCTGATTACACCAATTAAGTGTTGAGGTAGATGATGATGGGATATTCAAATATTTCAACACCTGCTTAGGCGTATACTGCTAGAATTGAATGTTATCAACCAATAGTAGAGTTGTCACGTGGATGAGCAAGAGAAATTGGTAGAAAAAACCCTGGGGTTTGTCCTTGAGTCACCTTGAACAAGATGCCCCAGGCACGTACAGGAGTGGTGTTATATTTGACAGCACTTTATCACTGAGAGATCAAGAGGCAGATGTTAACAGGGTGTTAACAGTGGGAATACGAAAAAAAGGATGATACATTCTATAACTGGGTATGTGATGTCCTTTACCATTTATAGCTTTATGACAATTATCATGTATGGTCAGCAGTCGCTGAAGTTGCGTCGCCAGGGAATCTCAGGTCTGAGTAAACCAAATGCCCACTTTGGGTCATCATGATGGGAATAGAGCAAAATTAAACCTAGCTGATTTATAGCAGAGGTGGAGAATACATAAACGTTATGTCAAATGTAGTTGAGAAAAATGAGCATGTTGATGTTAGCCCTAACTGGTGCTCCCAAACGAATTTTGTCAGCCTCTGCTGCCACGACCAACTACAAATTGCTTTTATCAGCTTTGTAGAATAATGAGAACCTTCATCATACATTCATCATAAAAAATGTACCTACCAGGTATCAAAATCATCCCCATATTGCAAGTGTAGTGGATCAAGAGATGGGTAGATGGCAGATGATGACTGCAAGATGGTGAAGCATGGCTTTAATCCAACATCACGTAAAACAGGAGTAAGAAGATTCGTACCAGACAGATCTAGGAAAAAGGAACATGTGCCTCTGTAATAACTAACAGTGATAACCTGACACTGGCGTATGCAGCTCTAGATGGACTCTCAGATCGAACTGTGGACTGCGAGTCAGTGTTGCGCAGTGATCACATGTATCCTGGATAGCGCACTCGTTTGGTGTCACACCTGGAGGGGCGTCAACGGTTGAAAGTTCAAGAATGATGCCTCGAACGCAAATAATGTATGCGGGCTTTGCGAAAGACAGCGATCGCTGGTTTCAACAACATGTAAGTTCAATGCACTCAGATGTATTATGATGATAACAGGAACGAAAACACGATTGAGACTCAAATCTAAGGCATGGCAGCAGAGATGGATGATCCACAGCCACACAGCCTGAGGCACACACATGATTAGCAACATAAATGAGTAATCCCTAAACCAGAGAAGAGGCCCTTAATATCTACACCCATGAATTTTTACTGCAGTGATAAGCTTTTACCAAACTGAGTACTACCTACAGCAAGCTAGAAGAAACACTGATGATGACAACAGCCCTAAACCTGTTGATTCAATGACCCAACATCAACACATTCACTACACTCTTTGCTACAATTTATAAGAGATTTACTCACCAGTTAGGTAGTCCATAGTATGGTTGTCCCGGCCACCGCAGTCCACATGAGTCCCTGCATTACCAACTGTCTTGTAATCCTTAAAGCCCTGCAAGCAATATGGCGTTCCCCATTACTCACTCAATAAGTCCCAGTCCACTCACCAACTGATCTAAAACGTTGTGTACTAAGCAAGGTCGAAGGTCATCAATGTCGATTGGGCCATATTATGCAACATAACATAACTAACGAAACATGACAACACTCTTTTGTGTGCACACAGGCAAGTTTTGATGGGGGAGTATATCCTCTTGGGTACAAAAGTAGCCAAAGTAGGCACCAAATTCAATTTTCGCAGCCGAAACCAAGCAGGAAGATTGGAATCAGAGCTGGACATGGCCTGGAACCTACCCGCGTCATTGCGTCACAACATGTGCTTTTGTTGATACTGATTTGTGGATTTATCCAATCAGATAAAAGTACATTCAACAAAAGAGGGCAACTCCTTTTGCTTTGGGAATTCTACAATAAACAATGGAATTACGTGGAAAATATTGCCAAGATTATGGAAATGATTGCACAACAGTAAGCGCAAGGAGTACTCCTAGACATTATGCACTTGGCTACATTGGATAGCAGCGGATAAAGCTGGTCAAACTTACAAAAAGGATAAACATGAAACAATTTACCAATGTACTATACTTTCTCAAAACCTTTGTTGTCAATACATCACTCGCTAGCACTCAAAATCCTGTAAATCCTCAAGCCTCGACCATGTGAGTCACAAAACTCCCCCATCGAATGAAAATAAGGCTTTGGAGTGAAGAAGAGTGAGAAAGAACGATCCCGTTTTCACCAGTTCTATATAGCCTCATTTAACTAAATTTTAAAAATTGTTGTCGCTTCTTTATATCGCACTAAACTAATATACATTTTAATTATGCCTTCAGGCAAAAATGCATTGGTTTGAAATGTGATGGAAGGAAAAATTAATTTAAAATTAATTAAAAATTTGAAAGAAGATTATTTGTTTAACATTTAGAAATTAAAACATGTATTTATTTATACATGTATTTTGATTCATGACCATGACATTTAGTCACTC
>ERZ1740059.1395-NODE-1395-length-12145-cov-8.219851_pt1 | contig 12145 bp, 13 predicted proteins | sample MGYA00581744_ERZ1740059 | MGnify/ENA primary metagenome ERZ1740059 (study PRJEB43018, sample SAMN04849738) | marine metagenome | isolation source: floating plastic debris | place: Pacific Ocean | collected 2008-08-28 | study: EMG produced TPA metagenomics... | reverse complement strand
CAAGTTAGGCAGACCATAATGGGCGTTATGGAGCAGATTGTTTGCTCAACACCCGTCTTAATCTCAATAAAAATCGACCTTGGAGCGTTCCAAGGTCGATTGGTTAGCACATCAACTCTGCGCTGCAGATATGAAACCCCAATATCACTTGCTCAATGTCACTTGCTCAACAGTGGTGGAGGGGGTAATTGACTATACGGTAGGGCTAAAACGAGTTATGCATGCCATAACCTTGGTTATGAAGTAGGCCAGTTATGCCCTAATCCCTGATTGAGCGCGACGTCTATGGCTATGATGGAACCGCTGACTAAAGGGGTAAACGTGCGTTCTAGAAACCGTGGAAGGCGTCGGTTTAATCAACTCAGGCTATGGCTGCTGTTGCTGGCGCTACAGGTGCTATGTCTGTTGTTGTGGGGCCTTACCTGGCCTAAATCACCCCCCATAGGGATCTCTTTTGTCGTTCCACAAGATGAAGTGCGCCCATGGGAAGTTGTCGTGGCTGGGTTTGAGAAACGCCACCCCAATATTCAGGTTAACCTGGTGACAAATCCGGGGGCCGATTATACGACCGATCAGCGCAAGGCTATCTATACAGCTGATTTTCAGGCTAACGTAGCCCAGTATGATCTGGTGTATATGGATATTGTCTGGCCGCTGCAGTTTGCGGAGAATTTACAGGATTTAACCCCTTATCTGGAAAGAGATGGCATAGATCGCTCAGAGTTTTTATCGAGTGAGATGTTAGCAGGACAGCTTGATGGTGAGCTCTATCGCTTACCGATGCGGGCGGATGTTGGGCTGTTGTTCTATCGGCAAGACTTGCTTTCCCAGGCTCGAATGGCCCTACCTGAAACATTGGCAGAGCTATCTCAAGTTGTTGATGCTCTAAAACCATCGGTGCAGACAGGATACCTTTGGCAGGGGAGTCGCTATGAAGGATTGGTGGCTAATTTTGTTGAGGTAATGGAGGGAGTGGGGGCGACGTGGATTGAGCCGACAACGGGGGACGTGGGCTTGGATACACCGGAGGCGATTGAGGCTGCCAGGCTGCTGCGACAGCTGATTCAGCAGGAGCTCTCACCGGATGAGGTGATTACCTATACGGAAACGGACTCCCTTCAGAGGTTTATCGAGGGTCAGACGGCGTTTTTGCGTGGGTGGCCTTACTTTTGGGCTACGCTACAGCGCTCAGAATTGGCGGGAAAAGTTGCGATCGCACCTCCCTTTTCCTTTAGCCGTAACCCTGGCATTGGCTGTCGCGGTGGCTGGGGCTTTGGCATTGCCAAAAATGCAGCTCACCCCGAGGAAGCCTGGGAAGCCATTAACTATTTCACCAGTGAAGCCGCGCAAAAGCAGTTTGTCCTAGCATCTGGCTTCTTACCTAGCCGCTCTGCGCTTTTTCAAGACCCAGACATTGTGGCTCAATACCCAGAAATGCCAAAGCTTTTAGACTATCTAGAAGAGTCTTCTGTCTTTCGTCCCTTAATTACGGAATATGGAGCCGCCTCACTCATTTTGCAGTCGGCCCTGGGTGATGTTTTGAGCGGTCAGCAGTCGGCTGAAGCCGCTATGCAGCAGGCCCAGACTGAGACGGAAGCATTGCTACAAGCGTCGTCTTAGGCTGATTAAGCGCCTGGTTTTCAAGCCGCTGACGCGCAGCCCACCACTGCCATCCCACCACGAACTGTAGTAGCAACAGTCCCACATTGGCAGCTAATAATAATTTTACCCATGGTTTAGGTTGTTCAGAGTCTACCTGGGGAGACTGGGGATTCGTCAGGCGTTCCAACAATGCTTCGGCATTTAAGGGGCGCTGCCCCGGAAAAGGCGCCATCATGTCATCTAGCAGCTGGGCAAACCAGAGGTCTACGGGCTCAGCTACCTGATCTCGCCAGGTAATCTGTCCGGTGGTGTCATCTTCGGGTAGGTCGATGGGGTGAGTGCCCGTCAGCAGGTAAACAAACGAGCGCCCCAGGGCGTAAAAATCTGACTGGGGCACTGCCCGCCCGTTGATTTGTTCTAGGGGTGTGTACCCCGGTGACACAACGCTGGTAATGTCTCGCTGACCAGCGACTTTGGCAAAATAGGTGCTGGTCATGGGGCGGACGGTGCCAAAATCCACCAGGGCCAGCTGGTCAGTGGGTCTCAGCATAATGTTGGCCAGTTTAATGTCACGGTGGAAGAGTTCTTCCTGATGGAGCTGGGCTAACAGATCCACCAGTTGTTTCATCCAGCCGATGGCGGTGGCCTGATTGGTGGGGCCATGTTGTTGCAGCCAGTCGTTTAAGTTAATGCCCTGAATATTTTCCATCACCAGGCAGTATAGAGGTCGTCCGTCAATCTCTAGGGAGAAATAGCCGTCGGCGTCTACCTGGGGGATACCCGGATGGTGGAGTGTTTGTAATGTAGCGGCTTCGCGCTCAAAGAGGGGCTGTAGAATTTTCTTTTTGAGCACTTTGAGCACTTTAGTTTGGCCCCGATCGTCAATTTCAAAGACTTCCGAGGGCTCCCATTCATCGAGTTCGCGTAGCGGTCGAATCAGTCGATAACGGTCTTCTATCAGCAGAGGTGTCTGACAAGACTTGCAATGCGACAGTCCATCGGGGTTCTCGCGGTGACTACATCGGGGGTTAATACAATAACTCATGGGTGATAGGGAGGCGATGGGGAGACTGGGGAGCCTGCTGTTCTCTTAGGGGAGATGATTAAGGGAGATGATCGCGCACATATTCCATCACCACTGGGATCAGGGTAAATCCAGCGGCACTTTTCTCGATTAACGACTTGCCCAACAGGGCACTGATGGCGGCTAAACAGCGGGGGTGTTCAACCTCTTCAATGGGTATGGGTTCTGCTTGGGCCGCCAGCTGACACAGAATCTCCTGTTCAGCGTCCGATAGGCGTTCATATTGTTGGTCAATCAGATATTTGATATCGCCAAACATCGTTATTCCTCGGTCTAGGAATCGATAGACGTCGCCATCAAATAATTCTTGGATGGTCATGGCGACAATTCTCAGCATCAGTGGGTTTCCCCGATACTGAGTAATTAGTCTCTTCCAATGGGGTTTGCCTGAGTCCGGCAGCCGTTCTGCGACCAAAATTTGGGCGGCATCCTGATAGTTAAGACCACCCAATTCGAGATAGCGTATGGGACTATTGGCGGCTCTCGATCCTGCCAGTTCGCGGTTACGTTCACGGCTGGTGACCACAATGCAGCTTTGGTGAGGTTGTTCTCCCAGCTGTTTGAGTAATTCGCGATAGTTGGCGTGGTTGGGTTCATAGTCTCCGACCAGGCTACCGCTGGTGAGAATGCTTTCGAGGTTGTCGATTACCACCAGGCAGCGATGCTCTCGCAGGTAGGTCATCAGGGCGGTTAGCTGGTCATACCATTCGTCTGAATGGGGAATAACATCGTTGGGGAGTTCGCTGAGCCACTGGCCGAGAACATTTTCGAGGGCGGGCTGATAGCGCAGGGACTGCCAGATGACGCCATCAAATTGGGTTTGCATGGCCTTGGCCAGGGTGATGGCTAGGGATGTTTTGCCCATGCCAGCCGGGCCGATAATAGACACAAACCGGCAGGTGCCTGCTATCCATTGTTTTAGCTGGTCTAGTTCAACCTGACGACCATAGAGAGCGGCAACATCAGGCATTTGGTCCCAGTTAATTGCAACCTGGGTGGTGCGGTAGCCGGCAATTTCTAGCCATTCGGCCACGTCGCGCCAGTTGTCTAGGGCGTTGCGATCGCGCCCCGTCAATCGCTCCACATAACGATAGAGCCCCTGGCTCAAGGCAACTTCCACCGTCCGCGTTTCGATAATTTGCTGTGTTGCAATTTCGGCTGGACTATTCCCCAGCAGCAGCCCCCGCAGTCGAGTTTTCTCCGAATCAGTCAGCCCATATTGTTTGTGGGGCATCAGCTCGTGTTTGGCCTTGGCCAAATCTTCGTAGAGCCGAGCTAAATTCCATTGGGCAGCGGCTTGCTCAAAAAGCTGTTCTGTAGCCATAGGTCAGATCGCAGGTTATGGGTAATTCTAACCGATTGCCTTAGCGCATCCTTAGATTCATAACCAAGTTCATAACTAGGGGTATGCCTGCGCCAACCTGGGCTGCTTTTATTCTGGACTCATCAGATAGAAACAGATAGCAAAGAAGACGCTCCTTATGATTAATCTTAAACGCTCGGCAGGCTGGAGGTTTTGTCTGGCTGCCTTAGCCTGTTGGCTGTGTTTTTCTGGCGGTGTAGCCCAAGCGACGTCCCCTTTCTTTTGGGACGACATTGATGTGGATATCACCTTAGAAACCGATGGTGATCTGTTGGTAACAGAAACTCAGAAATATGTGTTTACTGCCAATCATACCCCTGAGCGATATCGCTATATTCCCCTGAAGGGCATAGATAGCATCACAGATGTCGCTGTTTATGAAAACAATGAGCCGCTGACGGTTTCGACAGGTACTCGCAAAGATAACTATTGGATTGGTTGGCAGCATGCCCTAACGCCCCCTGCAGCTCACACGTTTGTGCTGAGTTATCGTGTGGTGGGTGGGGTACAGGTCAAGGGTAACCGGAGCCAGATTTACTGGAATGCGCTATTTCCAGAACGAAGTGCCGCCATTAACCGGGGCAAAGTCACGGTACATGTGCCGGATGCGTTGGCGGGTAAGGTCACCACGTTTCAGGGGGAGGGGGTGGCCAGTCGCGATCTCAAACTCAATCCCACCACATTTGAATTTGTTCCCAACGGTGCGCTAGAACCCCAGCAGTTTCTCACCATTCGCCTCGGGTTTCCCACCAATGCCCTGGCCATCACTCAGCCCTATTCAGATCAATGGATTAGACAAAAATCTCCCCTGGATCCAGTCCTCAGGTGGGTACCCTTTGGCAGCATCATTTTGGTAATAGTCGGCGCAATTACTACCCTGAGAAAACGATGCCCCAACTGTGGTCAGCTAGCCTTACATCGTTCAAGTCGCGTTGTTAGAAAAGCCTACTCGATATAGCCACGGTCAGAAAGATGTCCAACACACCTGCCAACGCTGCAACTACGATCGCACCTTTACCCAGAGAATTCCCCGTAAATCCTCGTCCACAAGCTCTGGCGCTTCCGTATGGGGTGGTTACGATGGTGGCGGCAGTAGCGGCGGTGGTGGTGGTGGCTGCGGCGGGGGCGGCTGCGGCGGCGGAGGCTGTGGCGGAGGTGGTTAGCAATCATCTCGAATATGGTAGCAACAACCTGTGACTCACTTTCCATAGACCGTTATGAATCCCGAACAAGCAAACCTTTTCCAGCGTCTTCGCAACTATTCCCTCGACCAGCCGGGGGCACAGCTCTCCTTTAGCCAACGCCTAGCGAGAGAAAACTGTTGGTCATTTATGTACACGTGTAGAGTCATTGACGAATATAAAAAATTTGCGTTTCTAGCCGTTGTTGCGGGACACCCAGTTACCCCCTCAGACCAGGTAGACCAGGTATGGCATCTCCATTTGACCTATACCCGTTCCTATTGGGAAACGTTTTGTTCTACCGTTTTGCAAACACCGTTACATCATGAGCCCACTGAGGGAGGTGACTCTGAGCATACTAAGTTTGTCGATTGGTATACCCGCACCCTGGCTAGCTACAGCCAGTTTTTTGGTGAAGCACCTCCCGCAGACATTTGGCCTGCTCCCTGCGATCGCTTTGGAACAGACTTAGAATTTGTGCGAATTAACCTTCAACACAGCTGGCTGTTACCAAAGCTAGCGGTCGTAAAAGCCATAAAGCACCATCTGCAAAGGGGGAAACAGCGATGGCGACAAACGAGTCATCATCCGACGGCTTTTTTCACACCATAGCAAGTTTGTTACCCATGTTTTTCCGACAATTGAATTTAATGAGATGGCTACCTGTTGTTGGCCTTAGCTGTCTGTTTAGCGTTGCCGCCAGTGCCAGCGCATCAGCGATTACCCATTCCCAATGTGACGTTATCCATTTAGATATTGTGCTTGCAACAGATGGAGAGTTGTTGGTTACTGAAACTCAAACATGTTTGTTGGATACCGGGATCACTAGAAAACTCGAAAGCATTGATCCTCAAAATAAATTATTGGGTTACAAACTTCTGAAAGGGTGCGATGTTAGCAAATTGGGCCGTCGTCCCCTATATCGTGAACGACGAGAACTCTATCGCTCGCTACCCCAAAACCAGCTTGGCTCCAGGGTGGTAACCAACATTCCTAAAATTGTTGAACACGATCATACGCCACAGCCCATCAAGAACCACACGACAGGTGTATTATCTGCCCAGGGACATAGCTCATCAGCACAAGCTCAAACGCTTGTGCTGAAGTACCGCATTGTTGGTGGAGTCGAAACCCATGATCGCTATAGTCAAATCTATTGGCGGAATCTATGGTCAGATAGTTGTTTTCCCATCAACACAGGAAAAATAACACTCCGATTGCCTACGACTCTGGCCAAGAAGGTTAGCTACTTTGAAGCCAACTCTAACAATATAAAGACCACTAGCCGACAGATCGCTCCTGACAGGTTTGAATTTAATTTAGAGGGGCCATTGCGTCCCAAAGACGGGTGGAATATTAGGGTGGTTTTTCCCTCTGACCAGCTCAAGCCATCGACTACTGAGGGCAAACAAGATAGTCAACCAGATGACACAGTGCTAGAAACTGCCCACTGGCGACCAGACGAGCAGTTTGCCATCATTGGTTATTCGTTCAAGGCGTTCAAAACAGTAGTCAAGCTAAGTTCGGTATTAGGGTTTTTACTCGTTCTTAGTGTTCCACTCTATCCACGATAACTGAGCGCAATGATAATCTATTGGCCTGATTAAAAGACAAAAGACTGATACCCAAATCGCATTAATCTAAGCCTAATTCTCGCTTGAGCACCTCAATGGATTTCTCTCCGATGTAGTTTTCGCAACAGAAGACTTTTGGCGGACGAATGATATCTTCTCTTGCGGCCTGAAGTGCCTCTTTAATGGCGGGAAAACTGGCTTTGTCGAGGGCTGCAATGGTTTGGGCACTGCGCACAACGGCAGAGAGTTTTTGGTCATCCTCTGTTTGGGCGGTCATAACTAGAATCTCGTCACCCCGAAGACTGTAGGATAATACCTCGGCCGCTCGTAAAATACCGGAACTGAGGCTAACAAGACCAAGACAGGTATCTTTGGGTAATTCTTTTAGCTGCCCGAGTTCTTCTGCATAGTCGTAGATGTCAATGGGAATGACACGTACAGACTTGGGGGCCGCAATCGCTTCGGCTTCGTTAATAAAGTAGCGACTGGTGACAACGGTACCGGAGCGAGTTTGGGACAGGACGTCTTCAAGTTCTTCGAGGGGGACTAGCTGTACCGGAATACGTAAGGCCTGCTCTAGTTCTCTCACCATCAGTTCCCCTGCACCGATGTCTTGGCGGGGCGTGGTGACGAGGACTCGGGCACTGCAGCGTAAGCGCCAGTCGATTTCACCGAGAAAGAGTTCGCGGGCTTGATGGAGCGAGCAGCCCTGGCGCAGTAGCTCATCTAGGCTACTTTCTACGAGTTCCTGTGCCTTGGGAAACTGGGCGAGTAAGGGGGAGCGGGGCTTATCGATTTCAACGCTGCCCTGGGTGCGAACGTAAATCCCGGAACCGGGTTGAGCCTCAACGACGCCGGCATCTTCAAGCTGGCGGTACACCTTACTGATGGTGTTGCGATGGAGACCGGTTTGCATGGCCAGCTGACGCGTACTGGGTAGGCGATAGCCAGGTGGATATTGGCGGGATGCGATCGCAAACCAAATTTGGTCGTAAAGCTGGGTAGAGGCTGGAATTTCGCTATCGGTTTGAATATGAAATTGCACCATGGATCGCGCTCAGTTGCCGTCTAACGGAAAAATTGGACGTGGTTTGGTTACCTAGAAATAGTGCAAACCACAACCAGGCTACCCAACATTACATAGAGGTTACTCGCGAAACCGGGTTTTGAGATGTGACAATTGTCATTTAACTGGCATAGGATACAAAACTTTAAAGAATAAGGTCGTACGCCATACAAAAAAAATAGATCGCGTTAGGCCTTGGACCGCGCTATACCGCCCAGGGGCGACAAAGGAACGCCAGAGCGGCAAAATAGGGGCGGTGAATGTCAACACTAACTTTCCAGCCCAGGCCATGACTCTTCCTACCATTGAGACCAGGACTGTTCAGGTGAACAGCGGTGATATAACCTTGCCCGTATACGTGGCGATGCCCGACGGTGACGGGCCATGGGGTGCAGTGGTGGTCCTACAGGAAATTTTTGGGGTGAATGGCCACATTCGCGATATTACTGAGCGCATTGCCCAAGAGGGATATGTGGCCCTAGCCCCGGCCCTTTACCATCGCCAGGCCCCTGGCTTTGAGACAGGCTACACCCCCGACGATGTTCAGGTGGGCCGCCAGTACAAGGTGAAGACCAACGCAGATGAGCTGCTCAGGGATATTCAAGCCACCATTAACTACACCAAAACGCTACCCCAGGTAAAGGCTGGCGGCGTTGGCTGTATTGGCTTTTGCTTTGGTGGACATGTGGCCTACTTGGCGGCGACCCTGGCAGATACGGTTGCGATCGCATCCTTCTATGGGGCCGGTATTCCCGATACCGCCTTTGGTTCGGGGCCAGTTGCTTTGGACCGCACCCCCCACATCACCGGCACTCTCCACTGCTTCTTTGGCAGCGAAGATGCGTCTATCCCGGCCGAGGCCGTTGACCAGATTCGCGCCGCCCTGCAGCAAAACCACATTGACCACCAAATTTTTGAATACGAAGGCGCCGCCCATGGTTTTTTCTGTGACCGTCGCGGTAGCTATAACCCTGATGCGGCGGCGGATGCCTGGGCAAAGGTCAAGCAGCTATTTGACGCGAAGCTAGGGTAAGGGGCTAAGGGGCGGCCCGATAGCCGTTCGAGGCTTATGGATGACTACTGCAAAGTGAGGTTGAACCCGACGCTAAACCTGCAGCACCGCGCATTAACCATTGGTCGATAGTGTTTAAGTTCCACTAAAACTTCAGATTTCGCTGGGCAAAAATTGACTTACACTTGAAAAACTGACTTTTTATGGGAGCCTGTCCTGACAGGCCATAGACCGTTGACCTTTTCTGCTGACGATTTTCTTAAAGCCCTAGACCAACATGACTTCAACTTCGAGAAGGGGGCGGTCGTTACGGGCAAAGTAGATAGCCATCTGGATGATGGAGCCTATATCGATATTGGTGGCAAAGCAGCGGCCTTTCTCCCAGCCCGTGAAGCATCTGTAGATTCTAGCGTCACCCTCGAAGAGGCTGTGCCCATTGGCAGCGAGCGGCAGTTTTTGATTGTCCGTGACCAGGATGCCAACGGTCAGGTGATTCTGTCTATCCGTAAGCTGGAAATCAAGGAAGTCTGGTCCCAGCTAGAGCAGCGAGAAGCGAATAAGGACATTTTGGATGTCACCGTTACGGGCACCAATAAAGGTGGTGTGACTGCCGATGTAGAAGGTCTGCGCGGCTTTGTTCCCCGTTCCCATTTGGTCAATCCGCCAGAGGATCTAGCAGCCCTAGTGGGTCAAACGATTTCGGTGGCCTTTTTAGAGGTTAGCGAAGAGAACAACAAGCTGGTGCTCTCTAACCGTAATGCGGCCCGCACCACTGTCATGGGGCAGCTAAACCCAGGCCAGCTGGTGGATGGCAAGGTGGGGGCAATTAAACCGTTTGGTGTGTTTGTCGATTTTAATGGGGCCCGTGGGCTACTTCACGTCAAGCAAATCAGTAAGAGTTTTGTGTCCTCCATTGGCGATGTTTTTGAGGTAGGTCAGCCTGTAAAGGCCGTTGTCCTTAACTTAGATGAAGAGAGGGGCCGCATTAGCCTATCTACCAAGGTCCTAGAAAAGTACCCTGGTGAGATTATGAAAGATCCTGAAAAGCTGATGGCAGAAGCCGCTGAACGTGCGGCTGACCCAGGTAAGCTGTTGGCGGAGCAAGAGGGCTAATGGGTAGCGTATGGGAATTAGACTTTTACTCCCGACCTGTCCTAGATGACAACCAGAAAAAACGGTGGGAAGTCTTAATCTGTGATGGGGCCCAGTCGGTTAGCGATGGGGCCGAGGTTCGCTACAGCAAATTTCTGTCTAATCAACAGGTCAACTCCATTGAGCTTAGGGACGCCCTCAAGGAGGCCATTGAGCAAGCGGGAGAATCGCCCAGCCGGATTCGGTTCTTTCGCTATCAGATGCAAAATATGATCAAGCGCGCCTGTGGTGAGCTTGGGTTACCGGCCAGGCTTAGCCGCCGTACCCTCACCCTGCAAAGCTGGCTAGATGACCGCCAGACAAATTTTTATCCGCAGCAGCCCGGCTACCAGGCGAGTAAAGCCGCGTCTACGGTGCAACCGGTGGAAGTGGCGCGTCCCCTGCCCGATGCTTTGATGGGGGAACGTTGGGCCATGGTGAGCTTGCCGGCTAAGGCTTTTGCCGATATGCCCGAGTGGGATATTGGCTTTGGTGAAGCCTTTCCCTTGGCCATTGCTGGGATTTCACCGGACACCATGGTGCCTGGTATTTTGATTTTTTCTGAGCGGGCGCTGCCCTTGGCTGGTTGGATGTCGGGTCTGGAGCTGGCCTATTTAGATGTGCAAATTGGGCAAATCTCTCAGCTGCTGCTGGAAACAGGTAGCAATGACACGTGGATTATGGCCGGTCTCAATAAACCCGAGCTTAAGCAAGAAGCCGAGCGGTTTATGGCAGCCAGAGAGCAGGCTAATCAGGTGCATTTTGTGGCTATTCAAGATAATCCAGAGTCAGAATCCTTTGCTGGGTTCTGGCTGATGCAAAAACGTACATTTGGGTAAGGGGCAGATGCTAAAGCAACAGCGCTGGTGGAACGTTGTTTTGATGTATGCGCTGCTGGGGGGAATTGCGATCGCAATGCTCCTACCCCTGTTCTGGCTCGTCAGCACCGCCTTCAAATCCGGCACCGAAAATATCTTTGAGTTCCCCCCCCGTTTCTTCCCCCAAGACCCCACCTTTAGTAACTTTGTCAAAGTTTGGGAAACCAATCCCTTTGGCCGCTACTTTTTCAACAGCACCCTCATTGCCGGTGTCACCGTGGCGCTCAACCTGCTGTTCTGTTCCTTAGCCGCCTATCCCCTAGCACGACTTAACTTTCGAGGACGTGAGCTAATCTTTTCCCTAATTGTCGCCACCATCCTGATTCCCTTTCAGATTGTGATGATCCCGCTGTACATCCTCACCGTACGGCTGGGGCTGACCAATAGCTATTTGGGCGTTATCTTTCCCTCCATCGCCTCCGCCTTTGGCATCTTCCTCATGCGTCAGGCATTTCAGAACGTCCCTAAAGAACTGGAAGAAGCTTCCCGGATTGATGGGTGTACCGAGTTAGGCATCTGGTGGCACATTATGATTCCATCGGTGCGCCCGGCCCTGGTAACCTTGGCAATCTTTGTCTTTATCGGCTCCTGGAGCGACTTTCTCTGGCCATTGCTCGTTCTCAATCGCCCCGAGTACTATACCCTGCCCCTGGGCGTTGCCCGTCTGGCAGGCAGCTTCTCCCTTGACTGGCGATTGATTGCAGCAGGCTCCGTCATCGCCACCGCTCCTATCCTGCTCTTCTTTATTGTGATGCAGCGCTACATCGTCCCCAGCGAAATCAGCAGCGGTGTGAAGGGCTGATGCTGCCGTCAGCTACTATGACAGCCTGTCTTTTGACATAGCTTTGTCTAGGGCACTACCATCACCAGGTTATTTCACGCATCAACCAGTGATAGATAGCTCTTCTACTGACCAATCCTTAAGCCCCCGCAAGAAGAGAAAACTCTTCTCCATGGGTATTGGCGCGCATGGTTTTTTTGCGGTTGGTATTTCTGCCCACGGTATTGTTTCCATTGGTATTATTTCCCACGGTATTGTTTCCATCGGTGTTATTTCCATGGGAGTCATCTCCACAGGATTAGTTTCCATGGGGCTTCTGACCTCAGGTTTAGTCTCCATGGGTATTAAAGCCGCTGGTCCCACCAGCATGGAATTAATGATGGACCATAGTGGTATGGATCATGGTGGCATGGACCATGGCGATGATATGCCCGCAACTGAATAAGCGCTAAAAGCGACTTTCCTAGCAAATC
>ERZ1740059.1392-NODE-1392-length-12153-cov-8.051331_pt1 | contig 12153 bp, 19 predicted proteins | sample MGYA00581744_ERZ1740059 | MGnify/ENA primary metagenome ERZ1740059 (study PRJEB43018, sample SAMN04849738) | marine metagenome | isolation source: floating plastic debris | place: Pacific Ocean | collected 2008-08-28 | study: EMG produced TPA metagenomics... | reverse complement strand
GCCTAGAGTCTCTGAGAAGCCTACACTTACTCGTAGAGAAGTGTAGGTACGTCACTGCAAATAACTTTCGCCTTTCGCCAGACATCCTCACCAAGTTTTTGGGATGCACTTTCCACTGCCTTATGACCTACATTCAGTAGAAATGGCAGACAGGGCGCTAAAAATTTAACCAGTAAAGAAATATCCATTGGTTTATCTGGTGTATCTATATTTATTTTGGTTTTAATAACTCGAATCCGGGCTTGGGAAAGGTTTTCTAGTTTAATCGCTACTATACCTTCCTGAAAGGCTCTTTGAAATACAGCTTGTTTTTTGAGTATTATATATACCAATTATTCTTGCGAGTATTTCCGTAGGAAATTATTCACAACAAAAAATATCACACGAAAGTAGGCAATGGTTTTAGTGTAGCAATATGTTTAATTGAATTGTCGTAATGCTAATTACATCGGGTTTAGAGAAAAAGTCTGAACAAGCTATGTAATTGATAATACAATCACGAATTTACAAAATCGTGTTGCTCCCGGTGGTGGCTTAGACTATAACGATATAGTCATTAAGGTTAATTTTCTCACTGTCTAAAGGCTGAAGAAATTTGAACAATTTGTCTAGCTGCTGCAAATCCCTAAAAGAGAAGCCCCGGAAATATTCTGGGGCTTCTTTATTGAAGCTTCGGTTTAAGTAATAATTTAAAATCAATCTTAGGTGTAGGTTGATTTCAAATTCATGAAAATTCAAATATTCTCAATTTGAAATTGATAATTTCCACATCTTGCACTGAAACTTTCATGATTAGCGCCTCTAAAATAAATTATACAGAAGTGCTTGGGTGCAGTTAACTGAGTTTTATATCCGGTTTTACGTTCTAAGAAGTTAACCAAGATTCAACCGATAATGTTTTGACCTCTTGAACACGTTTAAAATCACTATCGGCTGAGACAATAGTCAAATCATGTTGTAGAGCAATTGCGGCAATCCACAAATCGTTTTCTCCAAAACCTAAATCAGTTATTTTCGTTTTTCTACGCTTATTTTTTTCTTTTGGTGCAAATTGTTTAAATACAGCACTCTTTATTTGACCGTAAAAATTAGCGGTTTCTTGGTCAATATTATAGATATATATACTTCTAAGAAAATTTCTTACCAGTGCTAAATTAGTTTCTCGTCTTTGAGAACGTTCTGCCATATCTACTAACTCTCCCTGGACAATAACACAGGTAGATACAGAACTACTTTCAATTCTGGCAAGGCTATTTAATACGTTAGTATTACCTAAAATAGCAAGACTACAATGATTAGTATCAAGTAAATACATTATTTATTCATCATTAAATTCGGAATCAAATTTAGCTGCTCCACGACTGGAAATTACTTCTTCTAAACATTCTTCTAAATCATCACCTTCCCAATGACCGATATTTTGAAGATTTTCTAGAAGAGATTTTCCCGTTGAAATAGCAGGAGTATCCGAGTCATATTCTACTTGATTATCCTTGTCATATTTTGCTTTTTTGAATTGAACAAAATCTAAAATTTCTTGCAACAATGGTCTAGGTAATTTTTCTATTTCCTGTGTAATTTGTTCTTTAAGATTCATTTTTCTCCCTTGGGTTTTGTCTAGTTAATCTAATCTATATTTTTCTCGAAAATAGTTTTTACACTTTTATAGTAGTACATGAATACATTACACCACCCGTACCAGTTTCGCACTACTGCGAGAGCAGTTTAAAATAATAAACTCCTTACACAGCAAAGAATACCGCACCACCCGCACCACTTTAGCAATATTTAAATCACCAACATTTTTTCATTAACTTCTGCAAGACCAATTGCCAAATTACAACCCCTAAGTCTACCGTCAGGAAACCAATCAAATTCAGTGCGATCGCATCGAGTCATAACGCAAGGAGACAGCAGTCTGTTACCCCAACGCCAGGTAAGTATGGGTGGTGTAATTGGATCTGGTTCCATTAGTTTGCTGATAGATAGGGCGTGTTCGGTAATATCGTATTCACGGCTATACAGTGGAATACTCGCGGTCAAATTCCAACCTTCAAGACTGGCGAACTGGGCAATGGGGATGTTTGTACTGGTAGAAGTCGATTGATAGTTAATATTTCTTTTGAAATTCAGTTCCCGTGGCATCAGTAAAAAACGCCATACGCTGCTACCGTCTAATTTGGAAATAGTGGCATACTTGGCGATGCTGCTATCTTTTCTTGGAAGTGTTTGCAATAAGGTTATATCCATTTGGAATTTAGAATTTAGAATTTAGAATTTAGAAAATAATTATCAGAGCTTTCTATTAATAAGTAGACTAAAATGAAAATAAATTAATAAAGTATATATTAACCAAAATGGCTAAGAAAGATATACAAGAAAGAACTCTAAATTTTAGTATCAGAATAGTCAAACTTTGTAAATTTTTAAGAGAAAATGGGGGAACTGGATATGATTTAAGCAAACAACTAATACGCTCTGGAACAAGTATTGGAGCTAATATAGAAGAGGCTCAAAATGCAGAAAGCAAACAGGATTTATTCATAAAATGAATATTTCTCTCAAAGAAGCTAGGGAGACAAATTATTGGTTAAAAATATTAATTGCTACGGAGAAAAAGCTAGAGCAAAGATTACTGCCTTTACTAAATGAATCTAATGAATTAATTTCTATTATCCATGCAATCATTAAAAAGCGAAAAGTGCGGTCTTGGGGGTTTCCCCCATGAGCAACTTTTCAAGACAATAGTAAAGCTAAAAATTAATGAATTATTCATTATTCATTCTAAATTCTAAATTCTAAATTCTAAATTACCCCTATAAAGTTGTTTGTGGTTTAACCGAGCATATTGATATCATGGCTTCTTCAGTAGTTTCTATAGCGATTCGTGCGCGTAATCTGATTGGTGGGGCTGTCAGTCAAGCAACTAGTCAGGTAGATAATTTTGTGGGAGCAGTCGATAGAACTAATCAAAAGTTTAGACAGCAACGGACAGAAACAGGTCAACAAATGTCATCGTTGTTTGGGTTGAATACTGCTTTTTTAGTTTTGGGTGCAACAATTGGCTCAGTCGCGATTGCCTATGACAGGTTAAAGGATGCAGCAGGGGATGCGGCGAAGTTACAAATTGAGCGAGTTGGCGCAACCAATACAGCAATGGAAACCTTGGGCTTAACCACTCAACAAGCGGGGAGGTATTACCAAGGGGTTGAAAAAAGAATTGCTCAATTAGGACGAGACTTACCCGTTAGTGTCGAGCAGATACAACAGATATACAGAACTATTAATGACGATTTTACCGGGCAATTAAGACCAAGGGGTGCGAGCGCACAACAGTTAGCTGATTTATCAGTTGGTGCATCGGCTCGTTTGGCTATTTTGGCGCAGCAAGGTAATGTAAGTACTGGTAATGCTTTAGCCAATATCTCTTCGTTTTTGGGTGGTGCTGGAATTGGAGAACTCAGACAACAAACCCTATTTCAAAATAATCCCAGATTTTTCAATGCCATCAAAGAAAACTTGGAAAGGTATGGTGAGGAAAATAGAGCGGAAGTTTTAAGTCGAGCATTAGAACAGGTTGTAACTGACCAACAAATTCGAGCATTGCAGGGAACGGTTACCGCTCAGTTATCTGGATTCATGGATAAATTATTTGACCCAACCATTGGGGTTTTCTCCCTTTCTCGCGACCTCGATGAAAAAATGGAAGGTTATCAATCAGTATTTGAGGAGTTTGGCACAACCTTAGATATCTTGATTGGTGAAAATGGAATAATTGACGCAATTGGGGAATTGACCGGAATTGTTAACATTGACCCCATGTTGATTGTCCGGGATGGAGTGCGATCGCTAAATGAGTTTTTGTTTGGGGTTTCTAATTTCCTTAATCAAGTTCAAGGTTTATCACCAGAAGAGATTGGGGAAATCGTGGGGAGGGGTGCGGCTAATTTTGTTGATAGTCTTATGGGAATAACTCTAAATGCCATAAGAAGAATTGATTTGGGGACGATTTTATCCTTTGTTGGAGCATTTCTTAGGGGGCTTGGTGTTGGACTAGTATCTTTTTTCGTCAATCTCGATTTAAGTACCTATGCATCATTGTTATTAAGTCCTTTCACTGTCGTCTTGGCTGAGAATTTAGTGGGAATGGTTGAAGAGGTAGGGGATAAGATTAAGAGTGTTTTTCGAGTAGTAATTGATGCATTGTCTTTCATCAATCCAACTGTAGGATTAGTCCGCAATGTCACCGGAGCAGTAACGGGGGCTGCCTCTCCCCTTGGTGGAGCAGTAGATTTTCTAGGGAATACCGCAGGCAATATATTTAATGCTGTGACTAAATTTTTTACTGGTGCTGGTGGTTTTATTCCTGCAAATAGTGGCTTATTTGATGCATTGACTATTGAAGCACAAAAGAAACCCAAAGGTACTGATTTTGTAGTCGCCAATAGTTCAGAATATGTTTTAACTCCTCAACAAATGAGTGGTTTGCTTAGTAGTCGTAGTTCGGAAAGTAAAACTATAAATGTTGGTGGAATCAATATTAGTTTGAACTTATCAGGGGGAACCCCACAGGAAATTGCTATGGAAGCTATAGCGATACTAGAAGAAAAGTTAAATAATGAATTGGAAACGATTATTGCCTAGTACGCAGACCTTACCAAAATTGCTGGTTGGGGATAAGCAGGGGGAGCAGGGGAAGCGGAGGGGGCAGGAGGAGAAAACAATTTTATCCTTGTATGATGCACCTCTCAAAGTTTACTTGGTGGACTACTAGTAATGCAAAAACTTTTAGATACTTTGGTACAAGCAGCTAGAACACATGAAGACCTAGCTGATTTACAAGAATACCTTGCAAACTATATCGAAATAGAATCAAGTCCTCAACGAGTAGCAATAGGATTAAATTCCTACTATTTAGAATTCCTCGAAGATTCGATTTGGTTCGTTTGCGGAGGCGATCGCATTGAAGTAAAAGACATAATTCACATGAAGTCAGTAGTTGCTGACCTAGAACAGCGATTACTTTTACCATTCACCGGGGGAACTGATGAGGACTTCGATGTAGAGGGTTCCGAAGACGGAATAATGCCAGATGAGATAATTGGGGGGAGTATTTTATCTAGTGGTGAGAGTGATGGTACAAGAATTGATGATACTCAAGCTTCAACTAATAGCACTTGGTCCAGTGAAAAAATAGACGCTGAATTACAAGAGAAAGCTAGTGCTAGTCACGGTCATGCGGTTGCGGATATAAACGATTTGCAAGCCACGCTAGACGCAAAAATGCCAGCAGACGTTATTGGAGATAACAATCCAGCAAGCGGTTCAGTAGTTTGGTTTGAACCTGGTGCTATATCTCCTCAACCCTGGGTATATACATCAAATAATTGGTATAGTGCGGCGTTCCCAGTTGACTTTCCTACTCCTAAGTTTGTTGGTAGCGCGAATGAATTTTTTACAATGTCAAAGCTTATTCCCCCAAGAATACCAAGGATATTTGTAGAAAATGTATATGCTCAGCTTAGAAGTGATGGCAGCGGTAATAATTATACGAATTATTACTCTATGCTTGTTCGAGTATGGTCAATACCCCCAGTCGGCGGTGTTTTTTCAACTGAGCTATTAAATTACAATAATCGAGGTCACGGGCTTGGTAGTTCAAGATTTACTGAAAGACGACTACAGCAAGTTATTGAGTATGCAAGATATATAGAATTTCGACTTCAGAGACTTGGGAGCGGTGCTAATATTTCTTTGGTCACTTCAGCAACGATTGATATTAGATATGGTAGATAAATCAAATGCGTTGGTATCAGAATTATATTTTTAAACGCAGAGTTACGCAGAGTTTTTTACTATGGATGTTAATTACCCTTTGACTTACGATAATGGCGGTATTCGGCTTGTTACAGAAACTTCAGTAAGTCGAGTCAGACATTTTTTACAAACAATTGCGGGAGAGAGGACGCTATACTCAGATTTTGGTATTGACCCAACAATGTTGTTTAACACCGGAGTTGAAGAAGTTTTTACGGAGAGATTGCGACTAAAAATAAATCAATTGACTGGTCAAAGTAGTCAGGTAGAAGTAGAAGAAAATGCTGGGATTGTGAAAATCAAAGTAAATATCGCCAAAACAAGCATTGAAGCGGAATTTTCAAATTAAATCGCTAACTTTGCAGTCTAGTGTTAAAGCTAGACGATAAACAATCCAAAAGTTCTTGACTCCTTTTTTCTCGTAATAAGCAATAGCAGGTTGTGTAACACCGAGTAATAAAGCTAATTGTCCTTGCGTAAAGTTGTGTTTTTCACGCAAGGATTTAAATTTTTCTGCGGATAAGGTTCTGTCGAAGGTCAGCATAACAAAAAATCCATAAATTCATTTATATTTGCCTTAAAAAGCTTGGTAAAAATCATAAACTCGTTGAAGATATCTTGCATCGCTCTATGGTTTTATTCCGGGTTGACAATACGTTTGAGCCACTTCCTTGGGAAAAGCTTTTTGATGGTCGCTACTGGGGGCATATAGTTCTTGGTAAGGTGGGACATAGATTACCCTACAAGAACATCAGTGGTCAACAATGGGATGAGTGGGTGGGGGAGGAAGGATTATTTAATCAGGATTATGTTAAGTCTTTGGCTGGTAATCCCATTGTGTTAAGCCATCCCCAAAGCGGTCGATTCAACCTCAATAAAGATGGGCTAAAGGTTGGGCATTTAACAACCAGATATGGCAAGGAAGATGACCAACTAATAATGGAAGCTTTTATTGATGACTACAGAGCGGTTGCTAGAATAGATGAAATTTTGACTGGGGGTGGAGTTCCGGAAGTTTCCCCTGGATATGCAATTGCTCAGCTAATACCCCACGAAGATGGTAGCTTTGAGCAAGTACGTCTTTACAATGACCACATTGCTGCACCACTTTATCCTGGATTTGGGAGAGGTGGTAGTGATATTAGAATGCGATTTGATGAGGTTGAAGTTGCGGTTGCCGAACCACTTTATTTTTTACTGGATAGCAAAAAGTCTATGAAACTAAAAATCAATGACAGAACTTTTGATGTGGAAGATGAAGCGTTAGTGGGGGAAATCAAAGTCTTACAAAGTCGTTGCGACCAATTGCAAGTGGATAATGAAAAGCTAGTTTCTGATTATTCCCGTGTTGAAGGTGAATCGGACGGACTAAAGCAGAAGTTGGATTCTTTGGAACAACAGAAGCCGACAGATGAAGCAATCGCTGAAGAAATTCAAGAGCGTTTGGACGTTTGGGCGCTGGTTTTACCGGAGTTTCGCAAGGATAATAAGGATTTTCAACCAGACTTTAAGTTAACGGCTGCCGAGATTAAAAAGGCTTACCTCAAACATAAATTACCCGACCTAAAACTAGATGAGAAACCACCGGAATACTGGGAAGGAAGATGGGACAGTATGAAACCCACACCCAGAGAAAAAACAGAGGAAGCAATTGACCGTGCCGACAGTCTTCTTGAGCAGTTAAATCAAGATATGTCAATGCATGGGAAGGGTGAGAACAAGGAAGAGGATGAGAAAGACATTATGAAGAATATTCGCGATCGCTATAAAAATGCCCACAAAAAACGTAAGACGGGAGCGATGAACTAATGCCCATAACCAATTACGATTTACTCATTGACAAGGAATTGCAATGGGGAGAACTCACCACCCTTGATGGTTCGCGTATATGGGCATTTACCAATCCCACCAATGTTATTATTCCGATGGGCTTTGGAGTAGTCCAAGGAGAGGGAGACAAAGGAATAAAGCTTCCGCTTCCGGATGCAGCAGATAACTTGTTTGAGGGGATAGCTTATTTTACCGATACTCTGGAACAAAGAGAAGGATACACGCTTAATGCTGCGGGTTTTTTTGGTTATCCAGCAAACTACACAATATCAGTTATTCGTCGCGGAGTAGTAGCAGTTCCCGTAGATCAAGCTATGAGCAGGGGGAATCAAGTTTTTCTCCGTCATACTGCATCGGCTGCAAACACTGCGGCTGTTCCCGGTACTTTCCGAGCAGCAGCAGACGGAACCAACACAATTGAGTTAGCCCATGCCAGGGTTTACAAGGGTTGTGCAGCGCCAGCACCAAATAAACTGGCTACTTGTTGGATTGATTTAAGGATGCCTAACTAATGTCTACTCGTTTATATGATGACCTGACCCAACGTTTACCCAAAGTCCTGGAGCCTCGATACGAGCAATTGTACTTTGAAAACGGGACTTTAGTACCTACAGATACAGACCTGATACCGGGTGCGCGAGAGGTTGCTTACGAAAGTTTTACTGAATTTGGGGACGCTGATTTTATAGAGGATGCAGCGGCTAACTTTCCAGTGGTGAATATTTCAGTAGAAGAAGATAGATATCCGGTATTTATGGTTGGGGCTGGATTCCCCATGTCCCTGCAAGACGAGCGAGCTTACCAAAATGCTAGTAGACTTTCTACCACTACCATGCTTGACCGCTTTCAAAGACGGATGCAAGCCGCTAGAAATGCCATAGCTCAAAGAATTAACCGATTGATTGCCGCAGGTCGTCAAGCTTTACGATTTGCAGGAACAATGGGTAACGAAAGTGTACCAATTGAAAGCACGACATTTAACCCTTATACGGCAGACTTTAACGGTTTAGTTGATTTCAATGTGTCGCTGATTGAAGGGATGACTGATAATTTAGTCACTCTAGAGCCGACAACTTTCTTGGTTAATTCGGACTACATTAAACGGCTGATGTCCGTTATGAATGTTAACGGTACGCGGTCAGTGTATAGCTACATCAAGGAGCTATACCCAAGTTTAGATATCCGCAAAATTAAGGAGACAAATGACGATTTTTTAACTCGAAACGGAGTTGGTCATACTGCCGGACACGACCGTTTTATGCTTTATCCGAATGAAAGTACTGTGTTGCATCGACACATTGAAAGCAGTATTGCACAGCTTGCACCAGAAGATTACATTCGCGTCGATTCAGAAAGCTTGCGAAAAATTTACCCGATGTTTTCTTGCGTCACACCGACAATTTTTGATTACCCACAAGACTGTAAATACATTTCAATTCCCAAGAGATAAAGATGCCAAAGTTGATATTTGACAGCGATAAAATTCACTTGTGTAAAAATCCGTCGGCTGTGATTTCATTTTCAGGCATGGGTAAGAATGGTTATTGGATACTTAGAGTCAATGCGGGTGAGAATGAAATATCTGAAGAGCAGCTTGAAGAGTTAAAGAAAAATCCAACCTTTCACGATATGCTACCAGCTTTCTCATTCCCTGGTAAAACAGAGTTGGAAGAGTCTCTTGGTAGTACTACCAGTCAGCAAACACAAGAACCAATACAGCCACCAACACCATCTTCATTGCAGGATTTGAAAAATCTTTCGATTCGAGAAGCTGAGCCAATAATTGAGAAAGAGACTAATTTAGATTTATTAGCACTTTGGCATGAATCTGACGATCGCAAAGGAATCAAGGATGCAATTGACCTACGAGTGGAGCAGTTAAGCAATGCCGAATCCTTTGAAGAATAAAGTTTTTCGCCAGATGCGAGTCAACTTTAAAGTTCAATCTGGACAGAAAGAAGTTGACTCTCGTGGCAATACAAAAACCGTGGGTGAAATTGTTAGTCATACCTTCAAAGTAAGCTCGGCTTCTCCACAAATCCGCAAAGAGTTTGAATCTACTAACTGTGACGAAACCTTAACAGCTTACTGCTTAGAGGGAACCCTTGACAGGAAAATTAGACCAGGAGATATCGGAGAAGGGGAATATCTTGAACGACAATGCACCGTAGAATTGCGATCGCTGGTTCAGTCTTCAATACTTCCGGTAACAAAAATCCTGGGGGAACGGTACATTTTACTACTTCGTTTTCAATCGAGAGGAGGAAATGCTTGAGTATAATATTACGCTAACTAATAACGTTACGAAAAAACTAAAAGCGCTAGGTACTCCAAATTGGTCAAAGCCTTTAAAACAGAGCGCTGCTTATATGGAAAGAATTACTTTAACGCGATTTGCAAAGGAAATTGACCCGGATGGGAAGCAGTGGACACCGCTGAAACCGGAAACAATTAAACGCAAAAAATCAGGGGTAATTCTACGGGAGAAAAGTATACTTATCAACGCGACTTCTTCCCGGATTGTTGGGGATACTGCTTACATTGAAAATCCTACCAGCTACGGAATTTTTCATCAGCGAGGTACACAGACTTTACCACGTCGGCAATTTTTGGGTTTTGGACGGCGAGATATTGCCCGTATAAATCAATTTTTTAGGGAGTATGTTGAGTCGTTATGAGCGGAAAATAAAATGCTTGATTTCCCCACTTTAGAAAAAGGAATAATTGAAAGACTACAACCATTGACTGCTGCACTTGTATCGGCAGGAATCCCTGTCTCTACTCTTCCTAAAGAAGTTGGGAGCTATTCGGAAGATGCAATTAGTGGAGAAATAGCCGTAATTATTCCCACAGTTACGGGAATAACCGACAACCGACTAGAAATCAGCGCTCAGACGGTAGATATAGACGTTGTTGTAAAGTTTAGTTTGGGGAAACGCTATCAATCTCAAGCTGAAGAAAGAGACGTTTTGGAATGGTGCTGCGACCAAGCAATTAGTTTGTTACTCGGCTATTCTCCCTATGAGGACGAATTGACAAAACGTCCTTTGTACTTTAAATCTTACGAATTATTTAGACCAGATCAGATGTGGTCAGCAGAATTAAGGTTTGGGATTGAGAAACAAATAAGAGCCTTTGCTCTTGATACAACTCAATATGAAGTCATGTCAGTTACGCTTGTTAATTCATTAAATTTAGTAACCGGAACACCAATTAAGCAAATTGGGGGTGAATAATGCCAATCGGCATAACTATTACTGAAAAATCCATTTCAACAACCGCATCGGCTACAGGACGAATTAACCGATTAATATTTCTAGTGACTCCTAGCGGCGCTGATGCAGCGTTGTTGAATCAGTTGCAGGCTGTGACATCTGCTACTGACCTAAAGTTAAAATATCCGGCTGTGGCAGAAGTTGTAGAAGACGCAATTAAACTTGTTTTCTTGAATTTCGCTCAAGCTAACGTGCTTATTTATGCTTGTAACGACACCGCAGAAACCGACGTGATAGCAGTACAAACCCACATTACAAAAGGAGCGGAATTACTGACAAAGCGAACAGACTTGGAATTAGCATATGTAGTTTGTCCGGAGATGGGAGCCTTAGCAGACCAAGCCGAACGTACCGCAGTTTACAGCGCGATTCAGTCATTTTGCGAGGTTTCAGATTGGCTGTTCTTCGTCAATACCGCCAATGTAACAGCAACTAAAACCGAAGCCATTGCAGAGCGACAGTTATATACTTCTGCTAAAGGTCACAGTTCGTTATTCTACGGTTTAATTACAACCAACGATGATAAAACCGTACCTGTTGCACCAGTAGCAGCAGCAATTGCTCTCAAGCGCGACCAATCGGAAGCATTTGCACCACCAGCAGGTGCGAGATATCCGATTCTTGGGGTGAAGGATTTGGTTAATTATGTTGATAAGAAATTCCAAGAGGACGCTTTCCTAGGGTGTTTTCCTTCCCTGGGTTAGTCCAATGTAAAGCACCTAGTGCCCGTGGTCTTTAATTAGTAGTTTTATATATTCTCTTACACGTTCTCGCCAGTCGGGAATGCTTTTTAAAGTTGTCAAATCATTCTCATTAATCATAATAGTCAATCTCCCTTTAATTGTTTCCTTTCGGTTGGAGGTATAACCTTCAGAGTTACCTTTTACAAAATGACCTTTAGAATTTCTCATAATCTTGTTGACGGTTAATCTATTAACGGCTATAGTATTTTTAACAACATTTGAGAGGTCGGTCAAGTGGCAAAGAGTAAAACACCAAGTTTCGTAACTGAATTGCCTTTAAAAGTCAGCAGTAAGCTTGAAATTGAATTATTGTCTCGTTTACAGGCTGCTAGACAGTTGTATAACTGCTGTCTTGGTGAAGCGTTAATTCGGTTACCTCAGGTACGTAACTCTGAGTCATACAAGCAAGCAAAAAATAATAAAGATAAAGAACCAGGACTTACGCAACTGGCACAAGCAATGGTGCGCGAAGCGCACCGAGCGCCTAA
>ERZ1740059.1391-NODE-1391-length-12164-cov-9.343216_pt1 | contig 12164 bp, 4 predicted proteins | sample MGYA00581744_ERZ1740059 | MGnify/ENA primary metagenome ERZ1740059 (study PRJEB43018, sample SAMN04849738) | marine metagenome | isolation source: floating plastic debris | place: Pacific Ocean | collected 2008-08-28 | study: EMG produced TPA metagenomics... | reverse complement strand
GACTCCCGTGTGAAAATTCTTACAATTATAGCGTGGAACGATGGGTGATTGTTTCATGTAATTGAACCGCTATGTATCCAACTTCTCGTATGCCATAACTTGAAACGAGTAAAAGACTTTTATGACAAACATAGCCCAACTTGCATGTGTCAGGCTAAGTTTGTCATGTAACTTTATTTATGGATCATGTAGTCATATAGTCGTATATTCATGGTAAGTGATGACCATAAACTTATAGAGAAATCTCTATAAGTTTATAAGTCTATAAGTTTATGGTAATGACAATACGCCAATGCTGTGCCATTTTAGTTTCTGATGTGGACTCATCATTACAATTGAATAAAATTTAGGAGGAGCATCGTTCAGCAGTTTTCGCAGCTTCCTTCTCACCCTATCATGAACACTGCACTATCAATTTGTTATCATATATTATCTTTGACACTATCAACTGGAAAACAATACACTACTTCTTAGCAGTTGTTAGATCCGGTTTTTTTCATGTCTCAGTGTCATCCATTCCATTGCACATCAACCAGGATTCATTTGGGAAAATCATTGTAGATTGTTATATACATATGTATAGCTGTACACCCTGTGGTGCATTGTGGCGGGTTTACAGCTGAAAAATACGGTTGACAGGAATGAGACATGGTGAAATAATTTTTTCTCATCAATCTGAAGGGCTCATGCATATCCACCTAAGTTGTCACTCTGTGCATCTGCAAGCTTATAGTCCTTAACGGCTCCATGGCAATTATTTTCAGATGCAAAATGGAATAACACTATGGTAACATCCGCCTTCGTAGCAAAAAAACTGCCAGCAATCTGTTGTTTTTGTATGTTCAAAAAACGTAATTCCCACTTCTTTGTCTCAGACAGGACTTAACAATTTCCTAAAGATTGGGGCATTATAACATTTTGAGACTTAAGAATTATCGAGACAGCCAATGTAACACCCTCCAGCAAAGACAGTGGTGCAATTTGACATGTCAAAGTGCAAATTGACAGTCACTTTTTGCTACATGAACACAAACATTACGCCAGTACAACAAGCCAAGCAACCAAACTGCACTCTGCTCCTAAAAACCTGCACCTCGGTGAACCAGTGACTTTTCCTGTGACACAAAATTTACAAAAATTAAATTCTCATCAATGTCATAATGTAATTGAGCATACCACTAATTATCATTATCACAAAGCATTGTGTGGAAGTAACAAGATGTAATTGCCTGATTTCCTATGACCTAGCTGACTGTAGTTCAGGTGAGAATTGAATAAAAAAAAATTCAATTGGGGTCATTGAGCACCTAAGCCATCTGCCCTGATTTGGCCTCACAAGTCGACCCCAGAGCAAGACCTACTCTCAGCGTATAAAAGAAAACTGCAACACTCATCAACAGTCTAATTTTAATTTATCAATTGGAATTCATTGTTCTACTCTATCAGTAAAAGCTGATACAATCAGCTAGCAGGAATTTGGGGTTCTGGGTCAATTTGAACTTGTAGCCTTTGTCATCAGCTACTGATATGCTGTTATGGATTTCTCCTTGGTATTAATGTTGGCGCCATCGTGTAGAATCCTGCACAGATTTTGGATCTAAGTCTTGTCACTTGTTGGTGTCCCCAACTGATAATTTTCGGTATTGAATGCCTCGGTTATTACATTATTTGTCATCATTATAAGGCATGTGAGCTCTAATAATAGGATTCGTCCTATCTAGGCTCTATTCAAGGCACATAGCCAGACATATTTTAACTCCAAATTTGCACTGGTATGAATGAAATCATAATGATAATTTGGTAGTACGGTGAATGGTTGAAATTGTCACTTGTGACCAGCAGAGTGTAATGTAGTAATTAAGAGTCCAAACATATTTTCGACTTTTGTTCAGATCTATACAGCCCAATGTCACAGGGATTCAATGGGAATGGTACGTTAACAGAAATGTCCTCAAGGGAATGGTTTGCGCAACTTCAAATTATTTGATTCATATTTGCGCCTGGTCAGTGTGCAAGTATACGTTGAAGGAATTGCTGTCTTATGTGATAAATGTTAGGTTTGTAGGTTTCTCTGTGTTTTGTGGAAGCTCTTCAAACAGTGATTTCGTATTTGAAATACTAGCTTCTGTTTGCTTTTGGGAGTTTTGCAGCTGCAAAATATGTCAGCGCTAAGGTTCAAAGCCTTTTACGACAGAAGATATTGATTTGACGCGTGTAACCTTTGATCAGATATTTTAAGTCAAATACTGTCCATATATCTGAATATGATTATTCACTAAGTCATCTTGCCACTTTTGCCACTTTTGCCGACTGCAAAATTAGTTTAAAACTGGGCCAAACCTGCTCAGCTAATCCAGACCCTGGAAATCTAGACCGCCATCACATAGCTGAAGAAAATCTCTGATAAAAACAGACATTCTGTCACACTTTCCAATCTACGGGGAATATACAGAATACGTATGACGACAATAATGGAAATTGCTTTGTTCCCGGCAATCTACAAGTTTTTTCCCATGACTGGGGCGTAACGATCAAAGATTTCCCCAATGTCGCCTTTTATATGCTGCCTGTTGCCGACAAAATTAGGCAGCTTGGCGCCACCTGCCGATGGATAGCATATCTGCCGATTAAATTCCCTTTGAATGCTAGCTGTCAATAAATTGTTTTGACTGGTGAGTTTCAGTTAATGTAAGAACCATTCTTACGGTGTTTGCCGTGGCCTTTTGTTGTAAAAAGAAATATTTAGGGCCGTGATAGCAGGTGAAATACACTGGTACAGATTTAATAAAATTACCTATTCTAAACAAATGAAATAGTGTTACCATACAGTAATATGACCCTGAAAAAGAAAAGTTTGTAATTTTTGAACAATGACACTCTAGCACAACAAAGCCTTGCTACTGCTTTACTCGGTAATTGTTTCATTTTGCACTTAAATTTATACGCCTCACTTTTATCTGTGAGCGCCTAGCCAAACAAATTTTCTTTACATCTAAAGTTTCAAAAAACAGTGATAGAGTTATTTAATTTACAGACTCTTGCAAGGTTTGATGAATGTTGCCAAATGAATTTCCCTTTTGTCTTTTTTCAAAATGGGTAATTGGACTTGATTGATATATGAATGTTTAGTTACACTGTTAAAATAACAAACCCAACAAAACATAGTACCGATTTTATAAATTTAATGTAATGATTCTCTTTGGTCAAGTATTCTAGCTATTTTCTCTCCTTTCATTGAATAATTGGGATGCATGCACAAAGCGCCACATTGGTCTAGCTGAGATTTGATTGGCCGATACGTTTGACAGAGAACTCTCCGAAGCATTACCACTATATTGGTGTATATACTACACTATTGTCATAAAATTGTCAATAGGGATTGAGGTTGGACGCTTTGACTGCAGACGCTAACCTTCACCATCACACTGAGGATTAAAAAGCTACTCTAACATGACATAATCCACAGCGTCGGATAAACTTAGATTTTTCAGTAATAAACTGTGAAAAAAATGGCTGCAAAAACTAACAAATCTAAAATATTCAACATCTACAAAGAGTACAGGGTAAGACGAGCTTACAACTTTCCATCGATCTCTTTAATTACATTTTTTTGTTATATATAACTATGTGATTTTTATCTGCTTATGATGCTGATAGGACCATCCAACCTTTGGAATGCTGACGACGTTGTTGCTGCTCCCCTGTTTAGGCACGTTTTCTGGGATACCTGTATAACTGCAGCTCTCAGCCTGTGTTTATGGTGTAATATGTCATTATAGCAGCGACTAAGGTTCTTAGAGTCAGAAAATTACCGGATCTCAAAAACAAAACCCCTTATTTGACTTTATGCCTCGGTTATATCATAATCTTAAGGCTATATTGTGTGAGAAAATTATACTTGGTGTGCCCCTACCTTTTCACAGTATAATCATAGTCTTTGATTCTTCGTAATTGATCACCTGGGGTTTCTGTTTGACCTGTAACATCATAACATGACTACGTACTGTTGAATAATTCATCCTTCTTCTTATTCTAACTCGAATTTCAAATGTATTCAGAGAAAAAAGAAACGGGTCTTACGAAGATGATCAGCCTGCCGTGTGAACTGTGTTTACAGTGCCTGTACCTTCGGCTGAAAAGTTGCCAAAAAACTTCTTGATTGACAACTTGGGTAGGGGGATTTAGGTGGGTGTGAGCCTAGGTTTGACGTCTCTTTTCAAATTAATCTAAATAGGAGTATAAGAAATAAAACAGTTTTTATAAAAAAACGCTTGATTACCAGTTGGCACCAGCCTGATGGTAAACATGGGTGTTGGGGTTTTTAATAAGTGCTGCTATGAAAGTATGCAGTTAATATTTTTTTTGTCTTTGAAGAGTACGATTAACGTTTGATATGCCAAGTGTTAATAAGAGCACCTACACATTCCTACCTCATCAAATATTTCACAAATATTCTTTAACCTATATAATCTATTGTTTGTCAAGGCCATCAAAAGAATAATAACTACATAATTTAATTGAACATTCAAGATGTGGAGCAATTATTTTTGGGCCAGAACATTACTGATTAATTAAAGCCCTTCATTGGGCAAGAGTGAAAAGCAGCGAAAAAACATAACTCACTTATCTCTGCCTTTGATGCTGGCATACAGGTGTTCTTCTAAACTGTGTTAATTGACTCACACCTTACTCTTCGGTTGGCACAGAATCAACCCAGGCTCCTAATTTGTAACTCTATTATTCACAAGGGCGGCAGTGGTATGACTTGACTTGATTAGGCTTAAAGTTGGCAGTACACGCTAGCTCATCTTAATAGCATTACGGATGGTTGTGCAAGCACTTGTTAGGTTGTTGTCACATCTGGTGTTAAGGTGATGATGAGTCATTTTGACAGCTGGGAGCAGGTTCCTGACAGGCTGATGTCTCTGCCAGTGTCAGCCAGTCACTTTGGTTACCATCTATGAAAACTTGTGCGGCATATGAATGCTGATCTTCTTATCATGTAAAGTAGCGGTTGATACGTTTTTTTCTTGTTATTCAATCTACCAATCAGGTCAGTAACACTGGTTAGTGGTGGAATGAAATTAAATTTACTGATCGTGATTAATCATTCTTTTCCTCTCTCATCAATATCTCTCTGATAAGCTGGACGTGTTGCGGTATAGTATATCTGGATTGACGATGACGAGTGACAGTAGGGTTGATGAAAGTTTAACTTCTGTCTCTGTGGTGGTATCGCATGCTAGATAATAATTATCCTCGGCCGGCTGAGGATAATCTAGCTGATTATTGTTTATAGGGCGCAAGAAAGTCTTTCGTGATAATTGCTTTTGGAAATGCAATATGCTTTTTCAATAAAGGAGCATCTATGCCCTGTATGTCAGCGCCTTGCTTTTGATCCAACTATCGATACCCAAGTTTAAATTCCTCTGATATCAGCAAGTACTGACTGGTGAAAGCGTTCTCCTGTCATCAGTCATGCAGCGGGTCGATAAAACCGCCTAAAGAAGACTGGCACGAGTATGACGAAGAAAAATTAGTCAGTTCACAGGAAATATACAACAATAAAGTTTTCCAAATCTGAAATTTATCACTTTTTGAATGTTATGGTAACCTATACATGTATAATAAAATACTGCTCAGTGGGTTGGGCTCCTTCCATCTACATTTCACACCCAGCAATCTGCATGCATTTGTCATCCACCTACATTACTCATACTTCTCTCATTTCGTCCTTTGTGACTAGACATAGTTCCACAAAACCGAGGAACTCCCGTCTGTAAATCCAATTCCTTGGTGAAACGGAGGAACAGGATTTGGGTATTGACCAAAGGAAGAGTGTTGGAATATGTTGTGGAATACCAAACCAGATAATGGCGTCATTGTGCAACCACTCGTAACCATTCATGATTTTGTCACTTTTAGGAGAATGAGAAAAAGCTGAACCAGTGGGAATTCAAACACAGATTGTTCAGAAGAATGAAGACCGGTTATGAGCAAGCAGGTAGGTTTGATAGGCCTACTGTCACAGAGCAGAACTGATATCGCATAATATTGCATGACCATTGCATAAACATTGCATAAAATATAGTGCAAGAGAGCGTCAAGGTTTTACTACGGCCATGCCGTGTGCTGCATATATATGAATGGATTGAGGGCAGCGCCCTTGATTCTCTCAGGCTCCGTAAACCCATAATCATAATCACAACCGTCTCAAAAAAAGCTCAGGAATTTAATGCAAGGATTAACAGGGGCTATAATAGTTTTAATGGAATGTGTTATCATCTTAACTTCAAAAACAAATCTGAACATTAAGACGATGCTAAATTGCCCATTTTTCCTTTTGTTTAGCTCTGTGATCCTTTTGTTCTGGTACATCTTATAATTATGGCACTAGCTTCCTGTCAACAGACATTTTCCCAAAATCTTCAATGGCCAAGCGGTTTTTTAACTTGATACTTCAAACACCAAAATGAACATGTACCAAACAAATAACCTGGCACCAACATAACCAATCAATCAATCGGATCAAAAGACCACCCCTATACTTTTTCAATATTAATGTTATATAATGGGATGTTTTTGGAGTTTTATGAGCTATTAATTTCGATGTATACTGGCTTTCATTTCTTTTTATCTTGAAGAACCAAATTTCTCAATGATATATCAGTAATAGTAAATGAATTATGTTACCCCTCAATTTGCACTGAGCGCCTTTCTGCATACTTTTGGTTTATGAACGGTGATGACTTTGTGAAAAATTTCAATTATTGTTGGAGCAGGGTTTAATGTCTCCAAAGTTGAGGACAAGAGTTTCTACAAGTTATTTGATACAGCTGCATTAATGCGCTGAATCAACTTGAACAATGTTATCTCATCCATTTATCTGGAAATTTGTAATGTTAAGCTTTTGTTTTCTTCGATTAATGGTTTGGAAAATGTGAGCATAGCATCCTCTTTGGCAGATCCCAAGACAGATTGCTACATATTGATTGGAGATCAAGTTTGCGATAGCATAAAGCTATGAATCTCAAATTAGCCACAAGTATCCAGACTCTGGTTCCAGAAAATTTCATCGCCCTTGGGTTTGAGTTTGTTACAACTTAAGTCTGTAATAGGAAGCCAGTCTGTCACCTCTGGTTGACTGATGGTCTTAAAGATTTCAACCCAGATAAATACAAATTAATAATTTAAAATTTTCACAGCGCTAATGTTGCAATGTGGATAGCGCTGAAAGCTGCCTTTGGCTCGCCTGCCCTGCCAGCCTGTATCCAATTTGTGTGTGGCACACTGACAGGTCAGTCTAGCCTATGGCTACTTCTGAACAGGCTAACTTATTTCCTTTATCCCTAGCAAACTGGGCATTATTTGGGTCCATTTTTCTCACACTCTAGCACTTCAAACACTGATGCCTTTTCTCTGCCCACTTTATTGTAGGATTGCCTGGTCAGCCGCAGAATGTAAAGTTGAATGTCACAAGCGATTCTTCCCTGTGTGTGAAGTTTGACGCTCCGGATGGATCAAATGGTGCAGTTGTAACTCGATATAAAGGTGAGAAGCTGAGAAAGTTACGTATGCTGACAATCGTCAGCGGGTCAACGTTGATTGGTCCACACCTCAAAGCTATATTTAATGTGATATACATGTATTAGATAAGAGCCAACACCTTTAGGGTAAATCAAGAAACGGATGTTGAGATCTACATGTACGTGAATTCCGGTGCACCCTTGACATGTAAAGGGATGTGTGGGAGTTCACAAAGCTTAGAACTAAAGTGCAGAGGCGGCCTCCCAACCAGATTAAACTCTTCCACTGTGCTGCTTTGAGGAGAAAGGCTTCATTAAAATTCATTAGAATAAATTTGATGCAGTCTCATTATGAGTTGAAGAGAGAGCGAATTAATTTTGTGTACAGTTCCAAAGTTCTTGTTCTTCAAAGTTTGCCAATTTCTAAATTTGATTCTCAAGGTTTATTTTTAGTAACTTTGCCCAAATTATAACCTGCGGTAGTATCAGTAAATGATTTACATGGCAGTCCTAACTGTCTGTGATAATCCAGTTAAATGCCAGTATTGCTCAGACAGATTACCACAGTACATAAACACCTGATGAGCCAAAACATTCTGGCTCCTAATAATTCTTCATGACCCTGATTTTGGCCAGGAACCTGTCAAATTTAATATTACTTTCATATATTTTTCTTCGAATGATTCACCTCACACATCTATTTTTTGACACAACTAATTAATTTTGCAAATCTCTAAATTGTTGTACCTATTCTAGACAAACCATAATTTCTGTTTATGTTTTCAGTGGAATGGAGCAAAGCTCAGAACTTTCGACCACTAGTCGGTGAGGTTTTCATCAATGATACGAGCTCTCTGCAGTATGACATCTCTGGCCTGGACTGCGGATCTCCATACTTTGTACGAGTGACGGCGTGGAATATGAAAGGCTTTAGTAAATCTTCTTTATCCGATCCACTATATGCCATTCCATCCAGTGAGTAAATATGGTCATGATTGTCTCCCCCTACATACAGCACTACATCTCATAATGACATCGTCATGTTCTAGATCAAGAATTAGAGTGAATCACTAGTCTCTTGACAATTAGTAAGTCGTGTGTATAGCTAACGATGCACATCCCAGTCCCAAAATTCGTTACCGGAAAAGTTGATTTACAACATTGTAATCGAAAATGGTGTTGTATGACACAGTTTTGTGAAACGCGCAAAGCCTTGTACATGTAGCTGTTTGCCAATGCCAGGTTTGAAGAACAGACTTTAGGGGGTCAGTTAGTTTGGGCAATAGTTACGCTTAGGCAAGCAACTGGCAAAGAAACCATTGAATCTTTTAAAAACAATGTTGAAAGCATATTTTGATAAACAAGTTTTTGAAACTTTATTCACGAGTTGGAAATGTGAATGTAACAGCGAACAATGGGTGCTAGTTAGTGAGATCTTATCGAGTGATTGATCATTGAGCACTCACTCCGAGGGAGAGTTTCTAGTTGTATAGAAACCATTCTACTCATGCGTAGAAACGTTGAGGATTTGGCAGCGTGCCGGCAAACCGGGTCCCTATTTTTGGCTGTGTTTTCGCAAGATTCTTCACCAGCGTTATAAACGAAAGCAAGTATAAGACTCAAAAATCATAGTGAATCTGAGGCAACTCACAAAACGAAAAAAAATTGAAACTTGAACACAGAATCACGGAAATCACGCAATGCACTCTAAAAATCAATTGGCAGCAAATATACTGTCAGTTGATGAGGTTTAACGCTCTATTCTCACCTCTGGGTTGTTTACTGGGAGAATTGCAATCGCATGTTTATTTCACAAATAAAAAAGTTTCAGGTTTTTTAAAATGTAAATATTGAATTTCCGCCTTCGAGGATGATGATTTGCAGAAGTTCAAGCTGTTAAAATTGATCACTTCTTGTTGCACCGTGACTAAAATCAACTCCATTTGCAAATCTAGTGGCTGAAATATGGGAGCAAAATTACCCGATTTCCCAGACACGTTAGAAAGTAATCTTAGAAAATAGCTATCAGTATGTTATTATAAATAGAATGATATGTGATAGGAAATTACTTTAGCCGATCCTAATGTTACCACAAACCATGTAATATTTGGTTGTTTGGTGAGAATCTTGCATGGATATCGCTGATATCATAATCAAATCTATGCCTTACTCTCTGCTTTAGGCTGGCGGGATGTGGAGCACATTGAGCCGCGAGTCAACACATACAGCCTGCACAGACTGCAGGGTATCATAGACTCTGTTAACAGGAGCACCGACGACTCCAGCGTAACCTCCGACAAGCCAGGCAGCGCTGGCACCCAGCAGACAAACCCTTCTCCTCCAAACCAAAGAAAAAGCTCGACCGCTGCTCCTCTGATGAGGGGTCTAAAAGGGCTGTTCTCTTCCAGTTTCAAGTTCCAGAAGTCACTCAAGAGGTGAGCTTCCAATCGGTGACGTCATACCGAAAAAACTGCTTTGTAATGTTTGTTTAGTGGAGGGAGGTTTCATTAATTAAAGCGGAATAGGAGGGAAGGGTAAGGTCTAAGTGTAGTTAGGGTACTGGTACTAATTAATCGGAAATGCTGTACAATTTGCTGTGTGTTGCTTGTCTTCTATTCCTAAACTTGCCCTGTGGAGCGTTTGATCTGGAAGGTGAACAGTTGCAAAAACCCACAGACTAATCTTATATATATTAACCCATTGAAATCAAATTACTGTTTAATCGCTTTTACCACCAGTCCACAAATCCACACTGTTTTGCATAATGTGGGTGTCAGCTCTTTGCAACCTCTCATCTCAATACAAAACGATGGTAACAGTTGCTCTAGGATGTAGTTTTTGATGCATAGGAGTGGCAGGTTTGATAGATGGTCAAAACAAGAGTGTATTTTGGGCATAATACGGAGGACTAACTAGTAGCTAATATCAAGTATTAGACATTTTAATCTGCATTAAGACCAATAGTTGGTCAAACCTAGTGATGAAACCCTCGGATTATGACAAGAATAAATCTAAATACCGGCCTAAGAATGTGAGATTGTTGACTAAACACATCACCTTATGCAACAAACAACAATCTCTCAGGCAAAAATTAATATGTGTAATATGTGTGAAAAAAAGTTTTTTGCTACATGAAATAAGACCTGTTATCAAATTTTGCAGAGGAGTGTACTTGGCGTGCGTTTGCTACAACGACGATAAAATATTGGTGACGACAGAAGACAACATCCCCATAGTTGAAGTTGACGAAAGTTATAGCGGGAATTCCCTGCAGGCTGATTTTGATTGGCTTATGAAGGTGGTGGCCTCAGCATGGGACACGGCGAGACAACTCAAACAAGATCTGGAGAAGTTATCAGAACTGAGCAGCATGCACCTGAAGAACCAGCTTCTGTCCGCAGTTCTACAATTACAGGTTAGCTCCTAAGGATTTAGATCGGAATTATGATTAGCTTTTTGCAACACTCAAAAGCTCAAAGGATTTTCAGCTGAAAATTGATAAATATTGATCCAATCAATCTTGATCTTACCTACCGAGTTTAGATTGCGGTTGATGGAGGGAGGCATTTTATCACCAATATGTCACTGCCAAATGTACCTAATGGCCTGAAATAATTAGTAATCTTAATATTAAGTTGAACTATCTATTGCTAAAATTAACCCACATCAAAGGCAAGAACATGAATTTTGGGAAATTAAAATTCTAATGATGCAATGTCTCCCAGGAGCCCATGATCATCTAAATGTGGGACATTATGCATCTTGTGAATGTATATTGTGTTTATGTACATGTACCGCATTCCGGATCTACCCCGCTAAAGTGGAATCAGTGAAACCAATTAAAATTGAAGATTGCTTGTTAAGGCACCTTGACCGCTCAGACAATAGAATGAGATTCTCAATTTCGGCTTATCTGTTAAATCTAACCACAAGCCTCTTTTGAAAACAATGCTTGGGGGATGAAAACGCTCAAAATCTTCTTAGCCATGCATATTTTCACTTGCGTCATTACTATTTTTTGCAGTCGATGGTGGGCATTCAGGATCTTGGCAAGCTGTTTTACAAGCCAATCAACGACAGCAATGGGAGCATAGTATTAGCCATAGTCAACCAAATGCAAGACCCGAAGCAAATCGGCAATCTCACCAGCGCTGTCAAGTGGCAATCGCAAACTAAACTTATGAAGAATTCACCGTCAACGGATCCACTTCTACCACTTTTAAATGTATGTAGGCCTAATTCAGAAAATAATTAAGATTTTAACTTTAAAATTTTTCGATATAGAGAGGTTATGGTAGTAAACATGTGGGATACCATGATTATTGAGCCTAATCATACATCCACCAAAACCAGTACCAGCACATGATATGCGGTGGTTGGTCGCAGTGACTCTTAAACTTACTACAAACAGACAAAACAAATTATAGTAAGATTCACCTGTGCGATTGTCTAATCTGGTAGTTATAATTGCTTTATTTACGTCACCTTGCATATATTAGTACTATATGCACACATGCTGTGTCACCTTGGCCGTTGTGTCATGCGATCTTATAACCACATATTAATTAAGGTTTGGGTGCCCTTCCTGCTGTGTGGCAATGATCATTGAGAACACACGATTCTGCAATTTGTTTACCA
>ERZ1740059.1390-NODE-1390-length-12166-cov-4.624804_pt1 | contig 12166 bp, 10 predicted proteins | sample MGYA00581744_ERZ1740059 | MGnify/ENA primary metagenome ERZ1740059 (study PRJEB43018, sample SAMN04849738) | marine metagenome | isolation source: floating plastic debris | place: Pacific Ocean | collected 2008-08-28 | study: EMG produced TPA metagenomics... | reverse complement strand
CAAGTTCTTTACATTTTTATGATATTCGTCTAAATAAAACTAAAAATTTTCTGATTTACAAAAGCTCAACTCCAAAAATATGGCACTTCAAGCCAGAGCTTAGCGATTTTTGATGCACAATTGCATTTTTGACTAATCTAAATCAGAGAGAGAATTAAGAATTTTATATGATCGCTCAAGCCTGTTATAAAACTTTTAATTAATTTTGTCAGCTGTAATTAAAAATCACTATAATTGACGAAATATCGGATTAACTAAATTCATAGTTGATTATTGTCTCCACAATATCAACTGACTTTAGATTACATCTAATTGATAGTAGAATTTGCAAAACTTCACTTTCACTATTCGGTAGCAATCGATCGCCTGTATTAAAGTATCTACTTTTTTTGTTTATTGCAGTAGTATCTATGAAGTTTAAACTTGTTGTTATACAATTGAAATTGGGGATCTCTTATCCTTACGTAGAAACTAGAAATATATGGTTACATTTAGTAATTTTTATTTTAATTATTACTAATTCTTTTCTAGCAGTTGGATTGCTAAAATATTTCTCCTTTAGACAAAACAATAAAGATACAGATCGCTTTGCTAATAGTTATGCTCAAAATGTTAGCGATCGCTTGCTAATGGGTTTAGACAGCTTTCAAAAAGCAGATCGGGCTGATTTTGCAGATCCTAAGATAGCACTTTCTAGTCAGGTACTAAATGACTATTTGTCAAAAATAAATACTGATTTGTCGGCTAAAGTTGCGATCATTGATCGCAATGGTTCAATTATTGCCAGCAATTTTGAAGAATCGCCAAGTGAATCGGCTCTTAGCGATCAAGATATTTTGATTCATCTCCAACAAAAGTTAAGCAATTTGTCCGCGCTAGAGCAACCTCGGCAATTAAGCTTAAACGTAAAGCAACAGGATTTTTTGACTCAAGTAATCCCTTGGATAACTCAAGAATTGGGTCAGGATTTTCTAGTGATAGTGACACTGCCTAAATCAGAACTATTAGTCTACTCTCCAGAAGAAGAAAATAATCTCTCGTCAAGGTTAGCATATTTATTTTCAACTATTTTTTTGGGGCTATTGACTTATGGTGGAACAATTTTGGCATTTCAGAAGCTGAATCAATCAAAAGCAGCTGAATTAATTATGCCCCCAAAACTTTTGCCACCAGCAAAAACTACCAGCAAGCCGATTCAACTATCAGACAATCAAAATGACTCCCAGGCTAAGAAGCAGGATCGAAAGACTGACAATCAACCGTATACGTTGTTGGCAAATATGAGTCATGAGCTGCGATCGCCTCTAAATACCATATTAGGTTTTGCTCAAATTATCGAGCAAGAATTATCAACAACTCAAGCCAGTAAAGAGAATATTGCGATTATTAACCGCAGTGGGGAACATTTATTATCGATTATCAATGATGTAGTAGACTTATCCAAAATTGAAACAAACCGCTTGACCTTAGAGCATAAGAAAATTGATTTTTATGCCTGGCTTGATAATATCAAGCAAAGTTTCGAGTTTCAGGCTTTTAATCAAAGCTGGGAATTTTCTCTAGTCAAACAGAACAATTTACCTCAATATATCTGTATCGACGATCGCAGATTGCGTCAAATTCTCAAAAATGTTATTGACTACTGTCTCAAATCAAAGTCGCCAGAATATATCACTCTTAAGGTTACTTCCAAACCTCATAACAGCAAAGTAGCTCAAATAAAAGAGCTAGACTCTAACACAAAGTATGATATTTGTTTTGAAGTTCAAAATGCAGATTTTGTAGCTTCAACTACAGAATTGGCTACTTTATTCGACCCCATGGTTCGGGTAGAACACGAACAAAAATATACAGAAAGTAGTTCTTTAAATTTACCGATTAGTCGTAAGCTGTCTCAACTAATGGGAGGCGATCTTACCGTCAAAAGTAATGGAATCTCCAACTTGGGAATAATCTTTAATCTCGAAATTCAAACCGAAAGTGTTGTTGCAAAAGAATTACAGATTGAACCTACAGTCAGAAGAATTATCGGTCTAGAATCCGGTCAAACTGAGTATCGAATTTTGGTTGTAGACGATTCCAAAACCAATCGTAAGATTATGTCACAGCTTTTAGAGACAGTTGGGTTTCAAGTTCAAGAGGCAGTTAATGGAAAAGAAGCAGTTGATGTTTGGCTGCATTGGCAACCCCATATGATTTGGATGGATTTGAGAATGCCTGTGATGAACGGATGTGAAGCAACAGAAAGAATTAGATCTTATTCCCACAATACACGTATACCAATTGTGGCACTTAGTGCCAGTACCCTCGAAGAAGAAAAGTCTTTATTTAAGGCAGCAGGATGTGACGATTTTGTAGGAAAACCTTTTTCAGAAAATATTATTTTCGACAAGATTGCTCAACATTTAGGAATACGCTACGTTTATGAACCAATTAAATCTGTGGATCTGAACAATTTTAAATTAACGGCTGATACCCTCAATGTCATGCCTGATGAATGGTTAAACAAAGTAGAACAAGCGGCAATAGAGCTAAATCGAGATTTGCTTGTTCAACTGCTACAAGAAATTCCTACAGAACATGCTGACTTAAAAAATGCTTTACAAAAGCAGATTAACAATTTTGATTTCGATAGAATTCTTAGTCTAGCCCAAAAAAATAACCAAAATTAATTAACTCATACTGTTGAGTTTTCCAATAAATCGATTATTCAAATAACAACCAAATTCAACTTTTCTTTTTTTCTTTTTCAGTCCCTTTCTACTGTTGCTAGCTCATACAAATCATTTTTGGTGTGTAACGCCATTAATTCAGATAGTCCATCCTCACTCACACAGGAAAAATGCCGTCCTCTACTTCCAACCAACAAATCTCTACTTCCAACCAACAAATTAGAATTTTAGTAGTTGATGATATTGCTGATAATTTACAGATATTATCTACCACTCTAAGCAAACAAGGATATCAAGTACGCTGCGCCAAAAATGGTTCTACAGCAATAAGAGGTGCTAATACGATTCTTCCTAATCTAATTTTATTAGATATTAAAATGCCTGACCTTGATGGCTATCAAGTTTGTCAAAAATTAAAAGCCAACGAACAAACCCGTCATATTCCAGTCATTTTTCTTAGTGCTTTGGATGATGTTTTAGACAAGGTTAAAGCTTTTGAAGTGGGTGGTGTAGATTACATCAGTAAACCAATCCAGGTTAAAGAAGTTCTAGTTCGAGTCAAAAATCAAATTTCTTTGCAGCTAGCTAATGCGAAAATAACTGAGTTAAATCAAAATCTAGAGAAAAAAGTTTATCAGCGTACTATTGAACTAAAGACAGTAGTTCAAAAACTACGGCAAGAAATCAATGAACGTCAAAAAGTACAGCAGCAGTTAGTACATGATGCTCTTCATGATAGTTTGACAGGATTGCCTAATAGAGCTTTTTTGATGGAGAGAATTAATTTTACTATTGCTCATGCAAGAGAAAATCATGGCTACATGTATGCACTGCTATTTATAGACCTCGATCGCTTTAAAATTATTAACGATAGTTTAGGTCATTTAACAGGTGACATGTTGTTGATTGCTGTCTCCAAACTACTTCAAGAATGTGTTAGAGAGAACGATATTGTGGCTCGGCTGGGAGGGGATGAATTTGTCATTCTACTAGATGGTATTAGAAATGTTCGAGATGCAACTTTTATTGGGGATCGCATCCAACAAAGACTGCAATCACCATTTGAATTGCAAGATCAAAGTATTTTTACTAGTGCCAGTATTGGGATCGTATTTAGTTCTGTCGAATATAGCAATGCTTCGGATCTGATGCGTGATGCTGATATTGCCATGTATCGGGCAAAAGATAATGGTAAAGGGCGTTATACTATCTTCGACCAGACAATGTATGACGAAACCTTAAGGCTAGTTGAATTAGAAAATAACTTGCGTCTTGCTCTTCAACGTGACGAATTGATGATGTATTATCAGCCAATTATTTCTTTAGATAGCAATAGTTTGATTGGCTTTGAAGCTTTAGTGCGATGGAAGCATCCCCAAAGAGGCTTTATTTCTCCGACTGAGTTTATTCCCATTGCTGAAGACACAGGATTAATTTTAGATATTGGTGAATGGATACTTAAAGAAGCTTGCGAACAACTACAAAAGTGGCGAGAGCAATTTTCTCGTCTGCCTTTAATAAGATCGATCAAGATGAGTATTAACTTAGCTAGTCAACAGCTACAGCAGCCCAATTTTATCAAGAAACTAGATCGAATTTTGTTAGAAACTGGATTGAGTGGTCGCTTTTTGAAGTTAGAGATTACCGAGAGTGCTTTAATTGAACCAGAAGGAAATATTCAAAATACCCTCAGACAGATTAGAAATAGAAACATCAAACTAAGTATTGATGACTTTGGTACGGGATATTCTTCTTTAAGCTATTTACGCCGTTTTCCCATTGATACTCTTAAAATAGACCGCTCTTTTATTGAGCAAATGAATTTTGATTCAGAAAACTTTGAGATTGTGCGATTGATTATTACTCTGGCAAAAACTCTCGGAATGGATACTATATCTGAGGGAGTTGAGACACTTCAACAGCTAAATCAGTTAAAAGCTTTGGGGTGTGAATTTGGTCAAGGATATTTATTCTCTAGACCTTTAGAACCTAAAGTAGTCGAATCAATTTTAAATCAATACCCTCGATTGGTTATCGACAATGGGCAATAAAGGCAATAAATAGTTACTATCGATCAATCATCAAGTATTAATTTCGATTGCGTAAAACCTGCAACAGCTTCTCAAATTCTGCTGGAAGAGGAGCGATCGCCGTTATTAATTGATTTGAGATAGGATGTAATAGGGATAATTGCCTTGCATGGAGTGCCTGACCAGACAAGTTAACTTTCAAAGACCGATTTGAACCATAGGTAGGATCGCCAATCAAAGGATTACCGCTATAGGCACAATGAACTCGAATTTGATGAGTACGCCCTGTTTCTAACAAAAACTGCATCAAACTATAGTTGCCAATTCGTTCTAAAGTTTCCCAGTGGGTAACTGCTTCTCTACCGCCTCGATCTACAGGAATGACCGCCATTTTTTTGCGATCGCTTTTATGACGACCGATGGGTAAATCTATTTTGCCTGTCTTTGTAGAGAAAGCACCATACATAATACCCCAATATTCTCGGCGGGCAGTTTTTGCTCTAATTTGTTCTTGTAAATTTTGATGAGCGAGATCGCTTTTCGCCACAACAATAGCTCCTGTTGTGTCTTTATCAATGCGATGAACTATGCCAGGACGTTCTACTCCTCCAATACCTGCTAGGGTGTGGCAGTGATAGAGTAGAGCATGAACTAGCGTGCCTGTGTAGTGTCCTGGTGCGGGATGAACCACCATACCTGCTGGCTTATTGACAATGATTAGATGGTCATCTTCAAACAGAATATCCAAGGGAATATTCTCAGGAGTTAAGTTTAGTTTTTGAGGTTCGGGAATAGATATTAAAATATAGTCTCCAGGGGATACCTCAATCTTTTTACTATTGCAGATGCGATTGTTTAATTTTACATGACCATTTTCAATCAGTTTTTGAATCCGAGATCGAGAAATATCTTTTAATTGAGCCGCTAACCAACTATCAAGACGAACTCCTTTTTTTGTTACCTGTAGTGTAATTTCTTGAATAATACTAAAGAGCAAACATTGCTGTAGATTTTAATCAACTTTATTTTACTAGCTTCAAGTCTTGATCTTAATTGATTAGGGATTAAATGCCTCCAGCATGGTTTGTTTATTATCTTCCGATGCTGCCCAAAACTTCTGCAGCTTAAATAAGTCTCTGGTATTAATTTGCAAGTCTTCTGTCGGAAAATGATACATCGCTTCAATAATAGTCCAACCATCAGAATTACTGGGTTTATCAGCCGCTTCAATCAATGCAGAGCGAATTGCATACATACCATTTTGTTGGGGATGAGTTTTGATTGCCGTACCCAATTCTGTCAAAAACTGTTCTCCCTCAGAAGTATTTGTAAACCGATAAACCTCAATGCGATCGCTTTCAAAACGATTATTTAACCAAAAACGTAGTTGAGCCAAAGTTTCTCGATCTAAAAACTTAGAATACAGCTTAAACTCGCGAGTCATTTCTCCTGTTTGGGCGTATGTTTCCAAAGATTTAACCGAAATTCGACCGTTAAAAGGGCCATAAATCAACTTGACTTTTTCTGCGCCCATTGCCGCTTGTGGTTTCAAAGTTAGAATAAATAGTCCCATACCAATGGTAATTAAACTTTGGCAAGCAAACCTTAACTGAATTTCATTTATTGTTTTCATTTTATTTATTAATGAATATACTTAGATTTTATTTTTAACTAATCGCAATAGTCTGTGATCCCAGTGTTGATTACTATGTATATAGTTTCTAATTGAGCTAGAAAAGCTTTTAACCAAACCTAATGAACGAATCTAATCAATCTCTCCGTACCCTTGCTGTAGATATTGGCGGTAGTGGCATCAAAGTGATGGTGTTGGATACTCAAGGCAATCCTTTAAGCGATCGTCAACGCCTCAAAACGCCTCATCCAGCAAAACCTGAAGAGGTCATTGATACTATTCTTACCTTGGCAAAATCCCAAGAATTTGATCGCGCTTCGGTAGGCTTTCCTGGGGTAGTGCAGAATGGTCTAATTAAAAACGAGGTTAACCTAGATAAAGACTGGCTTAATTATGATTTAGCTACTAGCTTGACTCAATTGCTGTCTAAACCAGTCAAAGTTGCCAATGACGCTGATATTCAAGGATTTGGCGCAATTGAAGGCAAAGGGGTGGAATTGGCGATCACTTTGGGTACGGGATTTGGCTCGGCTTTATTTGTCAATGGCAAACTAGTACCCAATTTAGAAATGGGACATCATCCATTCCGCAAAGGCGAAACCTATGAAGAACAATTGGGCAGAGCGGCATTAGAAAAAGAAGGGAAGAAGAAATGGAATGCCCGTTTAGAAAAAGCGATCGCTCATCTAGATCATTTATTTAATTATGATGCTCTTTATATTGGTGGAGGAGAAACTAAAAATATTAAATTCGATTTGCCTATAAATGCTAAAATCGTTCCCAACGTATCGGGTTTGTTGGGTGGAATTAGACTTTGGACAAACTAAGAATAAGAAATGGGGAATGTTTACTATAGCTCGTGTATGGTATGGCTAATCAATACCCAAAGCTATCAAATCCTCGATCTGTTTGATGTTATTGTCTCCCGCCAGATAACCAATTCCTCGATGAAGGTGAAGAGTAAACTGCTGTTTGAGGGTATCGGGATCTGTACCCAATCCATCTTGATAACATCGTTGTTTGAGAGCAATTAATAATATATCTGCCATTTCTCCTCCAAAGACATTCCAAGCTATTTCAACACCATTATTAGTCTTGATGGAGATAGGGGAAGGAACACTCGATTCAGCCAAAGAGCGGCATAAAGCCCAACGACACAGAGTGTTCCACTGCTTGATTTTTGTGCTGCGTTTTAGTTTTACTAATTGTTCTTCCGCTGCGGGAGAAATGCGTACTCTCTCGATGGGATTGTCCATATTGCTGATTCTCGATCTTAATACTTTGACTTGTCGATAAGACTTTTATAAATCTTAAATATCTAGTTTATTTTACATTTATTTAAATGTATTTTTTGATTTTCAATTCAGTATTTTCTCTTAATTAAATATAAAAAAAAATTATTTATACTAAGCTGTTAATCTTGCCGATCTTCAGTCATTGAGCTATAAACGACTTAATCTATCTTAAGTTTATTTAGTTTATTTATAGTTACTATGCTAAAGCGTCGTCTCAATCGTAAAATAAAGCGAGCAAAACGCAATTTGACATCTAAAACAGATGTCACTCTCAAATATCGCAAGCTCAATATTGATATCGAACGACGTTCGCGCAAAATTATTAATTTAGTAGGCTATATAATCTTATTTTTAGTTTTCTTAGACTACGGATTTTTGCTTGCTTCTGCTCAAGTTTTTGAACCTACTTGGTCATACAATACGGCAGGCAAGCTAGTTGAAAATGTTTGGGGACTTTTTTTAGCATTAGTATTTATTTTTTATCGTTGCGATCAAGATATTGTTAAACCTAAAGAGTCTTTGTTACTAAAGATTATTTCTTGGTTATCTTTAGCGATCGCAATTGGTTATTTTCTGATTACTCCTGTAATTGTTGTCAATGGCTTTCGGGTTTATCGCGGTAATAAAGCTCAAATAACCAATCAAATCGATCTGCAAAAAACTCAAGTAGAACAATATACTAAGCAGTTGCACCAGGCAAACAAAGAACAATTGAGTGGTTTACTGCAACAATATGCCACTGAACAAAGTAGCTTTTCGATTAATACCGACTCTAGTGATGAAATTAAGAAAAACATATTAGCCATAGTTCAAAAAGAACAAAAACAAGCACAACAACAGTTAGAAATCGAATTTAGTCAGAAAAAAAATAATCTTGTTCAAAAAACTATTAAATGGTCAATTGGTGCGAGCGTTTCTGGAATATGTTTTGGTTTGATCTGGCGTAATACTAAATGGGCAAGAAAATTTTAGTTGTCTATCCAAATAAACAATTAAAAGTCTCATATATTCACAGTACTTTTAATTGTTTATTTTAATTCATATAGCATTTTTATTTTGATTATGAACAATAAAATTAAGCACAAGTTTTTTGAAGATCAATTTTTATTATTATCTATTGCTGTATTGCTAATTGTTTTTAACTGGCATTTTATTAATTACAATTCCACCTATTTATTATTTTGGTGTGCGGCTCTTTCAATTGCTTGGCAAAAAAAAGATCAACTAGATTTAAAAAGCAATTTATTAGCTACGATTATTGGTTTAATTTTGATTGCCTGGCTGCTATTTCGTGGCGCAGTTTCTGAATTTCAATCCGATGTTATTACTCGTATTTATCCCTTAATTTCGATCGCAGGTATTTGTCTTTTGGCAACTAAGCCAAGCAAGATTTTCCAATATTGGCGAGAAATAATTATTGTTTCAATGACTGGTATTCCTTGGGAGCATATTTTCGCCCTTGTGCCTACTGTGGGTAAAATTGCTATTCTTGACGCAAAAATTGCTCGATTAATGCTTTGGTATGTCGGATTTGATGTACGTAGAGTTGGAAATTTAGTAATGTTACCTTCTGGCTCGATCAAAATTGCAGGGGTATGTTCTAGTTTCGATTTATTGGGACTAATGTGGCAATCTTGCATTGTAATTTGTCTTTACTTTGCTGTAGCAAAAAACAAAAAAATACTGCTCATATTGTGTTCTACTGCGATCGCTTTTGGGGTAAATGGTATCCGTCTTTGTTTGATGGCGGTGTTAGTTGCCAATAAAAGCGATCGAGCTTTTCATTATTGGCATGGCAGTGCAGGAGCAGAAATTTTTACCACTGCTGCCATTCTGCTACTAGCAGCTATTTATTGGTTATGGATTAAAAAAGAAGAAAATATTTTGGATGCTAGACCAACTAGCAGTTGATTAGTCAACTAACAATTAAAACTCTGCTAACTTACTATTGAAATTATTATAAATGAATCAATCACTGTGGCAAAAATCTAGATCTATATTATTGATATTTAGTTCTTTTAGCCTTGTAACCACTTTATTTTACATATTTATTAAACCGCCAAAAGATGTATTCCATGCTTTACCTGTTATGAGCGAGTGGGAGTCAATTGAAAACCACAAAATAAAAATTGCTTACGAAGGTATAGAAGGAAAAAAATATCAGGAAAAAGATAACCACAATTTAGGAATAGAAATTCTGTTTATCCCCGTACTTCATGGGGGTAATTCAGGTCTAATTAAGTCACATTTAGGATTTGACTTAAAATCTCAAGATCTGACGATAGTTGAAGATAAAAATACTGGTGCTTATGGCTTATTTACTCAGAATAACTCCGCTTATCTTTCTACTTGTCTTCATTCTCAAGGAAAAACAGCGTTTAATGAGAGACAGTTTACAGAACTAGTTAATTATAATTTGGCTAGTCGTATTGTTCCTTGGGTATTGGGGCTATCAGATTTTAGAGATTGGCGTTGTTATTGGATCAATATGTCTGTTGATTTAGAAAATATTACTCCAAAAGAAGCTACTCAATTACTACAAAAAAGGCTGTTCGATCTAATATCTCAAACCAAATTCAAGTAATTCACAAAGATATTTATTACCGTGTTTTTTATAAAAATATTTTACACAAACCTTTGATGATTTAGATTGAATAATATTTAATTGCTGATAAAGTTATTTAACTGTTTTCTTTTTTTATAAGGCTTCTAATTCCTGAAAAGAGATCGCCATAATAGTAATAATTTCAATAAATATTTTAGCGAAATTGAATAACAGATAGATTATTTATAACTCTATGTCCCTATTCTTTTGCGATCGTTCATAACTAATAACTCCACTGATTTTGACGATTGTATTGCCTAGTGTGGTTAGTAATTCGATTATTGTTGCCAACTGCTGTTGCATTATCAGTAGCGTTTTGTATTCCTGACTGATGGTGAGAATCGCGATAATTACCATCTTGGTCTTGTAAGCTATTTTGTTCGATATTACTAACAACTTCGTTATTGTTTCCCTCCGCAGCAGAATTACTATACCCTTGCTGAATGCTAGATTGTCGTTGCTCATTAACATAAGCATCAGGTTTAGCATGTTGGTTTTGAGTTGAAGATTGATGAATGCTGCTACCTGCATAATTACGATCGCCTACAGCAGTAGCATTACTACTTCCTTGCTGAATGACTACTTGTTCTGCAAGAACAATATTGGGAATTAGAATACCTGCTGCAATACCAAGAGATAAAAGTTTACGAGACATAATTTGTATAGCTTGTAAAAGATATTTTGCTTGACTCTCCAGTATGTATGTCTGGCAAAATATTGATATGCAATTGTAGTCAGAAGACATCTTCAATACCTTTTGGTCTTTCAATAGTGATGATTTCACCGCAAATTTTGTTCCCTGTCTGCTCGAAATCACCAACAAGTCACAGTGAGATTTGAAAGTAAAATATAACCTTAGATAGATGACATTTTTAAAAAATACTTTGAACTATCTTGAATTTACCTGGCTATTTGATAGCAATGCAAATTTGACTGTCTTTACATACGTAAATTGCATGATTTTTGCAAAATGTGTGTAAATTGACATTTTAAATGTTGACTACCTTAGTAAATTGAGTACAAACAAATAGATTTAGATGACAAAAAACAAGACAAAGGCTAAATCATACTAAATTCTATCCGTAAAGGCTACTTTCAATCGCCCCCTGAATCCCCCAGCATTCGAGGATTTATAAATACGATGGTGACTTATATTGATCGGATTTAGTATCAGAAGCTAGCTAAAAAATATCTTTTGCTAGTTAGCTCAAGTTTTTAAATATCTATATACACATATTTGTTGTTGATTACTTTGAGGGAAATTAACTTTGACAGCTCAGATAAACCAAAATGCTGCGGTAGAATCAAAACCAGAAATCGGCTCTAACGTAGATAAAAGATCGCTTACCTATCATCAATTAATTCTTTGCTCGGTAGTAATTGGTATTGTCGGCGGATTAGTAGCAACTATCTACTACTTTGTCTTAGAAGGTATGATGCATGGGGTTTGGCATACTCTTCCTGCTTTTGTCGAGCCTTATTTTCCTAGCTGGCTACCAACCAAAAATTATGTGTTAATTGCGACTACTATTGGCGGTTTTTGTGTTGGACTAGTGCTATATTTTATGGGCTTACCAGGAGAAATGGCTCAGGTAGTCGATCGCATTCATAGTCCTGGTAAAATTGACATTGCCAAAACTCCAGCGATGATTATTGCTTCTTTAATAGCCATTACTGCTGGAGGAAGTGCGGGACCAGAAGCCCCTTTAGTGCAAGTAAATGGAAGCTTTGGTAGCTGGTTGGGAGATAAGCTCAACATTACTAGCGATTCAGTTAGAACTCTGACTTTTTGCGGTATGAGTGCCGCTTTAGGTGCATTTTTTGGTGCGCCCATTGGTGCTGCTTTGTTTGCCTTAGAAATTCCCCATCGTAAAGGACTAGAATACTATGAAGCGATCGCTCCTGCCATTATTTCGGCTATTTTTTCCTTT